>Ga0184637_10002116_pt1 | contig 12905 bp, 14 predicted proteins | sample PLM3_127_b2_FD_133143 | JGI IMG/M metagenome (GOLD analysis project Ga0184637, IMG submission 133143) | Groundwater sediment microbial communities from an aquifer in East River, Colorado, USA - PLM3_127_b2 | ecosystem: Environmental > Terrestrial > Soil > Riparian zone | place: USA: East River...
CACCCCGGCAGCAGCGAGAGGACCATGCCCACCGCGAAGAAACGGGCCGTCCGGTCCCTTCGCAAGAGGGGCAGGAGCAGCGCCACGATCGCCACCACGGTCCCGCACGCCATCCACCATGATGCCCGGGCCGCTCCCTGCGACAGCAGCGGGTACAGATCGGGCGGAAGGGCCCACTGTCCGAGCAGGAGCACCGGCGCTCGCTCCAGCACCGCGCGGGCGTACTCCACCGGGCTGGCGCCGGGGTCGATGTACATCGCCGAGCCGCTCACCCCATACCCCCGCGCCCGGTACGCGACCCACCACGCTGCGGCGACGACGCCAGCCGGGACGAGGGAGGCGAGGCGACGCGGCCACCGGGCGTCGTCGACGAACAGCGCGTAAGACAGCAGGTAGGCCGCCGTCGACAGTGCGATCTCCCCCGCGAGCAAGCCAAGGAGGAAGGCCAGGGGAGCCACCACCCCGCCGGGCCGCCAGTGCTCCCGGCGCCAGTGGTCATGGGCGAGGAGCGCCCCGAGCCCGAACAGGGTCCCGAGGACGGCGTTGCGGTTGGCCAGCCAGGCGGCCGGCAGCCCGTGCGCGTCATCGACGGCGAAGAGGAGGCCGGCGAGGCCGGCGACCCACGGAGACGATAGCAGGCGCCGGTACAGCACGGCGGCAGTCGCGACCAACGCGCCCAGCCAGAGCAATGATTGCAGGTGCATGGCCCACGGGTGCCCGGGCCACAGCCGGAAGTCGAGCCAGTGGGTCAGGCCACTGAGGGGACGGAAGAAGGCCACGTGAAAGTTTGGCGATGTCCACCAGGGCAGGAAGCCCCGATCGACGGCGCGCCGCGTGGAGCCCTCGCTGTCGGGGAAGAACGCGAAGAGATCGGCCGGACTTCGCGACGAGTCCGGGAACGGGGAAGGGCGCATCAGCGCCGCCTGGAGCACGTGGTCGTCCAGGTGAAGGCCGAGCGGGAGCGAGGGGGCGCACAGAGCCATCGCGACTGCCGCCAGGACCAGCGGGAGCCGCCGGTGGCCCAGGAGCCGGCCTACCCGGTCCGCGAGCCTCATCGAGGCCGCGAACAGCCTCCTGCGCGCGGCGCGCCTCGGGCGGCCCGCTCGGGCACGGGCGTCAGCACGCGCCGCGCGTCTTCGTCTGCAGCCGGTACACGCTGGTGCGCGCGGTGAGGAAGAGGACGCTGCCGTCCTCGCCCCAGGCCAGGTTTGCCGGCAGCTCCGGCAGGAGGATGCGCCCCAGCAGCGCGCCGCCCGGGCGACACACCCACACGCCACCGGGCCCGGTGCAGAACACGTTGCCGCGCGCGTCCACCTTGAGGCCGTCGGGCACGCCAGGGTCCTCCGACGCCATGTCCAGCAGGATGCGGCTGTCGGTCAGCGTTCCATCGGGACGGACGGTGAAGGCGCGGATGTGCTTGTGCGCCGAGTCGTCGATGTACAGGACTGACTCGTCGGGGGAGAAGGCGAGGCCGTTCGGCAGCGCGAAGTCGTCCACCAGCAGGTGGAGGCTCCCGTCGGGGGCGAGGCGGTACACGCCGTGGAACGACAGCTCCTTTCCCGCGATGGGGGTGGTCCACCAGCCCGGGGGGCGCGGCACGCCGGGCGTGCTCGGCTGGACGGCGTAGGGCGGGTCGGTGAAGTAGATCGAGCCGTCGGACTTGACCACGATGTCATTCGGGCTGTTGAGCCGCTTGCCCTGGAACCGTTCGGCGAGGACGGTGCGGGCGCCGTCGTCCGCGACGCGGCTCACGCGGCGGCCGTCGTGCTCCGCCGCCAGCACGCGTCCCTGGCGGTCCAGCGTCAGGCCATTGGACATCCCGGTGGCGTAGGTGGTCAGCTCTGGCCCCTCCGGCAGCCGCCGCCAGCGCACGATGCGCTTGTTCGGGATATCGCTGAAGAGCAGCTGGCCGCCGCGCCAGACCGGCCCTTCGGTGAACCCGAGCCCGCCGGCGATCCGCTCGACGGGCGCGTCGGGGGCGACGAGATCGTGTAGCTCAGGGTTCCGCGCTTCCAGAGGTGACATGGCTCCTCCTCGCTCACCGTGGGTTCGAGGCGCGCGATGCCCGTCATCCGCGGGCACGGCCGCGTCGATCATACGCTCGACTCTCCCGGAGCGGGTCACGTCGATCCGGGACGGCCGCGCCTGCTATGCTGAGAGGGTGTGCTGCCGCGTTCACCCTCCCTCTGCTTCCTCGGCGTGCGGTCGCGCTTGACGAGGGTTCAGGCTCGAGGGTAGAGTCACCTCACCAGGGAATGAGGTGGGCCCGTACCGCGGCCCACGTGCTCGCGACGCTCGGGCGCTCGCGACTGTAAGGTCCCTCGACGCCGTTCCTTGAGGGGGACCTTGCCTTGGCGCCACCCACGCACCGACCCGCGCCCCTGACGACCGGCATGCCGGTCGTCGTCTTCGTCTCACTCCTCACGTTCCTGCACTACGTAGCCGCGCAGATGCGCGGTCCGGTGGTTCCCCTCTATGCCGCCGCCCACGGGGCCACCGCGACCGCCGTCGGGCTCATCGTGGGCGCGCACATGGCGGCGGCCGCGGTGGGATCCGTGCCGCTGGGTCGCGCCTCCGACGTATGGGGCCGCCGCGCGCTTCTGCTCGGAGGGATGGCCGTCGGCGTGGCCACGTCGCTGGCCTTGCCGCTCGTGGACGGCCCTCTCGCGCTCGCGGCGATCTACGGGCTCGCCGGGCTCGGCGTGGCCGCCTTCACGCCGAGCGCGCTCTCGATGGTTGGCGACGCGGCGCCGGCCGGCAAGGCGGGACAGGCCTTCGCGTGGTACTCGACCGCGCACTATGGCGCGATCGGCGTCGGACCGTTCCTGGGCGGCCTCGCTGCCGAATGGTGGGGGTATCGGCCGGCGCTCGTTGGCAGCGCGATCGGCATCGCGGCCGCGCTGCTCGTGGGGCTCGCGTTGCCCATTTCCGCCCGTCGTCACTTGGACCAGAGGGGCGGCGCCCCGTTTGCGGACATCAAGGAGAACCGCGACGTATGGGCGGGGTGGATCGTCGCGGTGAGCGGCATGCTGGTCCAGGGCGTGGTCTTCACCTTCTTTCCCCTGCTCGCTCACCAGCACGGTCTCGCGCCCGCGGCCATCGGCCTCGTGTTCCTCGTGCTGGGGCTCGCCAACACGGTGGCGCGGTTCCCGGCGGGGTGGCTGGTGGACCGCTCCGGGTGGTGCGCCCCCTTTGCCATCGGCGGAGTCCTGGCGGCATCGGGGGCCACCGCGCTGTTCCCTCACGCCGAGGGCACCGGGCCCACGCTCGTCCTGGCCGCAGTGTTCGGCGGGGTGAGTGGTCTCGCGTTCGTCGCGGTGAGCGCCGGCCTTGCCGCCGCCACGACTCCGACTACGCGGGGGCTGGTCATGGGCGGTTACAGCACCGCGCTCTATCTTGGCCTCGCGATCGGGTCGATCGCGCTAGGGCCGGTCATCACGCGCCAGGGCTACGAGGTGGGCTTCGCGACGGGGGGCGCGATGGGCGGCGTAGGCGCCCTGGTCGCGGCGCTGCTCTGGGCGAGGGGCCGCGCGCACCGACCCGCGCCGCCACAGGGAGCCGACACATGAGGATCCGGGAGACTCTCGTGAAGGAGCTGCTCGCGAAGCATGGCCTCGAGTTGCGCCTGAGGCGCGTGCGGCAGCACAAGGCCGCCGCGCCGCTCGGCATCGAGCGCCCTCGGCCGTAGAAGGAGCCCGGCCCGGGCGCACCCAGGGGTCGTGTCTCAGTTCGAGTGAGCGTGTACGGCGTCGTGCTCTCTTGTGGGCCCCTGTCCCGCCGGGCCATCCTCGACATCCTCGGCACCGTGCCGGCGCCGATCGACGAGGTCCTGGCGTTCCTCGAAGGCCAGGGCCTGATCGGGAGCGTGTACCGCCGGCTTCGCCGGCGCCAGTTCTATGCCGCATCGCCCGACATCGCCTGGCCCGCGGTGAGCGCCACGCTGCTGTGGAGCGGCACGGACGCATTGCCGGCGAGGGGAACGGCATCGACGCTCCTGCGCGGCTGGCTCAGCGGCCACCTGCGCGGGCGGCGCGGTCCGCGGCCACCGTCTTCAACGAGTCCTGCTCCAGCGAGAGCACGTGCTTGGCCACCACCCGGTAGGTCCACTGCCCGGGAGCCGTCTCGGCGTTGAACTGCTCGTCGGTCAGGCCGATGAGCGACCCGGCGAAGCGCGCGCGCTCGGCGAGCCACTCGGCGATCAGCCGGTCCCGCGGGGACGCGGTGATCCGCGACTCGTAGCGCCCCTCGAGGACCTGCCCCGTGTGGATCTTCTCGTGATCGATGTCGTTGGTGATGAGCGTCCAGAGATCCTTGCCCTGCGCACAGGCGTGCGACGAGGGCATCGCGAGCGCGCCCTCGGGAGCCGCGAGCAGCGCGTCGATCGTCGCCATCGTCTCTTCCAGCAGCTCCCGGATCGCCCCTCGTACAGTCGCCGCCATAACTGTGTCCTCCAAGAGGTGTGAGGGTTCGTTCGCCCGTGTGCGCAAGCCTGCGCGGTCGCGGGCGCGCGGTCAAGGGCGTCAGGGCGCCGTGACGCCGCGCTCGTCTGCGGCGGCCCGGAAGGGCTCGACCAGCATCGCCACGAGCCGTTGCGCCCGCGCGGGCGCGATGGACGGGAGCCCGATGGCCATCGTCTCGTGGCCGGCCGCGGGCTGGTCCTGATAGGTGCCGTACAACCAGTCCCAGCAGGGCAGGACGAACCCGAAATTCCGGGTTAGCTCGGCGGGCACGACGGAATGGTGGACGCGGTGAATGACGGGCGTGACGAGCGCGCGCCGGAGCACACGATCGACCCCCACGGGCAGGCGAAGGTTCGCGTGATTGAACATGGCGCTGACGTTCAGGAGGATCTCGAACATTACGACCGCCACCGCGGAGGCGCCGAGCATGACGACGAGCGCGACCTTCAAGGCGGCGGAGAGCAGGCTCTCCAGGGGGTGGAAGCGGAGGCCGGTGGAGGTGTCGAACGCAGGGTCGGCGTGGTGGACGCGATGGAGCCGCCAGAGCGCGGGCACGCGATGCATCAGGACATGCTGTGCGTAGATCGCGAAATCGAGCGCGATCACCGCACCCGCCACGCCGAGTGGGCTCGTCGCGACCCCCGCCGCGCCGAGGAGGCCCCACCCGCGATCGCTGGCGAGGGCGCCGGCCTCCACGACGGCGAGCGGCAAGGTGATCCGGCTGAGGGCGGCGCCCAGCGCCATCAACCCGAGGTTGGTCGGCCACCGGCGCGTGCGTGCCGGTGGCGACCGGCGCCGCGGGACGCCGATCTCGATGAGGACGAAGAGGAGGAAGGCAGCGCCAAAAACCGTCAACCGGATCGCCACCTCGTCGAACATGGTCGGAAATGCAGTTACGCGGGGGCGGTGATTGGCGTCAGCCCGGCTGGTCGCATGGTGCGGGCGACGACGAGCCCGGACAGCAGTGTCAGACCAGCGACAAGGTGGATAGCCGCGCCGAGGCCGACCATGTCCGCGACCGCACCTGAGAGCAGAGCGCCCACGGCGTACCCGAGGTCCCGCCAGAAGCGGTACACCCCGAGACTGCTCGCCCGCCGGAGGGGATGGGTGTGGTCCGTGATGGCGGCGAGTAGAGTCGGATAGACCATGGCCGTGCCGAGCCCCTGCAGAGCCGCGCCAAGCAGCCACGCGCCGTAGGCCGGGATGAGGACGGTGAGCCAGATGCCCGCGGCCTGAACGATCATGCCGCTGGCGATCAGGCTCTTGCGCCCGAAGCGGTCGGACAGCGGGCCGGTGACCACCTGGAGAAGTCCCCACACGAGCGGGTACGCCGCCTTGATCACGCCGATGCGCTCGACGCCAAGGCCATGGGCCGCAAAGAAGAGGGGGTAGAGGCCCCACGACATCCCGTCATTGAGGTTGTTGACCAGGCCGGCCTGGCAGGCGGCGAAGAGGCTCGCATTGCCGATGCTCGTCGTGAAGAAGATGTGGCGGAGAGATGGCGCGGATGGGCTGGGCGCCGCCGGGGTCGCCGCTGCCTCGAGGTGGGCGTGCCCCCGCGTCTCCCTGACGGCAAGCACCGACAGCGTGAGCCCGACCACCGCGATGCCGATGCCCGGGTAGAACGGTTCCGGGCGGAGCGCCCAGTGCGCCGCGATGTAGCCCGTCACCCACGACATGACTCCGACTGCGACATAGCCAGCGAACTCGTTCAGCCCGAGCGCGAGGCCCCGGCGGCGGGGCCCGACGAGGTCGACCTTCATGATGACCGTCATCGACCATGCGAGGGCTTGGTTCGCGCCCAGGAGGACGTTGGCGAGATCGATCCACCACCAGGCTGGCGCGTAGATGATCAGGAACGGGACGGGCAGCGCGAAGAGCCAGCCGGTGACGAGGACGGGCTTGCGTCCGATGCGGTCCGAGACCCTGGCCGCGACCAGATTGAGGATCGCCTTGGTGATGCCGAAGCTCACGATGAAGGACGTGATGGCGGTCTTCGAGGTGAGCCCGAACTCCTCCTCGCCGAGGAGGGGCAGGACGGTGCGCTCGAGGCCCACCATCGCCCCGACGAAGGCGTTCAGGAAGACCAGGAGGGTGAACTGCGGGAGGTTCTCCCGCAGGCCAAGCCGCGGGCCCGTCACTCGTCGCCCAGGTTCTTTCGGCGGTTCAGGGTGAACTCCGTGGGCTCCGGCGGCAGGTCGGCCAGCACGAACCGGACGAAATCCTCCTTCGAGGCGAGCTGGAGCGCCGGGTTGAAGCGACGCTCGAAGCCGATGGTCGACCCCGGCTTGCCGCTCAACCCCTTGCCGCAGGCCGCACCGCTGAAGTGGGCCGGGTATACCTCGATGTGATCGGGCAGCGTGAGCAGTTTGCCGAAGAGGCTGTCGTGGAGCTGCTCGGCTTGCCGCGTCTCCGTGCCGGTGCCGAGCAAGTCGGGTCGTCCCACGCCGCCCGAGAAGAGCGTGTCCCCGGTGAGGACGAACCAGGGCTCCGGGGCCCGGGTCCGGTCGGTCACGAGGATCGAGATGCTGTCGGGCGTATGTCCTGGGGTGTGGAGAATGGTCAGGCAGACGTTGCCCAGTTCATGCTTCTCGCCGTCTTTCACGTCGACGTGGGGGAAGCGGACCTCGGCGGATTCATGATAGAAGACGGGCGCGCCGGTGACGGCCGCGAGGCGGCGCGCGCCGGAGAGGTGGTCGGCCTGGACATGCGTCTCGAAGATGTGGGTGACGCGCATCCCCTTCTGTCCGGCCGCTTCGAGATACGGCTCGATGTCGGGCTGTGGATCCACCACAGCGCAGCAGCCTTTGCCCCCTCAGCCGAAGAGGTAGCTGGCGCAGCCGGTCTTGGAGGCGAGGAACTCGCGGAAGATCATGGGTCGCCCTCCTTCGCGGAGAATTGGTCCACCACCAAACCCTAGGCCCGCCAGTTGTATAAGGTCCAATCGCGTGTTCTTATCTACTCGATAAGTTTCCGCTTATGCAGCTGAGCTTCCGGCAGTTCGAGGTGTTCCTGGCCGTGGCCCGGGCGAAGAGCTTCCGCGGCGGGGCCGAGGCCCTGCACTTGAGCCAGCCGGCGCTCTCGCAGCACGTGGCTGAGCTGGAGCGGGAGTTGGGAGCGCGGCTGTTCGACCGCCTCGGGCGGAGCGTGGCCCTCACCGAGGCCGGGCGCATCCTCGAAGACCACGCCCTTCGCCTCTTCGCCACGCTCACCAGCGCCCGCGCGGCGATTGTGGAGCTCGGTGGCCTCCAGCGTGGATCGCTGCTCGTCGGCGCCAGCACCACGCCGGGGATCTATGTGCTCCCCGCCGTGGTCGCGTCGTTCCACCGGCGCCATCCCGGGATCGCGTTGAGCCTGCAGATCGCGAACTCCGCGGTGATCGAGGAGCGCATCCGCGGGAATGAGGTCGATCTGGGGGTCGTGGGCGGGCACGCGCTTCACCCCGGCGAAGAGTGCCTGGCCTCGGGCCTCGTGGACGAGCTGGTCCTCATTGTCCCGGCTGGCCATCCGTGGGCCCGGCGGCGGGAGATCGCGCCGGCTCTCCTGGCCGACCAGCGGGTCCTCGTGCGGGAGGAAGGGTCAGCGACGCGCCAGGTCGCCGAGCGCGCGCTCCAGCATGCGGGCGTGAGGTTCGGGGCATCCATGGAGCTGGGCCACACCGAGGCCATCAAACAGGCCGTGATGGCGGGGCTCGGCGTGGCTCTGGTGTCCGTGCACGCCGTCCGGGGGGATGTCGCGAGCGGCCGGCTCCGCGCACTCCGGCTCAAGGGGATGAGGATCCGGCGCCATTTCCACGTGATCCACAACGAAGCGCGCACGCTCAGCGCCAGCGCCCGGGCTTTCCTCGGCTTGCTCGATGCCGGCCGGAAGGGCTGAACCGAGCGCGTCCACGCCCGCGAGCGGCCCGGGCGCGAACGCGTGATGCACCGGGCCGGCCGAGACCGTCAGGACCGCGTGAGACGCTTGAACCCCTCTGCCAGGCCGATCCCGTGTGGCCGGCCGACGCGCTCGGCCCACTGGCGCAGGAAGTCCGCGAAGTCCGGGCGCCCGGCGAACTGCGTCGCATGCGCAGATGCCGCGCGCACCTTCCGGTCGAACGTCGCGCTCACGTCCACCACGTGATCCACGTGGTCGCTCATGATCAGCAGGATCTCCCCGACCCGGTGAGGCGCAAGCCCGGCCGCGACCTGGTCTGGGTAGAACAGCGGGCCGGAGGCGCGCACGTAGACGGCGTCGAGCGCGGCCGAGCCCGCCGCCCGGTGATCGGGATGCATCTGGGGCTCTCGGTAGCCGGGCGCGCCGGCGAACGGATCGTGCGTCACCACGATGTCCGGCCGCTCCGCCCGGATCAGCCGGGTGAGGTCCTCGACGAGCTTCGGCCCGGCCCAGGCGAGGTCGCCATCCCCGTAGTCGAGGAAGGTGATCCGGGCGACGCCGAGGATCGCGGCGGCTGCCCGCTGCTCGGCTTCACGAAGGGCGGCGACCTCGGCCGGCGTCATGCGCGGGTCGTCGTGACCCTTGTCGCCTCGCGTGAGGATCGCGGAGTGGACGTCCTGCCCCTCGTCGGCCCAGGCAGCGATGGTGCCGCCGGCCTGCACGTCGGCGTCATCGGGATGCGCCGTGATGATCAGGATGCGCTGGCGCGCCATCCCGGCCTCAGCCCGCTGCCCGGACGGCGTGGACATGGCATCGCCACGCGAGCGCCATGAGGAGCGCCCCCGAGAGCAGGAAGGGGGCGCCGAGATGCGCGGCGTCGGCCAGCGTTCCCATCACGAGGGGCCCGAGCAGCATGCCGATGTCCGTCGCCGTGCGGAGCCAGCCGATCGCGATGCCCTGCAGATCCTGGGGCACCCGATCCCCGATCGTCGCCGTCGGCAGACCCGCGACCACGCCGGCGCCCATCCCGGCCAGCAGGCTCCAGCCTCCGAGCAACGCGGGCTGCGTCAGGAGGGCGAGGCTTGCGAGCAGCGCGCCGTAGCCGAGGAGGCCGGGCGCCAGCACCGGCATTCGCCCCCAGCGATCCGACAGGGTTCCGCCCAGCCAGAGACCGAGCAGCCGGCCGAGCGCCATCAAGCTCACGACGGCGCCCACGGCGGCGGGCTGGAGCCGTCCCAGCTCACTCAGATAGAGCGGGAAGAGGAACACGACGGCTCCTGTCTGGATCGCTGTCAAGACCGCGCTGGTGAGGCTCATCAGCAGGACGCCCGGTATGCGAACGACCTCGCGCAGACGGCGCCGATCGTGGGCATCGGGCGGATCCCCGCCGCGTGCTTCGGCGCGTGGATCGCGCAGGGAGACGACAGCGAGCGCCGCGAGCACCATGCAGCCCGCCTCGAAGACGAACGGGCTCGCGATGCCCGCGCCCTGGAACAGCCACCCGCCCGCGGCGCTGCCCAGCAGGAGCCCCAGCGTCTCGCTCATCAGGAGCAGGCTGACCGTGCGCCCGCGGCGCCCGGGCGCCGGCCGGTCCACCATGATCGTGGTCGCCACCGTGCCGAACATGGCCCATCCCGCGCCGGCCACGGCCCGGAGGCCCAGGAAGACCGTGTAGATCAGGGTCATCACGCAGGCGAGGTCGCTCGCGGCGATCACGGCCAGGCCAGTAACCATCAGGCGGCGGCGCCCCACGCGGTCCAGCCAGTAGCCGGTCGGCAGGCTGGCCAGCCACTTGCCGGCGCCGAAGACCACCGGGATCAGCGTGACCATCCGGTAGTTGGCGGCGAAGACCTGCTGGAGGTAGAGCGGCATCGAGGGCCGCAGGACGCCTTGCCCGAGGTTGAACAGGAAGGCGGCGACGAGGATCGCGATCGGCGGCCGCGCCGCGGCGGCCACCGGCCAAGCCCCTATCGCCGGCGCCGCGCGCGGCTCGCCGCCCCGTTCCACGTGGCGCCGGGCTACACGGCGGCCCGGCCGGAAGCGCTCGGGGCGTTGCGAAGACATGTGCAGTAGCCACGCGCGTCCGACAGGCGGCGGGCCTGCCGCGCCACGGCCTGGCGGCGCCGGCCCAGCTCTCTCCGAAGGCGTGCGAGCATGGCGATCTGCTCGTCGGTCTGCGCGATGCGCTCCGCGAGGATCTGGAGCAGTCTCGCGCGGGCCCTCCCGCGTGGCTGCTCGCGCGCCGCGGCGACGAGCTCTCGGATGGCATCGAGCGGCAGGCCGAGCCCCTTCGCCTGCCGGATGAAGTCCAGCCGATGAAGATCCGCCGCCGTGTAGAGACGATACCCGCCCGGGCTCCGTCCGGCCGGCGGCAGCAGGCCTCGGCGTTCGTAGAAGCGCAGGGCCTTGACCGTGAATCCCGAGTGGCGGGCGACCTGCCCGATCGCCATGAGCCCCCCGGTCGGCCCGGCGCCGCCGATGGCGGGCGACCGAGCCGCCGTGGCCACTCGTGCGGAAGCCCGACGCGCCGCCCCCACGCTGACAGCGATCGCCATGAAACGGCCCTCCTCTTGTGCGGATCGAGCCTACACCCTCCCCTTGAGAGGAGAGTCAAGGGGCCATTCGACGACGATCTATCCGCACGTCCTTCAACCGAGGTCCGGTCGGCGTGGAGAGTCCCTTCGGCCGACCGTGCTAAGCTGTCCCGGCGCGCTGCGTCAACGTTCCATCGAGTTCCAGATACATCCCGTGACGCCATTGTCGTTGCGGCCGCTACGGTACGCCTTGGGTCGACAAAGGGAGACATAAGGAGATCTACTGTATCCATGGACCCCACTGTCGAGGAGATGTGGCGCGCTGTCATCGCCGGCGAGAACCCCATCTGGCGCAGCGGATGGCGCCTTCGCCCCGGTAAGCAGCGCTGCAAGAACTGCAACGCCCCCTTCACTGTGATCGGCGGCGCGCTCATGCGGCTAACGGGTCGGGGCCAGTACAACAGGAACCCGCGCTTCTGCGACTTCTGACTTCATATCTGCAGCACGCACCCGGGTGGTGCGGAAGTCGACCTGTCCCTGCTCTTTGCGGACGTACGCGGCTCCACGAACCTGGCCCAGCAGATGACCGCGACCGAGTTCAGCCGACTCATGAACCGGTTTCACGCCGTGACCACCGACGTGCTGGTCAAGACCAACGCCTTCATCGACAAGCTGGTGGGCGACGAGGTGATCGGGATCTACCTGCCCATCTTCACAGGGCCCAACCATGCGCGCCCTGCGACGCAGGCTGCCCGTGAGTTGCTGCGCGCCACGGGCCACGGTGGTCGTGGGGGTCCTTGGCTGCCCGTGGGTGTCGGTGTTCACACCGGCAGGGCCTTCTTCGGCACGGTGAGCGGCGCAGAAGGCACCTTCTCCGATTTCACCGCTCTGGGCGATACGGTCAACACCACGGCACGCGTTGCCTCCGCGGCTCGAGCCGGTGAGGCTCTGATCACGGACGCGGCCTACATAGCCGCCGGGCTAGACCTTGGGAACGCGGAACAACGTATCCGGAGCAACAGCAGCGGGGCAGCTCCGAGGAAGAGCAGGGCCAGGGTGCCCGGGCCCGGGACGGTGCTCGCCGGACCATAGATCGCCTGGATGCCCTGCACGTCGTCCGCGCTCAGCGTGCGCCGCGCGCCCATGTACGTGGCATTCATGACCGCGCTGCTGTCGGAGCTGTGCCCGAGCCCAAGCGCATGGCCCAGCTCGTGCAGCATCACGGTGAAGAAGTCCACGTCAGGGTCGGAGAAGACGTCCGTCGAGTCATCCACCCAGAACACCGCGTTGTTCATGTGGACGTCCCCGCCCACGGTGCCGCCCGCGCCGAACAGGACCTCCGTTCCGGGCATGAAGGCACCGGCGAGGACGCCAAAGATGAACGGGTAGGCACCGGTGCGGATGTCCCCCAGGTGCCCCATCGTCGCTGTCGGTCCACCCGCCAGGGCCCCTCCGTCCAGCACCATCCCCAGGCTCGTGAAGCCGGACGCGGCATCCCATACGCTCAGAGCCGCGTTGATGGCGGCGATCTCTTCGACGCTGGAGTTCAGGTTTCCCAGCAGCCCATCCATCGACGTGCTGGGCCCGGAATGGTCGGGATCGAAGAGCGGCGACTGGGGATTGGCGAGGGCCACGTCCAAGCCGACGGCCGAGGGCATCAGGCTCCAGGTCGCGCTTCCGGGTGTGCCCGGCGGGTTCACGAATGTGCTGGCCGCGTTGGGTCCCGGGTCCCATTTCGTGCCCAGCAGCGTGAAGCCTGCCGCGGGTGATACGACGGCCATGCACGAGGCGAATATCGCCGAGAGCGCTACGCGGAACCCGGGCGACCTGGCCATGAGAATGACCTCCCCAAGTCAGAGCGTTGAGACAGCCGGCGAGCATCAACTCTAACCCCGCGCTGCCGTCCTGTCCATTGCCCGGAGGGCCCCCGGCGGTCGCGAGACCGGGTCCGTGGACGCGCCGCGATGGCAACCTCGGCGGCATCGTCATGCGGTACTCTGGGTCGATCGTCGTGCATGAGAAGGGCCGGGGGGGG
>Ga0184637_10002117_pt1 | contig 12904 bp, 6 predicted proteins | sample PLM3_127_b2_FD_133143 | JGI IMG/M metagenome (GOLD analysis project Ga0184637, IMG submission 133143) | Groundwater sediment microbial communities from an aquifer in East River, Colorado, USA - PLM3_127_b2 | ecosystem: Environmental > Terrestrial > Soil > Riparian zone | place: USA: East River...
AGGAGCTTCTTCTGTTCGCGCGTCAGTTTTCTGGGCGTCACCACCTTGACCGTCACCATGAGATTACCCCGGCCGCGGCCTGTCACGTCCGGCATGCCGCGTCCGCGCAGGCTGAACGTCGTCCCGCTCTGCGTGCCTTCAGGCACGGTAAAGGCTTCCTCGCCTTCGAGCGTCGGGATCCGGATCTCGCCGCCCACGGCGAGTGTGGGGTAATTCAACGGGATCTCGCAGAACAGATCGTTGCCGTCCCGCTGGAAGAAGGCATGGTCCTGGACGTGGATGACGACGTAGAGGTCGCCGGCGGGACCTCCGGAGGGGCCGGCTTCGCCTTCGCCGCCCAGCCGGAGCCGCTGGCCCGTGGCGATGCCCGGGGGGATGCGCACGGTGAGCTTGCGCTCCTTCTGCACCCGGCCGGCGCCACGGCACGTCGTGCACGGCTTCGCGATGATGGAGCCCGTTCCGCGGCACTGGCCGCACGTGCGCACCATGGTGAAGAAACCGCTCTGGGAACGCACTTGCCCGCGGCCGTGGCACTGAGGGCAGGTCGTCGGCTTCGAGCCGGGCGCCGCGCCGCTGCCATGGCATGTCTCGCACGGCTCCTGCCGCGGAATCTGGATGCTCGTTTCCGCGCCCCTGGCGGACTCCTCGAACGAAATCTCGAGGTCGTACCGGAGGTCGGCGCCGCGCTGCGGACCTCGCCGGCGGGCGCCGCCGAAGATATCGCCGAAGCCGAAGATGTCGCCGAGGCCCCCGAGGATGTCCTCCATGCCGGTGAAGACGGTCGGATCGAAGCCTGCGCCGGCCGTTCCGAGGCCCGCGTGTCCGAACCGGTCGTACAGGCGCCGCTTGTCCGCGTCGGCCAGGACGGCGTATGCCTCCGCGGCTTCCTTGAACTTGTCCTCGGCTTCCTTGCTTCCGGGATTGCGGTCGGGATGATGCTTCAGCGCCAGTTTCCGATAGGCGCTCTTGATCTCCAGATCGCCGGCGGTCCGGGAGACGCCCAGGACCTCGTAGTAGTCGCGCTTGCTCACGCTTTCGCTTTCTTCGCGACCTTCACCATCGCGGGTCGAAGGAGGCGCTCGCCGAGCATGTAGCCGCGGCTCAGCTCGTCCATCACTTCGCCTTCTCGGTGCTCGCTGCTGACTTCGTGCATCACCGCCTGGTGGAAGCGCGGGTCGAAGTCGGCGCCCACCGCGCGGATCGGTTTCACGCCGCGCTTGCGGAGCAGCTCCGCCATCTGCAGGTGGATCAGCTCGACGCCCTTTCGATACACCTCGGTGTCGCTGCCGGGCGGCACTTCGAGCGCGCGCTCCAGATTTTCGATGATGGGCAGGAGCTCCGCGATCGCGTCGGCGACCGCGGCATCGGCCTGGTCGCGCCGCTCGCGATCGATGCGCTTGCGATAATTGTCGAATTCGGCCGCCGTCCGCAGGAGGCGATCCTGGAGTGCGTCCTTCTCGCGGCGCAGCTCGGCAATCGCGTCCGCCTTCGCAGCTGACGCCGCTTCGGCGGACAAGTCCACCTGCGCAGCTGACGCTGCTTCGGTGGACAGGTCCGCCTCGACGCCTGGCGCGTCCGTCACAGCCGCTTCGGCGGATCCGAATGTCTCGTCGCGATCGCGCGGGTCGTTCATGCTCTTGCTACCGACTACCAACTACCGACTACCGACACCGACTACCGACTACCGACTACCAACTACCGACTAGTTGGCGTCGCGCAGGACGCGTGTGACCGCCTGCGTGGTGCCATCAACCAGTGCGATCGTGCGCGAATAATGCATCCGCGTCGGGCCAATGACGCCGACCGTCCGGATCGTGTTGCCGTCGACCTCGGTCGACGCAATCAGGCTGAACGGCCGGAGGCCTGGAGCGGCGTGCTCAGCGCCGATGACGATCGTCAGCCCAGGTCCTTCGATGTACTCATTCAGCAAATGAATCAGGCGCTCTTTCTCCTCCATCATCTCGACGAGCGCGCGAAGGGTGGCCACCGACACGCCGTCCTGCGCCGGGCCGCCCAGCAGTGAGGCTGCGCCTTCCACATGAAACGCCTGGTTATTGGGCAGTTCCTCGAGGGTCGACCGCGCAAGCCGAAGCGCGCGCGTCAGCAGCTGGTCGTAGAGCGTACGCTCCTGCTGCAGCCGGGCGAGCACCGCTTCGCGCACATCCAGCAGCGGCAGGCCGGCAAATTCCGTATTGAGGTAGTTGGCCGCATGCACGAGGTCCTCCGGCCTCACGTCCTCGCCGGCGTCGACCACCTTCTGGGTGACCTGGTTGCCCCGCGACACCACGATGACCAGGACGCGCGAGCCGCCGAGCGCCACGAACTCGAGCCGCTGCAGCACCGCCACCGGGCTTCCTGACAGCGCAAATCCCACGTGCCGGGCGGCGCGGGACACGAGGTGCGACACGCTCGCCAGCAGATCGTCGAGCAGCGGCGATCGTTCCGCCTGCTCGCGCAGCCGGCTCTCCACGACGGCCGGCGGCCGCGCACGCTTGCGTCCCTCGAGCAGCAGGTCCACGAACACACGGTAGCCGCGGTCGGTCGGCACGCGTCCCGCCGACGTGTGCGGCTGGTGCACGTAGCCGGCCTCCTCGAGCTGTGCGAGGGACGTGCGGACGGTTGCCGACGACAGACCGAGCCCGCTCTCCCGCGCGAGGAACTGCGACGCCAGCGGCTCGCCCGTCTCGATGTATCCGCGGACGAGCGTTGCGAGGAGCCGTCGCGAGCGTTCGGGAAGTTCGTAGGAACCCATTGCGTGTCAGTTGCTTAGAGCTTCTTACAATTATAGCGGATGGGCCGGCTGCCACCTTCGCTCCTTCGGAGCTTCGGCGCCCGAGGAAGCCGGCCCCTCCGTACGCCCGCGTGGGGACCGGATCAAGCCCTTCCTTGTAGGGGCCGGCTCTCGCCTTTTGTAGGGGCCGGCTTTTGCCGACTCGGGGGCGTCAGCGTTTCTGGAGCGCGCCGTCCCACCGCATGCTGACGGCGGCGACGTTCGGTTCGGAAATCCTGCCGTGCTTGACCGCAACCAGCTCGGCGATGATGCTCACGGCAATTTCCTGAGGGGTGATCGCGCCGATGTCGAGCCCGATCGGCGCATGGATGCCCCTCAGTGCGTCGGGGGACAGGCCTTCCTCGAGCAACTGGTCGTAGATGCGCTTCACCTTGGCCTTGCTCCCGATCAGGCCCAGGTAACGCAGCGGCGCCGCCGTAAGCGCGCGCAGCGTGTCCAGGTCGTGCGTGTGCCCGCGCGTGACGATCACCGCGTACGCCGTGGGCGGAAGCTGATGCGCCGCCAGCCACGTGGGGATGTGGTCAACGACGACGTCGATCCCCTCGCCGAATCGCTCGGTATTGGCGAACTTCTCGCGGTCGTCGACGACGTGCACGTTGAAGCCCACTTCGTGCCCCATCTTCCCGACGAAGTAGCCGACATGCCCGGCGCCGAACACATACAATGCCGGCGAGGGCTCGAGCGGCTCGATGAACACCTCCATCTGGCCGCCGCAGACCAGGCCCGTCTCCTGGGCGAAGTCGTCGTTCAGCTCGAACTTCACGGTGACCGGCTTGCGGGCCTTGATCGCCTCGCGCGCCTTCCAGAACGCGTCGTTCTCGTAGCAGCCGCCGCCAATCGTCCCGACCGTCCGGCCGTCCGAGTACACGAGCATCTTCGCGCCGACGCGCTGGGGGGTCGAGCCGGTCGACGCCACGATCGTGACGAGGGCCACCTCTTCGCCCCGTTGGAGCGCGTCACTCAGGGCGGCGAAGACTTCCTGGTTCATACCTACGATTATAGGTAGCTGGGTGGCTGGGTAGCTATAGGTAGCTGGGTGGCTCAGTCGCTGGGTAGCTCAGTAGCTCAGTAGCTAGGTCGAACTCGAACTACCCAGCTACCGAACTACCCAGCTACCGAGCGACCCAGCTACCGAGCCACCCGCCCCGAAGCTACCATCGGTGGAGTTCGCAGTACTCAGTGGGCGCTGTGCCGGCGAGAAATGACTCGTTGTATGTGCGCGGGCAAGTGGGGAGCGCGAGCTTGCCGGTGTCGCGGTCGATCTCCGCGAACGTAATGCCTTCCGGCACCTCGAAGGGGGTGTCCGGGTGCCCCGCCAGCGCGGCCTTCATGAAGGCCGTCCAGATCGGCAGCGCCGCCTGCGTGCCGGTGAGCGACACCGGCTGGTTGTTGTCGAAGCCCACCCAGACCACCGTGAGCAGCTCGGGCGTGAAGCCGACGAACCAGGCGTCGCGGAGGTCGTTCGTCGTACCGGTCTTGCCGGCGGCATCGAGCGCGAAGCCCGCGGCGCGGACACCGGCGGCGGTGCCCTCGTTGATCACGCTGCGCATCATGTTCGTCACGAGAAACGTCGTGTCGGGGCGCGCGGCGCGCTTGAGGGCCGGCGCCTTCGGCCGCAGCTCGCGGTCCGCGGTCTCGATGCGCTGGATGGCGGTCAGCGGCCGGACGCGGCCGCTGTTGAGGAACAGCGTGTACGCCTGCGCGACCTCGAGCGGGCTGAGCTCGAAGACGCCGAGCGTGATGGCGGGGAAGGGCTTCGGCGGCGTCCCGACGCCGACGCGCCGCCACACCGCGGCCACGTTGTCGAAGCCGACCGCCTCTCCCACGTGAATCGTGCCGAGGTTCCGCGACATCGCCAGCGCCCGGCGCCAGGTGATCTCCCCGTCGTAGGCGTCGTAGTTGCGCGGCTCCCATACCTGATCGTCGAAGGTGAACGTGGCGGGTTCGTCGGACGTGAGCGTCGCCGGCGTGAGATCGGCCCGGCCTTCCTCGGCGGCGTGCTCGAACGCGGCGAGATACACGAAGGGCTTGAAGACCGAGCCGGGCTGGCGCCGGGCGGCAATCGCGCGGTTGTACTGCGACTGGTTGTACGAACGCCCGCCGACCATCGCGAGGATCTCGCCGTTTCGCGGGTCGATGGCGATGAGCGCGGCCTGGGCCGGCTGCGCGCGGCGGCGCCGGGCGAGCAGCGTGTCGACGGTCGCAAGCCCGTTGCGCACGGCATCGAGTGCCGCGCGTTGCAGGTTCAGGTCGAGCGTCGTGAAGACGTCAACGCGTCCCGTCTGCGCGGTCACGCCGGGAAACGCCTGGGCCACCTGGTTGCTGACCATGTCCACGAAGTACGGCGCCTCGTTGTCGACCGCGCGCGCCACGACCCGCAGCGGTTCACGCGCCGCGCGGTCGGCGGCATCGGAGGAGATGTAGTCCTCGTCCGCCATCGCCTGCAGCACCACGTTGCGGCGCTCGACCGCCCGCTCCGGGTTGGCAAACGGTGAGCGAGGACCGGGGCTCTGGATGACGCCCGCGATCAGCGCCGCCTCGCTGAGACTCAGGTTGGCGACATCCTTGCCGAAGAAGAGCCGGGCCGCCTCGGCGATGCCATGGATCGCAAACGAGCCGCGCTGCCCGAGGTAGATGTCGTTCAAGTACAGCTCGAGGATCTCGTCCTTCGAGGCGCGCCGCTCCAGGACGAGCGACATGATCGTCTCGCGTACTTTCCGTCCGTACGACCGTCGTCCCTCGGTCAGCTCCGCGTTGAATTCGTCGGCCAGGAAGAACATGCGCGCAAGCTGTTGCGTGATGGTGCTGTAGCCGACCAGGTTCGGGTTGTCGCCAAAGACGTTCGCCACCACGGCGGCCATGATCCGAATGGGATTGATGCCGGGATGGGAGTAGAAGCCCTGGTCTTCAATCGCCAGCACCGCCTGCTGCACGTACGTGGGAATGGTCGCCAGTGGCACGCTGCGGCGTTTCTCGCGGCCGCTGCTCGTCATCAGTGCGGTGAGGAGCGGGGCGTCGAGCTGAATGGCGTTACTCCTCCCGCGGCCGGTCACCTCGATGCGCTGGATCGTGGACCCCCGGGCCAGGAACGAGATGCGGATCGCGCGGCCGCCGAAGTCGGCCGAGCGCGGCATGATGGCGACCGCATTCCGCGCCATCGCGAATTCGCCGGGCGCCTGCGCGGCGGCACGCTGTGCGTAGCCAAGGTCGTTCAGGCGGGAGACGAGCTCCTGCTGGGTGAGGGCCTGGCCCTGCCGCAGCGCGAGCGGCCGCGCGTAGACGCGCGGCAGCGTCCGTTCGCGCTCGCCGTACAGCCTGGCGTCGATCAGACGCGAAAAGGAGACGTAGTAGTAGCTGAAGGTGCCGACCGAGACGACCGCCAGGACGGCCGCCGCGTAGAGCCCGTACTGCACCCACGCGGGCCGCGAACGCCGGCCTCGTTTTTTCAAATCGTGATCACCCAGTGCCGGCCCTGGTCGAGCGGCAGCTCCTCGTTCAGCCGATCGATGAGCCCGCCGCCGTGCTTGTTGAGAAAGTAGACGAAGCCGACTTCCCGCTCCTGCGGCTGCCCGCCGGGGAAGGCCTGCGCCTGCGCGTGCTTGAACTGCCGTCGCAGCGTCTCGTCTTTCCGTTTGACGGCCTGGATGATCTTGCCCTGCAGCTTCTTGAGGTCGTCCTGCATGCGGCCGAGCGTCGAGCGCGCCGCCGCCTCGAGAGTCGCATCCAGCTCCGACACCGCCCTGGCCAGCGTGCCCATGCGCTCGGCCACCTCACGCGCGGCCTCCTCGAGCGAGCTGTCCACGGCCGGTGGAAACTGCGACTTGAACAGCTGATTCAACGCTCCTTCGTCCTGCGCGCGCAGCGATTCGAGCGACATCTCGTGGCGCGCGAGAAACCGCATGGCGTTCGAGTCGAGAATTGTCGCCGAGGCGCGCTGCTGCATCAGCGGCATCGGCACACCGAAGGCCGCATAGATGCCGCGCAGCTGCGCGAGGTAGGCCATCTCATTCGGTCCGGCGACATAACAGGCGGTGGGGAACAACGTGTCCTGCACCACCGGCCGCAACAGCACGTTCGGGCTGAACGCGGTCGGGTTCGTCCGCACGCGCTGCAGCATCGCCTCTTTCGTGGAGGTGGAATGGCCCAGCAGCAGCCGGCCGTCCTCCACGCGGATGCCCTCACGCGTGCCGTCGAGATGGAACAGGGCCGCGTGATCGTCCTGCGGTGTGACCTGCGCGTGATAGCCGCGCGCGATGAGCTGGGCGCCGGCAGCCGCAGCCAGGCGCGAGGTCTCTCCGGCATGCTCGATCTCACGGGCGAAGAGCGTCGAGACGATCGGCTTGGCGGCTGGATCCGAGGAATCGAAGACGACGAGCCCGCGCGGCCCCAGGAGCGATTCCAGCCACCGGCCGAAGGCGTCGGCCATCCCCGCACCCGGCGAGTACGCGCGCCGCAGCTCGTCCAGGAGGGCGGGGCTGAATTCCGTGGGCGGCAGCGTGGAGGCGAGCGTCGCGACCGCAGCGTTGACCGAGTCGTCCAGCCGGACGCGCGCCACGGGGCCTTCGCCCGCGCCCTCCGGAGTACCGAGCGCAATCCGCACGAAGTTGAGCTCGGCATCGAGCGCGCCGCAGGCCCTGACCTCGTCCCAGTCATGGTCTTCGGCGTCAATCCAGAAGACGGCGACAGTCGGGACTCGATGCTCGGCGGCCGTCCGCTCCGCCAGGCGGATGGCGGTCAGCGCCTTGAGCAGCGTGAACAGCGGGCCGCCAAACAGTCCGGCCTGCTGGCCGGTGACGATCGCGACGCTCTCGGGATCGCGAAGCCGGTCGGCGGCGGCAAGGGCATCCGGCGGGGCGCCGCGCGTCCGCTGCTGCGCCAGGACCACGTCGGCGATCGTGTCGCGCTGCCGCGGATGGCGCTGCGCGCGTGTGATGGCGTCGCGCCACGCGGATGGAGCCGCGGGATTCCCGGCAAAGAAGTCCGCGACACGTTCGAAGTCGAACGCGTAATCCGCGGCAAGCCGCTTGATCCAGGGGAAACGCCGAATCTCGATAGGAAAGCGGGTGGCTGTGCCGGAAACCGCTGTATGGCTGATCGTACTGGAACCCCCCGCATGGTTGGTCGCACCGGAAACCCCAGCTTGGTTGCTTGCACCGGAAACCCCCGCATGATTGGTCGCACCGGAAACCCCAGCTTGGTTGCTGGCACCGGTAAGATCTGTCTGGGGGAGCACCGGAGGGTACTGTCGCAGAGCGTCGCGCGGGGTGTCAAGGAACGGGCGGGCTGCCAGCGTCGAGCTGCCAGCGGCAGGTATACTTCAGGAACGGGCCACAGAGGCACAAAGACACAGGGTTTCAAGACGTAACGCGAGAGAATGTCTCTGTGCCTCTCTGTCTGGCACCCCACCGCGCAAGCGTGCGCGGCCCTGCCGGTTGTGGCCCGTCTCAGAAGGAGTTCCGCCACTGACCCGGGACGGTTTGCCGTTCGACGCGCGTCCGGACTCTTCGGATTCCGATGCGCTGATCGATCTTCCGTTACACGATCGGGAGTCGGTGAGCGGCGCCGATCGACCGGCGAGCCGAGGCGATCTGCTCTTCCAGGAACCCTCGTCTTCCTCCAGCGGCCGCGGCTTTGGCGCCGGCATGCTGGTGATCGGGCTCGCGGCGGGTTTCGGGGGTGGATTCCTCGTCGGTCAGCACGTCGCGCCGCCACTCCCTCGTCCCAGTGCCGCACAAGCCACGCCGCCTGGTCAACGTGATAGTCCCAAGTCGCCCGAGGCGCCAGTTGTCCCGGGGCCCCTCGACGCTGCTCGGGACGCCCTGAGCGATAGTCGAAGGGCGCAGAAGTTCACTGAGGCGTCGGTTGTTGAACCCGCGTCTCAGCCAGAGCCTCCAGCTCCCGTGCAGGTGCAGGAGCCTGCAGTACAGCCTACGCCCGTAGGCCGGGTCCCGCGAAGCGGACTCGGCGGTGAGGCTGTTTTGCCTGGCACGCTCCAGATCGCCTCACGCCCCGCGGGCGCCACGGTCTATGTCGATGACCTGCGCGTGGGCACCACGCCCATGACGATGAGTGGCGTGAAGCCAGGGGCGCATCGGCTCAGGATCGAGCTGCCCGGGCATCGGCCGTGGACCACGTCCGTGAACGTCGAGCCGGGCGCGCAGGCGCGCGTCGGAGCCTCTCTTGAGCGTTAAAGCAGCTGGGTTGCTACGTAGCTGGGTAGCTGCGGAAGGCCCCAGCCACAAAGTGAACCGCAACGTAGCTGGGTCGCTGCGTTGCTCGGTTGCTAGGAAGACCCCAGCTACCAAGCTACCCAGCCGCCGAGCTACCGAGCTACCTAGCCACCTAGCTACCTAGCCACCTATGAACGCGATACTGGCGCTGGAAGACGGCACGTGGTACCGCGGCGTGGCGGCCGGGGCGCAGGGCGAGGCTCGCGGCGAGGTCGTGTTCAACACGAGCATGACCGGCTACCAGGAAGTGCTGACCGATCCGTCATACGCCGGACAGATTGTCACCATGACCGCGCCGCAGATTGGCAACTACGGCGTCGCGGCGGGGGACGCCGAGTCGCAGGCGCCGCACGTGGCCGGGTTCGTCATGCGGGAGGCGTCGCCGCTCGCCAGCAACTGGCGCGCGGACGGCACGCTCCGCGACTATCTCATCCGCCACGGCATCGTCGCCATCGCCGACATCGATACGCGCGCGTTGACGCGCGTGCTCCGCTCGGCAGGCGTCATGCGCGGCGTAATTGCCACCGGCCAGGTCGATCCCGACCAGTTGGTTGAACACGCGCGCACGATCCCGCGGATGGAAGGGTCGGATCTGGTGTCCGGTGTGACGTGCGATCGCGTATTCGAATGGCGCGACCGCACGACCGGGGCCGCGGCCGGCGACGCGGACCACGCCGAATTCGGCCTGCCACTCGTGCGCCGTGCCTCCAGGCGCCTGCGCGTGGCGGCGTACGACTTCGGGATCAAGTGGAACATCCTGCGGCGTCTTGATGCCTACGGCTGCGACGTCCATGTGTTTCCAGCGTCGGCGCCGCCGGAAGACCTGCTCGCCGTAGAGCCTGATGGTCTTTTTCTCAGCAACGGTCCCGGCGATCCCGCGGCACTCGGGTACGCCATCGGGAACGTCCGGGAGCTTGTCAAGACTGACGTGCCGATGTTCGGCATTTGCCTCGGTCACCAGGTGCTCGGGCTTGCGGTCGGGGGGGAGACGTTCAAGCTGAAGTTCGGGCATCGCGGCGCCAATCACCCGGTCAAGGAGCTCAGCTCCGGCAAGGTCGAGATCACGTCGCAAAACCACGGCTTCGCCGTCGATCCTACCACGCTGCCCTCGGACTTGAACGTCACGCACCTGAATCTGTACGACGGCACCGTCGAAGGCTTCCGCCACACGACGAAGCCGATTTTTTCGGTGCAGTATCATCCCGAAGCGTCTCCGGGTCCGCATGACGCCGACTACCTCTTCCGCCAGTTCCTCGAGTCGATGGAGAAGCGATGATCTATTCGACCGCGACGGGCCACGGAGTCACGGAGACACGGAGGTCGTTTTCCCATGTGTCTCCGTGCCTCCGTGTCTCCGTGGCTCGTGTCATTGAATGCCTAAGCGCACCGATCTGAAGCGCGTCCTCGTCATCGGCTCCGGGCCGATTGTGATCGGCCAGGCGTGCGAGTTCGACTACTCGGGGACGCAGGCGTGCAAGGCGCTGCGGGCCGAAGGGCTCGAGGTGGTCCTGGTGAACAGCAATCCGGCCACGATCATGACCGACCCCGAGATGGCGGATCGCACGTACGTCGAGCCGCTGACGCCGGAAATGCTCGAGGCGATCATCGAGAAGGAGCGCCCCGACGCCCTGCTGCCGACGGTGGGCGGCCAGACCGCGCTCAACCTTGCGGTGGCGCTCGCTGAGCGCGGTACCCTCGAGCGGTACAACGTCACGCTGATTGGCGCCTCGGTCGAGTCGATCAAGGTGGCCGAAGATCGGCTGCTCTTCCGCAACGCGATGGAGGAGATCGGCATCGAGGTGCCGGAGAGCGCCGTGGCGAAGACGCTGGACGAGGCCCTCGCGGTCGTCGACGATGTGGGCTTCCCGGCGATCATCCGGCCGTCGTTCACGATGGGCGGGGTTGGCGGCGGCATCGCCTACAACATCGAGGAGTTCCGCGAGCTGGCTGGACGCGGCCTGGATCTCAGCCCGGTGCACGAGATCCTCGTCGAGCGGTCGGTCATCGGGTGGAAAGAGTTCGAGCTCGAGGTGATGCGCGACGTTGCCGACAACTTCGTCGTCATCTGCTCGATCGAGAACGTCGATCCGATGGGCGTCCACACGGGCGACAGCATCACCGTCGCGCCGGCGCTGACGCTCACCGACAAGGAATACCAGCGCATGCGCGACATGGCGCGGCGCATCATCCGCCGCGTCGGCGTCGAGACCGGCGGATCGAACATCCAGTTCGCGGTGAACCCCGCCGACGGACGCATCGTGGCGATCGAGATGAACCCGCGGGTCTCGAGGTCGTCGGCGCTCGCGTCGAAGGCCACCGGGTTCCCGATCGCCAAGATTGCCGCGAAGCTCGCGCTTGGCTATCACCTCGACGAGATTCCGAACGACATCACACGCCTCACCCCGGCCTCCTTCGAGCCGACCATCGACTACATCGTGGTCAAGTTCCCGCGGTGGAATTTCGAGAAGTTCCCGCAGGCGGACCGGACGCTGACGACGCAAATGAAGTCGGTGGGGGAGGCGATGGCCATCGGCCGCACGTTCAAGGAGGCGTTCCTGAAGTCGGTGCGGTCGCTGGAGCTCGGCAAGTTCGAAAGCCTCTTTCCGTCCGGACCGGATGACACGGCGGACGAGGGCGAGGACGAGAGCGCGCTGAGGAAACGGCTCGTGGTGCCCAACGATCGACGGATGTGGGCGCTCTTTCGCGCGCTGCGCCGCGGCTGGACCGTCGAGACGCTGCACGAGCTGACGAAGATCGACCCGTGGTTCCTGGAGCAGTTCGCGGAGATCGAGCAACTGCGCCGCATGGCGTCGCTGGGTGAGTTCCGCGACATGTCCGTGGATCTCCTGCGCACGCTCAAGCGCACCGGCTTCAGCGACGCCGACATCGCGAACGTGCACGGCATCGGCGAGGAGCTCGTGCGGCAGCGACGCCTCGATGAAGGGCTCATGCCCGCCTACAAGCGGATCGACACCTGCGCGGCGGAGTTCGAATCGTTTACGCCCTACATGTACGGGACGTACGAGCAGGTGTGCGAGGCCGATCCGACGCCGCGCCGGAAGGTCATCATCCTCGGCAGCGGGCCCAATCGGATCGGGCAGGGCATCGAGTTCGACTACTGCTGCTGCCACGCCGTCTTCGGCTTCCGCGAGGAAGGCTTCGAGACGGTGATGGTGAACTGCAATCCCGAGACGGTCTCGACCGACTACGACACGTCGGACCGGCTGTACTTCGAGCCGCTGACGCTCGAGGACGTCATGGCGATCATCGAGCGCGAGCGCACCGCCGGCGGGGAGGTGTCATGCGTCGTCCAGTTCGGCGGCCAGACGCCCCTGAAGCTTGCACTGGCGCTGCAGGAGGCGGGCGTGGCGATCCTCGGCACGTCGCCGGACTCGATCGACCTGGCGGAAGACCGGCGGCGGTTCTCGCAGCTCCTCTGGGACCTTGGCGTCCCGCAGCCGGCGAGCGGCACCGCGGTGTCGCGCGACGAGGCACGCGAGGTGGCCGAGCGGATTGGGTATCCGGTGGTCGTCCGGCCCTCGTACGTGCTGGGCGGGCGCGGCATGGCCATTGTCTTCGACGCGGGCTCACTCGATCGCTATATGACCGGCGCCGTCGACGTGTCGCACGACCGGCCGGTGCTCATCGATCGGTTCCTCGAGGATGCGTTCGAGTTCGACGTCGACGCGGTGGCCGACGAGACGGGGGCCGTCGTCATCGGCGGCATCATGGAGCACATCGAGGAGGCCGGCATTCACTCCGGCGACAGCTCGTGCGTCGTGCCACCCTTCATGGTGGCCGAGCGTCACCTCGGCACGATCCGGGACTACACGCGGCGGATCGCCCGGGCGCTCAAGGTCGTCGGCTTGATGAACATCCAGTA
>Ga0184637_10002118_pt1 | contig 12902 bp, 10 predicted proteins | sample PLM3_127_b2_FD_133143 | JGI IMG/M metagenome (GOLD analysis project Ga0184637, IMG submission 133143) | Groundwater sediment microbial communities from an aquifer in East River, Colorado, USA - PLM3_127_b2 | ecosystem: Environmental > Terrestrial > Soil > Riparian zone | place: USA: East River...
GCGCGTCATGTCGGGAACGTCATGCATGATTGCGTATCCTATAGGAGCCTCGGGCCAGGTCCTCGTCCTTAGCCCAATAACAGTCGACCGATTTCGCCGATATCAACAGCTCCGTTGGTACCAGCGAGAAGCCGGCGGACAACTCTTTGCACGATTCAGTGGCCCAAGAATCTTGATCGAGGAAGCAACGGGGCCGCGTAGAAGCGACAAGCGAGCACGGAGCTCGTATGTTCCGGACCGACGCACTGAGCAAGCGGAGATCTTACGATATCATAGCGTCGGCCTTCATTACGTGGGCGATTGGCATACCCATCCAGAGAGTGACCCTGTCCCGTCCCGCATGGACATAGAAAGCATCACAGAATGCGCGTCAAAATCACTGCATGAGCTCAATGGATTTATTCTGATTATCGTTGGCAACTCTGAGCTACCAAAAGGCCTTCACGTTTCTATCCATAGCAGGACGGATCAGCTGAGATTGCGTCCAACCGATCTGAGGAGCAGGGCGCATCGGCAAGAAATATAAGGGCAAGCTCTGCGTTTATTGTGCTGATAAGCCGTCTCAGACAGGTGATCACGTCTTCGCGCGCGAGTTCTTTTTGAAGTCTGACCGAAAGAATCTGCCAAAAGTGCCAGCGTGCCTCAACTGCAATGGCAAAAAAATCGGCGGTGGAGCATTATCTGACGGCATTGCTCCCGTTCGGCGGTCGTCACGCAGATTCGGCATCCAATCTCGCCGACATGGTTCCGTCGAGATTGGCTACGAGTGAGCAGTTGCACAGGAGGCTGGCCACCGGCCGATCTTACGGTGTGGCAGTTGTCAATTTATGCAGAGTTGACAGTCACCGAGGAATCCGGTGCTCCGTTGAAAAAATTCGGAATCATGTCCGGCCCAAAACGGGTGTTCGAGGCTGCCGAACGCAAGGCGAAATGGCTTACCGGTCATGGCAGCTCCTGACATGAATGATGACAGAGGGTGCGCGGGAGGATGGCGGCTGGGCGGGGCATTCAGAATCCGACGATCTCTTTTCCAGACAGTGGGCGTCGATACTTGCTACCTTAACTCAACCGAGCCGTAGGCAAAATCGAGACACGAACCTTGACACCATAGACACAGTTCATTTCGAGGGCGTAACAAGAATAGACACGCTCTTGTAACGGTTCCCTTGCCCCTCTTCGTAATAAGCACAAGCAATATCAACTGGACCTTCCCCGACCCAATGCTTTGCGGGAAAAATTAGTCTTTGACACATTGGCCTTGAGCGTCGCGAGTTCCGCGACAAGCTCCTCAATCCTCTTCTGTAGTTGTCTTATCTCGTCCCGATCTTGGCGCTGATTGCGTTCAAAGGCCTCTATCACTTTTTGCGTCGCTCGCAGGTCGCTCTCCGCATTACGTAACGCGGCCTTCATATCTCCACATTGCCTCGTGAGTTCGTCCCTTTCTCTCATGCAGACGTCTAGAGCTTGGTCCTTTTTGCCCCGCTCCGCCTTGATCTGAGCGACGAGATCAGTTGACGCGGCAAGATCAACCTCCAGCGTTTCAAGGCGCCTCCGCAGCCGTACGTTTTCATCACGCGCACCAGCGGCCGCCTCTTTGTATGCAGCTGTCCAATATTTGTTCACGAGCAAAAGCATCTGTTGGGATACTTCCTCGGACAGACGCTGGAACTCCCCCGACAATCCATCCGGCATCCTCGCGATCGACCCCGCGGCCAGCGCCAGTTGGCCGGATCGTTGCGCAATGATGGCTTTTATCCGCGCCACATTCCCTCCGCCCAGGCGCATTCGAACGCGCATAGGATTTACGTCCTCTTCCGCTGCCACCAGAGATTGAATAGCGTCGACGATGTCAGAATCGCTATACTTTTGAGGACGAGGCATGTTCCGAATTGTTTGTTAGTGACAACTTATTATATAACAAACTTTGGGGAAAGGAAAGATGCGGATGAGCTTTTTAGACGTCATCCCGCACACGCTATTTCGAATGTTGTCGTCAGCCGCCCGCGTTCGGAACGTAGCGGTTATCGAACGGATATTTGAGCAGTTTTTCGATGACTTCGCCTTCGCTCCAAAGAAAGCGGAGGTACTCCAGGTTATTCGTCAAGTGTTGGACGACCCTACTTACACATCGATCTTAGACGATGACGAATTCGGGACCGCCTCCGAAACAACCGAATATCTCATTTACAACCGTCTTCGCGATGACGGCTGGATCATGGAGGTTACAAACCGGCGCACAATTGAAGTGTACATGCCGCGCGAGGCCCATGCTCTGCTGTCCGCCCTTATTACGCTCAAGGAGGAGTTAAAGGTCGATATATCTGCCGAGGCGAGCCTGATCGACAGCGGCATCATAGCCGCGTACCAGGACCCAGCCGGAAAGGTAATGAACATCGCCAGCGCCCGGCGCCAAGCCGTGCAGCTAAGACGGTCCATTGACGGCGTCCTCACTTCTCTGCACCGGATCGAAGAAGACCTAATGCAGTCGGATGGCTTGGCCGATCTGCTGGCGAGATTTATGGAACGATTCGTTGAAAAATTGCTCTTGGAAAACTATCGCGCCTTGAAGGCGTCCTCCTACAATCCGATGCGCTTCCAGCGCAGTATTCGGGCGAATACCGAGCGGTTTATGAGCGACGACGGCCAAATCTCGCGCGCCGCCGTCGCACTCGCCGACCAAGGTCTCGCGACCGACATTGCAAGCGCACAAGCCCAAATTCTCCAGGATCTCTCCAGAATACGCGATGTATTTGTCAATCTGGGCGACAAGCTGGATCTGATCGATCGCTTCTCGCACAAGCTCGAACGCCGTATCGCCACCACTGTCCGGTATCAGGAAACGGCACGGAACATCAGAGAAGAGTCGCTCCGCAATGCCATTCGTCTGGCATTCTCGCGCCTTGATGCCGCCGATGCCACATGCATTAGTCCCCTCGTCGGCATTCCAGTTCCCTATTCGACAGCCACCTTGGCTCTCCCGAAGAAGGCACGCGAACCTGTCAAGCCGCAGAGGCGTCAACCAAAGACCGTCGACCCCGCCGACTTAATGCGCGAAGGTATGATCGACAACTATGTAGCCGGTATGGAGGTTACGCCAAAAGTTGTTGCAGCTCGGCTGTGGACGGTTGCCAAGAGCGATTCCTTCATCGATCTTGACACGTTCGAGCCCGAAAACGCGCGTGACATAGCGATTCTCTATGAAGCACGGGCTGGTACCTTCGACGAGTTTCCAGGCCTGGAATTCCTGAAAGGGGCTTCCCACCGACCAAGCCGTTTTGTTTCCGGACCGAGCATCTTGATACGCCGTCGGGGAGACAAGCCATGATCATATCACGCTGGGCGTCGCGCCAGGCGAGTCAGGATCCCAACGCCACAGCCGAGGAATTGACGGAAACGGCGAACCGCCTCCTACACCGACAATTTATCGCGCGCGGCGATCCGGGCGGCGCCACCCACTTCGACCGCATCAGCAACAACCTCGATTTCTTCAAGGACCTGTTCGCCAGCTTTGGTTTTCGCTTCATCTTTAATGACGGGTGGGGATATGTAGGATACGTAAGCCCAGCTGCCTTCAACAATGCACGCGTCCCCACACAAGAAACGATCGTCCTCCTCTGCCTGCGACTGCTCTACAATGAAGGCGCCGAAAAAGGATATTTTGTAAATTCTACTGCGGAGATTTTGGTAGACGAGGATGAGATACAAACCGTGTTCTCGTCTATGGGATCGCGAACCCTCAAGCCGGGTGAGTTGCGCGCGATTCTAACCACATTTAAGCGTCAAGGGTTGGTGACATTTGATCAAAGTCATTCATTGTATGTCGCCGCGGACGTTACGATACGTCCAACGATAACTGAGGCCGTGGATGAGTCATTCGTTGCACGCCTGGAAGCATGGGCTGGCCAATCGGGCGAGGCAGCTACCGTAGAGAGCGGCAACGGGCCCGACGACAACCGTTCGCACGCGATCGACGTCGATGACAACGCACCGGTGACGTCGCCGGAGAAGTCAGCCTCATGAAGCCGCTGTATGTCCTCAAGAACCTAGCAGCAGTGAACTTCTACCTGTACGCGCAGGACTTTCCGATCGGATCCTTGGGCAACACGGTCTTCCTTGGCGGCAACGGCTCGGGGAAGTCTGTCTTGCTCGACGCAATACAGATCGTCATGACCGGGATGAATAAGCGCTTCCTCGACCTCAATAGCCGGGTATCAGAAGGAGGAAGGAGCACGCGAACGGTTCGCGAGGCCTGCCTCGGTCTGCTCGATGACGGCGAAGGATATGAGCGCGAGGCCTGTCTGACATATATCGCACTGGGATTCGAAGCATCCGATGGCGCGCGGCAATGTACAGCCGGAGTCTGCCTCGAAGCTAAAGCATCCATCGACGAGGAGACCGTTCTCGGGCTGTTTATCGTCGAGGACGTCATACTTCGGTTCAACGACTTCGTAAATGTCATCGAAGATGGCTTTGAAGAGAAGGCTTGGCAGAGCTTCCTCGACGAACAGCGCCGCAAGGGACGCACTGTTCATACATTCCAACGTCAGAGCAACCGGGCCTTCCTGCGCCAACTTTACTCGATCGTGAACGCGAATGCCCGAGGAACGCAGCTCGACCCGGATCGTGCTCGCGCGGCCATGCGCCAAGCCCTCTCATTCGACATAGGCCAGATCACGAGTGTTACTGACTTTGTTAAGCGATTCCTCCTTGATGAAGCGCGGATCGACATCGAGACTTTCCAAGCGCGTTACGCCACATGGCGAGACATGCAAAAAGACATCGCCCGCGTTGAAGCCGAGATACGGATCGTCGAATCTATCCGTTCGCAATGCGGGCGCGTTATGGACGACCAGTTTGATGCCCGCTTCTGGGCATACGGGATTCAGCGCGCTGAATATGACCGCTACACATCCGTCATCGCTAGGCAACGGCAAGAAGTTGCTGAAATGCAGGAACAGATTGCTAGCATAGATGCCTACAAATCGACACTGTCGCAAAACTTCGAAGATATCCGCCTTCATCTTGACGCTCTGAACAAACAGATCGATGGGACGCCGGCCTATGAGCAAATTAAGCAAGCCCAATCGGAAAAGGCACGCCAAGATGCAATTCGCAAGACAGCAAGCATTGAGGCAAAAGTCATCTTCGATGCGTTAAGCGCATTACGCGAAGCTGGAATGAGCGCCGCGTTTCCATCTAAAGCTTTTCCCGACCTATCACAATTTGCTCGAACGCGACTGTCTCAGAGTGACATCGGCATTTACGGTGTGGGCTGGCCGGACTCGTCGAAACAGATCGCGAGAGTGATCTGTTCCGTTCCGGTATTATCTGATGCTCGCGCCCATATCGAAGGACTTCATCGAGACGCCGCTGCGGAGAAGGTCCGCCTGGCGAAAGAATTGGACGAGATCGAACGCCACCTGAAGAATTTGCGCTCGGGCGGCACTTTCATGTCCAAGGATACCCAGGATTTCCTCGCCGACATGGCGCGGATAAAGGTTCCAGCACAAAGCCTGTCAGAGGTAGCCGATATCGCACCCGCCTTCGCGGAGTGGCGCGGGATCATCGAGGCGATCCTCGGTGACTGGTGTGACGCTGTAATTGTAGAGCCGCGGTTCATGAACCAGGCCTACGGGCATTTCGACGGTCACTATAAGGCGACACAGGCAAAGCTTATCCAATCGGAGAACATGTCATCCCAGGATCAGGACTTTCGAACGGGTAGCCTGGCTGAGGCCGTCACTACGGACAACAGCTATGCGCGCGCGTTTCTGAACGTAAGACTGGGACGGATCGTGCGCGCGCGCTCAGCTCATGACATTCGCAAAGGCGATCTTGCCGCAGCAATAGACGGCAAATACGCGCATGGCCGCGGGATTGAGTACCGCCGCCTCCAGCAGATCCCCCGGCTGGGAAAATCCGTTCGCGACCAACAGATTGCTCAATTGACACAAGAACAGGAGACGCTGGAACCGCAGTTACGGATGGCGCGGGATAATGAAGCCCGCCTGTTCGCGGTTGTCGAAGCACTCCGACGAGCCGACTCCAGTTTGATCGCCGGCCGGGATGACGCGCTGGCTACGCTTCAAATAATTGACGCTGCCGACATCGAGAGTGGGCGCCAAATGGAATTGATCGCACGTCTCGAAACAGACCTGCCCGAGGGGCTGATGGAGGAGAAGCGTCAGCTCGAAGGCGAGCTCAAGGCCTATCAACGGGAACAGCGCGACGAGCAAGTCAAGGAGAAGGAGCTAATTGAGAAAATCGGTAATCGGCGTGGGGCAATGGACGCCAATATCCAGGAACGAAAGAAGGCGGGAGAACAGGCGCAGGAGTCCTTCCCGATCTTTCAGCAGCGCCTGCAGAGACACGATCCCCCTATTGGTCTGGAGCATTTCGTACAGCGCGCACGCGCAGGCTATCTCAAAGAGGTGATGGCTCGACCCCACTTCGCGCAGGTCCGAATTCATTTCGATACTCTGCTGAAGGACAAGAGGCAGAGCCAACGTGGCGCCGCGATGAGATTGGTAACAGCGATTCAAGATTATGTGCAAGCCAATCCGGACCAGCATCCGGGCTTCGAATGGACGCGAGCCATTGAAAGCGAAGGGACGACTACGCTTTACGACTGGATCGGATTGCGTCACCGCCATCTCACCGAAACAGTGCTCAGAAATTTCAAGGTCCAGGTGGATAAGGCAGTTCGGGCTCTGGTTGAGACGATGGTGCACGATTTTCTCAGCCGGCTTCGAGCAAATATCGATGCCGTCGAGCGCGTCAAGGACGACCTCAACCGTGCGCTGCGCGGGAGTGTCTTTATGGGGGAGGTTTACCAGATTCGACAGGAACGGGATCAGGATAAGGAGACAATCCGCTATTTGATAGATCGACTGGACATCATCGCGCCAAAGGCGACCGCTCTCATGCAGAGCGATACTGATTCGAATGATCCCGACCAGGTCAAGATCAAGGAATTGATCGAGATACTTACGTTCGAGGGAGGTGATGATTCCTCCCATCGACGACGCCTCCGCGATCTGGCGGATTACCGGAGCTACTTTCGGTTTAGCATCGATATCTGTGATCCAGAGAATAGTTATCGCAAGATTTCCGACCTTGAACAGCGGCGCGGAAAGGCCAGTGGCGGTCAGAAATTCGTACCTTTCTATATTTGCCTAGGCGTCGCCGCAGCCTCAGCCTATCGCAATCATCTCGGCGACGCGAAAGATGCACCTCCGCAGTCAGCACTTCTCTTGATGGACGAGGCGTTCGAAAAGCTCGATCCCGAGAACATCTATAAGGTCATACGTTTTTACAAAAGTCTGGGACTTCAGCTCATCATGGCTGCCCCGAAAACCCATCAGGCACTCTATCAGGAAACATTTAACACCTTGATCTCGATCGTCCGGGTTGGCCGCGCCGTCCAAGCAACGGCGCAGCATTTTCATCCCGCCGCCCACGACCTGTTACATGCAGAAAATCCGATGCATAAGCCGCGAGGCTACTTTGAGGATATGGTCCGCCGAGAACGTGAAGATGCAGCAGGATAGTCCACTCACAGCGGAGGTTCTGCTGAATATACTACTTGATCGAGTCGAAGCGCCAAGAGAACGTGTTCGCGACGTTACCCAGGCCATCGACTATACGCGGGTCGGAGGACCGGAAGCGCAAGATGATCTACATCGGGTTCTTCACGATGCGGAGCGAGCTGGTGGCATTACGCTCGAGAGGAATCGACTCGGCCGCTTTACCGGCGAGTTCGCCCGAATTCGCTTGGTCGATGCCGGCAGCCTTTATAAATTCCTTGCTCGCTCCCCCGCCAGGGCCATAGCTGATGCAACGCTACGAACTATCGAAGCAGCGATCCCTGAAATCCTCGGAGAGCCGTTCTTCATGGAGATCGTCCGCGACGCAACAACGGCCTGGAAGGCCAATAAAAGCTTCATGGGCTTGACGCCAACGCATGTTGACACGTTTCTGGCAGTGCTGCGGTTGACTCACGGGATCATTAACCTCGCTGGTCGAGATATTGATCACCGCACGTTTTCGCGACGCACCGTCAAAGACAGCAAGGCGTTGGAGCGATCGGAAGGTCGCGTTGCACAGCTTCTGAAGCGATGGAATGGGACTTTCGAAGGCGATGAACCGCGAGAAGTACTCGAGGCATGCGGCATTGTGCGCCGTGCTCACCTTCTGTTCGTTAAAGGACCGGTTAGTCTTTCATCCGACGACGTGAGATTGGAGGGCACGGGCGAGCTTTTTATCGGTTTGCCGTGGCCATCGGTTCAACGTGCAACGCTAAGTCAGCAGGTTGACTACGTCATTACCATAGAGAATCCAACAAGCTTCTGGCGCTATTGCGTAGAGGTCAAGGGTTGCTACCTTGCACTTCTCAGCGATGGGTTTCCGGCGCGCGACGTCCTTTCAAGCATGTCGCATTTTGTAAAGGCTGCGCGTTCGGTCAAAGACGTTCCGGTATTCCATTGGGGTGACATCGACGGTGGGGGTGTCCGTATTGCCGCCCATCTTGAAGACGCCTTCGACACCCCAATTACCTTGCACGAAATGAGCCCGACGCTTGCGCTGAAATTCGGTTCGCCCTTGCAATCTCGTAAGGGTTTGGATCGGCTCGCCACGCGAAATGGTGACATCGGCAATCTGGCTCGCTGGCTTTCTAGCGACGAGGCAATGGCACTCGAACAGGAAGAGCTTGATCCACGCGCACCTTTATTGACAGTTGCGAGAGCGCACGCCTAACATGCACACGGTAGAAACGCCTTTCTTTATGCGCCTTCAGAAATTGCAAGACATCCATTCCATATCCCTCTCAGGCCAGCAGCCGCGCGAGAGTATCTGACTGTTCGAAGAATTTCTTGGGATTGGCCTTTTGAAGCCGTTCTAAGTTGTGCAGCTTCCATCGGATGCCGGGGAGGTGTTCCAGGTGCGCCACCCCCAACAACGGCCACTCGGGCCGGTTGGCAACTATTGAAAGCAGGAATTGGCGCTCGTCGGCATCCAGGCCTTGCTGCAGCTCGCGCACCATGCGTACGCGTGCTGCCAGCAATTTTTCCAGCTCCACGGGTTCGGTGGTCATGCCCTTGAAGTTATGTTCATAGTCGTGGCTGATGTCGCGCGACGATGGGAACAGGACCTCATGTACTGGCCGATTGTGACTAGCCAAGTAGACGATGAATGCTCGGCGGATGCCAGGCGTGATTCCTTCATGGGCAAAGAGCTCCATCACGTCGAACAGATCGCGGGGATGCTGCCGGTCCATGGCTGCGACGAGCTTGCCACCGTACATATCCTCCAATGACACGACTGGAATTTCGAGATCCGCCAGCAGCATTTCGCGTGCATTGGAGGTGAGCGAGGCTGTCCGAATCGGATAGACGGTGCCGCGCATCACGAAGTTGACTTCGATTTTGACCTCGATGCCGCCGCGTCGCACTAGGAGCTTGGTCTCGCCGACGTCCGCCGCGGCAAGCGCATGCGTCTGGAAGCCGCGTTTGTTGAGGCGTTCAGCGGACTGCCGGATCGCCTCGTTGATGCGTTGAAGCGCCTGGGCGCGTGGCGTGTTGTAGTCAGGAAAAACCAGATCGAGGTCGACCGACAGCCGCGGCATATCGCGGACGAACAAATTGATCGCAGTGCCGCCCTTAAGCGCGAACGTTTCGTCCATGAAGACGAGCGGCGCCACCTGAGTCAACAGGCGCGCGGTGTCGAGGTAGAGCTGGTTCATGGCTTGAGCACCAACAGACCATCGGCAGACCGGGATACCCACGGCCGGTCACTGCCGGTGGGCAGTTGCGCAGGGTCGAGCTTGACCGCCCAGGGCAGCGAGCGTTCCCGGCCGAGCTGCAAGCACAGCCGCACGGTCTTGACGCTGGTACAGCGCTGCAGCAGTTCACGCAGCACATCTGCACGTAGGCTGTAGGTGCTCTCTGTGAGCTCACGCGCCTCCTGCAGGGGCTGTCGCACGCCGACCTCGCTCAATACCTCCAGTAGCGCGCGCTCCGGCGCCGAGACCTGGGGTGCACCGCTGCGTTTCTCGAAAGGGCCGGTGTGGAGCAGCGCGTCGGGCTGCTCGTCGAACAGACGCTTGCGGTGATATTCGGCCGGAAACTGCTTTGTAAACCAGTCAGGCAGCCGCATTGCTGTCCAACCGTACAGGTGCAGGACCGGCTGCTGGGACAGGTAGTGGCGAACACCGTACCAATCGAGTGCGGACTTGCCACCCACGTGCAATCCCTGGAACTTACGTTGCAGCACGACTAGGCTGGGATGCAATGCGAGCGCGTCGTTCGGCTTGCAATAGACGCCTCGCGCTAGCCGGCTGAGCCAGCCAGCGCGGACGTAATGGACGGCGAGGTCGGCCGATATTCCCATGGCGGCCAGATCTTCCGACGTCAGCGGCATTCCCGACACCAAGTGGGTATAGAGGGAATTTAATTTATTTCTATGAGTCGTAGTCATGCTACGATTATAGACATATTTCGAAAGAAACAACAGATTTTGTTCTGCATGCTCAATCGTAACTGGACTACGATAATTGTATCTATTTCAAACAAGCCCGTCCGCGCTCGACTGCTCAGAAACAGTGAAAATTGACCCAATCTTCCTTTCTCGCCCACGAATCAGGATGCCGTCACCGCGACGGGTAGTCCCCAGACTGTTATTCCCTAGCGCGCTCAAACCGTCCCATCTCGTCCAACGTGAAACGAAATTCAGGATGTGGCGAGAGGCATTGGGTTTCATATGTGTTGACGAAGGCTAACCTTTACAGGGCAGACCCTCTCTAACCCGCAACCAACGATCCCGGCGATCCAAAATCGCCAGACAGAGCGGCCCCCAGCGGGCCGCTTTTGTTTTGCCGCAACCATCGTCTGCTGCGGGTCCCCGCAACCAACGATACTTGCGATCGAAAATCACCAGGTACTGACTTTGTAGTCTTCGTGAATGATCGCGGATCTCTACGGTCACATCAAATTGACCACAGCCCAATACGCTGAAAATAGATCTCGCCTGCTTCCCCAGAGCTTCCCCGATGAATCGGAAAATGGCGGGGAAGCAGATGTTGATCGAATAAGTGATTTGAGCGTTCTGAGACATAGGTGACGTTTTGTTCCGGACACATGGGTAACACCTCCCCCAGGCAATTGCCTGGGGGAGGTGTTGGATGCCGTGGAAAGCGAGTTCGGTTATGGACGAACGCCTGCGTTTCGTGGCCCGCCTCCTGGAAGGCGAGCAGATGAGCCCTCTGTGCCGGGAATTCGGCATCGCGCGCAAGACCGGCTACAAGATCTTCGATCGTTACAAGGAACACGGGCTGGAGGCCCTGACCGACCGCTCCCGGCGCCCGGTACGCTATGCCAACCAGTTGCCGGGCCAGGTCGAAAGCCTGATCGTCAGCCTCAAGCGCGACAAGCCGCACTGGGGGGCGCGCAAGCTTCGGGAGCTCCTGGTCCGGCGCCTGGCCGGCGATGTGCGGGTGCCGGCGATCAGCACCATCCATGCCGCCCTCGATCGCCATGGGCTGGTGAAGCGCATGGGCAAGAGGCGCCAGAGGGCCACTGGAACATCGCTCTCCGCGGGAACAGCGCCAAACGAGCTGTGGTGCGCCGATTACAAGGGGGAGTTCCAGCTCGGCAACAAGGTCTACTGCTATCCCCTCACCGTCACCGATCACGCCTCGCGCTATCTGCTGCTGTGCGAGGCGCTGGAATCCACCCGGGAAGAGCTGGCATTCACCGCTTTCGAGCGCCTCTTCAAGGAGCGCGGCCTGCCCAGCGCTATCCGCAGCGACAATGGCGTCCCTTTCGCCAGCCCCAATGCCTTGTTCAATCTCTCCAAGCTCGCCGTCTGGTGGCTCAGGCTCGGCATCGAGATCGAGCGCATCAAGCCCGGCAGGCCCCAGCAGAACGGCCGGCACGAGCGCATGCATCTCACCTTGAAGAAGGAAGCCACGCGGCCGCCCGGCCTCAATAGCCTCCAGCAACAGGCCCGCTTCGATGACTTCGTCCAGGAGTTCAACACCGAAAGGCCACACCAGGCCATCGGCATGAAGTGCCCGGCAGAGCTCTATACGCCCTCACCGCGCCTCTATCAGGGCTTGCCGGAGCTGACCTATCCGTTCCATGACCGGGACGTTCTCGTCACTGCCTGCGGCCGCCTCTGCCTGCACCGCAAGAAGATCAATATCTCAACTGTCCTGGCCGGACAAAGGCTCGGCATCAAGGAAGTCGACGAGGGAATCTGGCTCGTCTCCTTCATGCACTACGATCTCGGATACATCGACTTGGAGCAGAAAACCCTGCAACCCACAGACAACCCATTCGGCCCAAGGTTGTCACCCATGTCTTAGGAACGTTCCGTTACCTATGTCTCCGGACTGGACAGATTTGGATTTGGCAACCTCGGACGGATTTGAACCGCCGACCAAGGGATTATGACTGCCTTGGCCATTCCAGTATATTCATTTCCTTGACTTGCCTGCTGGGCCAAAACGGGGGTGCTGAATGGGCAAGAAGCCTCGGGGCTATCAGGGGTCGTTGACGGTAAGAGGGGACGGCGCGGGCGCGACCCATAACCCCCTGGTCCTACCGGATTCGCAAGATGATAACGAAGCGTTCGTAATTCAGAAGTTTGATCAGCATTTAGACCGAGCTACCCGAGACAGGTTTTCTATCACCGGATTCACCCCCATCCCTGGCACTCACACACTTGATTGCTGGGTTCGTAGCGCGAGGGGCGACTGGATGATGGATTGTGTAGAACTAGTTCCCGTTCCGCTTGATAGCCGAGGCCACGATGCCGCTCCCAGCGCCTACAATGTGGGGCGCATGGCGGACCGGATGGTCGAACAGATATGGGCTAAAGCACAGCATTATAAGACTAAGAGC
>Ga0184637_10002119_pt1 | contig 12899 bp, 14 predicted proteins | sample PLM3_127_b2_FD_133143 | JGI IMG/M metagenome (GOLD analysis project Ga0184637, IMG submission 133143) | Groundwater sediment microbial communities from an aquifer in East River, Colorado, USA - PLM3_127_b2 | ecosystem: Environmental > Terrestrial > Soil > Riparian zone | place: USA: East River...
AAGTCGGACGCCAACGGGGACTGAAGAAATTCGTGGCGCTGGGCACTATCTGCGCGTACCCCAAGTTTGCCTCCATTCCATTTAAAGAGGACGACATCTGGAATGGATATCCCGAAGAGACCAATGCACCCTATGGTCTCGCCAAGAAGATGATGCTGGTGCAGTCGCAGGCCTATCGTGAACAGTATGGGTTCAATTCAATCGTGTTATTCCCGGTGAATCTCTACGGCCCGCGCGATAACTTTGATCTGGAAACGTCTCACGTCATCCCAGCCTTAATACGCAAATGTGTGACCGCAAAAGAAGCAGGCCACGCCACACTCACGTTGTGGGGAGACGGATCTCCGACACGAGAGTTTTTGTATGTTGAGGACGCCGCGGAAGGTATCCTGCGCGCAGCTGAGTTTATGAAGGAAGTCTACCCGTCAATCTAGGGACAGGGGAGGAAGTTACGATTCGCAGTCTTGCCACTATGATTGCCGCGGAGGCTGGTTTTACAGGACAGATTGTATGGGACACCACCAAGCCCAACGGGCAGCCTCGACGGTGCCTGGATGTCAGCCGGGCCAAAGAACTCTTTGGCTTTCAGGCGAAACACGGGCTCCGGGAAGGACTTAAGAAAACGATGCAGTGGTTTTTTACCAATCGCCACAATCTTCGACAAGTCACCTTCTAGCTCACGCTATCCTCCTCATTGTTTGTGATTCTGCCACGCCAAGAGAGTTGCGCGCGATGTGCATAATTAATCGGGAAGCAGATCTACGAATGTTTTGCCTATCGCGTTCGTCTTGCTTCTCTCGCAAGCCCCGCTCTTCTCGCGTATCTGGGCACCGGGAGCAAATTTGAACGAATCTAGCGAAATACACACTGTTTTCCCTCATTCACACCCGCAAAGACAGACGCAAAGACGTTGAAACGTAACGGGTTTGAGAACCAATCTGAATGGTCCAAGACTTGCGAACTTTCTTTATTGTTATTTGCTTTCGTGTCCCACAGGAAACAAGAACGTGAACGAAACCAACGCGTTATCCCTGACACAAGAGAACCATTCTGCCTCTAACCGAGCCTTGTCGGAGAATGAAGACAGTGCCCCGCTACCGGGGGCACTCCTCCTGGCGATCGAAGCCACCGCATCGACTGGGATACCGGACGGATACGAATCCTACGAACGAGGAACGGCGCTCAAGAATGTGGGCCTGTTCAAACAGGCTGCAGAACATTTTGAGAAAGCCACACAGGATCCCGCATACGCGCTGAAGGGCTTCGCCCAAATGGGCCTCAGCCTCAAGAAGAGCGGAAAACAGGAAGAAGCCATCGCGGCCTTTCGCCGAGCGCTGCAAGTACCTGCGACATCATCGAAAGAGCAAGTGCAGATCCTCTACCTCTTAGGGAGAACGTTAGAGTCACTCGGGCGCATTCCTGAAGCGTTGGAGGCCTATCGATGGCTCCGCCGTGAAGCACCACAATATCGAGATGTCGCCATGCGCATCGAGTCGTTGAGCATGAGGCGAATGCACCGCGACAACCGCTAACTGTGGCCAACACAGGCGTTGCAGATGTGGCAGGGGCTCCTAGCCCGCATTATTCATGAAGGTTCGTCGCGAAAGCGTGCAGACGCGAAGCGATATGGGCACTCGGAGACGTGAAGCCCTACGGCATACTCGTGCAGTCTGTCGAAGGGCAGAACGGCGAGACTGCCCGTCACAGCGGCGTATCCGCGCTTGCAGCAGAAGCATCATGAATCATGCGGGCCAAGAAACGGGAAGTAACGGTCCAACGAAGACCTTTCTCAGTTGTGCGATAGGAACGAATCCGTTAAGTTCTTCTCCAGTAGGCGCGTATCCCCCCAGTCCAAGACCGGCCATCTATTCGTGCGGTGGCGGAGCCGGAGGTGAAACCGGCATGGGTGGAGGTCGCCCATCAAACACCTTACTTTGCTTTGACCCTGCGTGACAACACCGAACGTCCCGAGACCATCACGATTGGGACGAACGAACTCATTGGGACCGATCCGGGCAAGCTCCCTCCCGCTCTGGCGCGATTGATGGCGGGACAGTGGAAAAAAGGCGCGATTCCTCCGAGATGGGACGGCAAGGCGGCAGAGCGGATCGTCGAGCATCTGGAACGAATGCTGACGAGTACGTGGGCCACTTCCCGTCAAGACCGGAAAATAGCAGCATAGTGTACGCCGGAGTACCGTACCCTTACGACGAGAAGGCCGCCTCTGAAAGAATGAGGGCTAATTTGCGGTTGCAAGACCTTGATCGGTTCATGACTGTTTGACCCTGATTGTTGAGCTGCAGTGGCTGCCAATAGCAATAAGAACAAACGTTTCGAAATGTACTTGACCGACGCTTTTGGTGGTCATGGAGGCATAGCGAAATTCAACCGGGATTTCATGCGCGCAGTGTGCTCGCAACCCGGCTGCAAAGAAATGGTTGCGTACCCACGGGTAGCCACAAATAGCGTTACAGGATCAGTGCCTCGAAACTTGAGATACGTTACCGAAGCCCTCAACAATAAATATAGGTATCTGGTCGCAGTAACACGGGGGTTATTATCTTTCGAGGAATGCGACCTCGTTGTTTGTGGACACATCAACTTGCTGCCCATCGCTTGGATAGCCAGTGCATGGGCACGAGTTCCTCTAGTACTAATAATCCATGGCATCGAGGCTTGGACTCCGCATAAGAAGAAGTTGGTAAATCACTTAGTGATGCGCATCGATGCATGTATTTGTGTAAGCGAAGTGTCGAGATCACGATTCATATCATGGTCAGGAGTGGCTATCGACAAATGTCATATCCTGCCCAACTGCATAGACATTCAGCAATTTTGCCCGTCATCAAAGAATGAGCAGTTACTATCCCGCCATAATTTAAAAAACAAAACCGTACTAATGACGCTAGGGCGGTTAGATTCGGCAGAGCGATACAAAGGTTTCGACGAAGTCTTGGAAGTGCTTCCTCGGCTCATTGAGCAGCTGCCTAACGTGGTGTATCTGATTGTCGGAGCCGGAAAGGACAGGACCAGATTGGAGCGCAAAGCTATCTCCCTGGGAGTGGCAGACCGCGTTGTGTTTGCTGGATTGATTCCAGAATCGGAAAAAGTCGCTTACTACAGCCTTGCCGATGTTTTTGTAATGCCCAGCAGAGGAGAAGGTTTTGGAATTGTGTATCTTGAGGCAATGGCTTGTGGAATTCCAACGGTAGCGAGTCGTCTCGATGGCGGACGTGAGGCACTACGAAATGGGATGTTGGGTATTCTGGTCGACCCGGGCGACCTGGAGGATGTGAAGCAAGGCATTCTGGACGCCCTGAAACTGCCTAAAGGCCAACCGGAAGGACTCGATTATTTTACTTTTCCCGCATACGAGCATCGACTTCACAAAATTCTGGATCACGTGCTTGGAGAAAACGCTTGATTCAAGCTATGAGGAAAGCGGGCTTATGAAGCTACTGAACGCAATGCAGCTGACTTTGCGTAAATACACATACTCAAAAGACATGCTAGCTCGCCCTGCTCTGTATTCGCTCTTCCTAATGCTGTCAACGTTACTAGGTGTCGATTGTGTTATGGCGACACTGCCCAGCCCGGAGGAGGTACTGATTCATGTCGTGCAACCGTTGAGCAGCAAGCAAATTTTACCAAATACTTTTCCACTACCAGGTGAGCCTAAACGTGTGATCGATATTGTAGCGTGCCGGGGTGAGTATGAACCAGCCAGTTTTGCAGTGCGCCCTTTGGTGCGGGATATCGCAGGATTGCTTGTTGAGGGGACTGATTTGGTTGGTTATCAAGGTACTATATCTAGGGATAATCTTGACATACGTATCGTGAAAGCGTGGTTCCAAGGTGGTGGTGGATGGGAAACAATCGACCAATCTCGCTTAGGAAGAGGATCAACACTCGTACCGGAACTGCTGTTAAAAGACGATCATCTGGTGAAAGTTGACCAAGAGGCAAAGCGCAATCAAATCCGCTTGGATTTCCCCGGTGGCGCAAGGTACGTATCAACGAATGATCTGGCTTCTGCCAATGAACGTTTGATTATCCCGGCTCATACTTTCCCAGTTCGCGACGCAACTCAACTGCAGCCTGTAGATATTTCAAGGAATGAGACCAGGCAATTCTGGGTCACCATGCATATCCCCGCGACTGCAATAGCCGGCACATATGAGGGTAAGATCGTTCTAAAAGAGAACGGAACGATCGTCGGAAGCGTTGATTTGCGCGTGACCGTGTTAACCTTTGATTTAGCTAAGCCCAACTTGACATACAGCATTTACTACCGCGGCCAGTTATCTGACGAGCCCACGATATCTTCAGAACTAAAGAGCAGGATTCAGTTCGAAGCGGAACTGCGCAATATGATTGCGCACGGAGTTGCCAATCCGACGGTCTATCAGCGACTGGATAGAAGGCAGTTGAGTGACGTTTTCGCGATCAGAGAGCGCGTCGGAATTGTGCCAGACGCCTTGTACTATCTGGGAACGGGCACAGGAAATCCTGCGACCACAGAAGGCCTTAAAGAACTGCTTAACCGAATAACATACCTAATGGGCATTCCCGCAGTAAATCGGTTCCGCGAAACATATGTCTATGCGATCGATGAAGCGAAGGATGAAAAGCTTAATTCCCAACAGAAGGCATGGAGCGTTGTTCATGGCGTCGGCGCAAAGGTATTCGTGGCAGGATATAAAGGCACCTTCGAGAGAATTGGTAACACTTTGGACCTCTTGGTACTAGCCGGCAGGCCGAACAAAGAAGAAATACAGAAGTTTCACGCGATCGGGGGGAAGGTATTTTCCTATGCAAATCCACAAACAGGGCCAGAAAATCCCCACTTGTTTCGTAGAAATTACGGGCTTGATCTCTGGCGTAATGGCTACGATGGGGCGATGCCCTATGCCTACCAAGAGTCGATGGGGTTTATCTGGAATGATATTGACCATTCTAGATGGCGAGACCATGTCTTTGCATACCCCACCGTTGACGGCGTCATAGACACGCTGGCATGGGAAGGTTTTAGAGAGGCCGTGGATGATGTTCGGTATATTACTACGCTGGAGAAATCTCTCGCTAATATAAAGTCCTCACGCCTCGAAGACAAGCACGGCTTGATTTTAGAGGCGGACAAATTCTTGGAGGATTTGAGGGGCTACACGGGTGATGATATAGAGGGCATGAGACGCCGAATCGTGTCATACATAATTCAACTCGAATCTATGAAGCTAGGTGCACACAGCCCTCTGGACAAGTCGATTCATCCGCAAGCGCCACGTAATCAGACAATCAGGTAGACTCCTCCCCTTCACGAAAGAAGTAAGGACGATGACCACCGAGCAGAAGATTATCAAGGCGAAGGTCTGCGTGTTCGAATTGGCGAAGCAATTCGGCAAAGTCTCCAAGGCCTGTCGGCTGATGGGCGATAGCCGGGGCACCTTCTATCGCTTCAAAGAACTCTATGAGACGGCTTGCGCGACGCGCACAGATCCTGCTGCTGGCCGTCCAAGCAAGGGCAATCTTGAGATTGCCCAGCGGCTTAGCATTGGACGTGTGCAGGTAGCCCGTTGGCGCCGTCGCTACGCCGAGGGCGGGATTGGCGACCATTGAACGCGATTTGCCATGTAGGGGTCGCAAGCTCACCGTCGATGCCCAGGCCATTGTGCGTATGACCGGCCTCATTTGTAAGTTTGGCTTCGAGGAAAATTATCGAAGTGGTTCGGATTATGGAAGAGCTTGCATCGTTTTCCATCCCCAGCAATTAGCTGACCCATCGCTGGGTACGGCACAAGGTAAAGAAGACTGTCGTATTTATCGGGCGCTCATGTGTGCGGGGGACAGCGAGAATTTATCCAAGATATTTCATGAGCGGCTGGGGGTTTGATGTCGTCACAGGAAGTTCTATGCGGAGGGGTAACACCTCCGGCACCGGAGCGGGTCTATTCCAACCATGGGAATCCTCCGCTGATTAATCTGCTTAGCAAGAGCTGCAAACGTTTGCTCGACATAGGATGCGGCGCAGGTGATAACGCAGCATTGGTCAAGTCCAGGAACTCTGAATGTGATGTATTCGGCATTGCCCATTCGGCTGTGAGATTTATAGAGGAGTTATGTTTTTGAACGAAACCTGCAAAATTTGCGGCGCACCGTCAATAAGTTCGCTCGGGGAAATTGAAGGGTATCGTGCTGGTACGTTCTTTGATGTGATGGAATGTTCCGTTTGTGGGGCTAACTTTACCTTTCCTACCGGACCATACGAGAAGATATATGAAGCTATATACAAGAATGTCGCCATCGTTCCTGGATACGCACGTTATTTACATTATGCTCGGCAGGTCTTGAAAGAAAAGGATCCTTTGCATTACTTGATGAATTGCGAGGATTGCTATTGGGGGATTGCTCAGACCATATTGGCCGAAACTCGCGGTCGCCGATCAGAAAACCTGATTTGGGAGATCGGATGCGGTCAAGGTTACCTCACATATGCCCTAGTGAAAGCGGGCTTCAATGCCATAGGGCTGGACATAACGGAGACGGCGGTAGCTTTGGCAAGACACCGTTATGGCAACTTTTTCTTTTGTGAGGAAGCAAAAACGTTTTCCTTGAAGACAAAAGAACGTCCATCTTTTATCATTTTGAGCGAAGTAATTGAACATCTGCCAGATCCGGTCTCTTTCATTTCAGAATTGATCTGCTACCTCCAACCAGGCGGTGCAATCATAGTAACAACTCCGAACAAGGCAGTCTGCCCGCAGCCAGAGGTTATTTGGGATACTGAACTACCGCCTGTGCATTTATGGTGGTTCACGGCAAAGGCGCTTGAGGTGCTCGGGGAAAAGTTGTCATGTCGGGTAGTATTTGCGAATCTCGACGAGTTTTATAGCAAAAACATGCGTTTCAGGAAAGTTACAGTCGATGACTTGTATCGACGAGTACCTATTCTTGATAACGAATATCGCGTTATTACTCATGCTGACCAAGAAGCTGCGGGTTTTGCTTCAATCCTTAAGTCAATTGTCAAATGTGTAACTCCGCTAATTCCGCGAAACGTGCTTCGACAAATACAAAAAAAAAGGGCGGCACTTTCTGGTTTGGAGGAATGCACTGCATCAAATCCCATAACACTGTGTGCGATTTACTCGGCATTACCCAGACGGGTGTCGGAGCCAAACTTGGACAAAGATATATGACAAGATGCTGGGTATTTGACATTTTTGATATTGAAGACAAACTCGCCGATGAATGCCCAATCTTTTCTGTGGCCAAGTATTAATTAGGGCAGTGAAGCAATGAACACGTCTGTTGGCGAGAAAATTTCTGTCTGCCTGCTTACCTACGACCATGTCGCGGTCATTGAATCGACATTGAGGTCGATACTCGATCAGACCATCACAGGCTATGAAGTCATCGTCAGCGATGATTGCTCGACCGACGGGACTTGGGAACGGATTCTTGAACTTGCAGCAGAGGATGTGAGGATCAAACCCGTCCGCACTCCTCGCAACATGGGCATGCCGGGCAACGCTAATTTCGCCGTGGCGCGATCTGACCGACCCTACATTGCGCTGTTGCACCACGATGATCTTTATCGAAAAGACTTACTGGAAAAGTGGGCGGGGATATTAGAGCGACACCGGGATGTGAGCTTTGTTTTCAATCCTTATGATGTTCCGGACGCTGAGCATCACTATGGACGACGTTTTGGTGAAGAACGTCTCGATGGAAGGTGGTTTTTGGAGGAGCTTCTTTTCGCGCGCTGGGGTTGCCCTGTTCGTGGTACCGCAATGATTCGAAGATATTGGTGGGAAAAGTTGGGTGGAATGCGTGAGCAATTCAACCTGGTTGCGGACGTAGACTTGTGGATGAGACTCGCTAGCGTATCTGCGGTTGGCTATGTAAATGAGCCTGTAATTAAGCCACGGCATCATCGGCCGGATTATTATCCTGACATCTATACAGGGAAGAGGTGGCATTGGAGTCGACGTGTTCTCCTATACGAGATCCACGCTTCGAACAGGCTGGATTACTTGAATCTGAATACGCTTGGGGGGCGACTGCAATGGTGGGGTTTCAGGCTGAAATTGAGCTGCGAAACAACCAAGTGGCTGGTTTACGCAGTTGTTAGAAAAAAACCAGAAATGATCACGTCCAGTCACGCATCAGTGACCCAATACGACTTGTGGCCGTTACGTGTGCTACGACACATACTTCAACGGATATTTTCACCCGGCCAATGTCTGCCGAGCTGAAGACGGCCTTCAATCAGGGTTGTTATATGCCTTGTATCAGAAGCAGCAGGGTGCGCGGTTGAGCCGAGATGGAATTGAACACCGGGCGGCCAAGGTTTCCTTGGTCACCGGACTCTCGACTCTTCTATCAGTTGGATTACAGCTCATTTCGGTACCCATTTGCTTGAAATATTGGGGGAAAGAAACCTATGGCAGTTGGCTGGCGCTCTACGCGGCTTTCCTGCTGGTTCGTTCGCTCGATGGTGGAGTTGTGGCTTATGTTGGCAACAAGCTCAATTACCTTTATCATCAAGATCAGGATGCCCTGCGTGAGCACCTGGCTTCATCGATCACGGGGATTGCCGTTATTGGTGTGCTTCAGTTGTCGATTGGTGTGGTGGCGATCTTCTCCGATGGCATTGTTTTATTACTGGGTGTGACCTCTGGTCCTACCACAAATCATCGATCCAGCTTGGCATTGCTTGTATTGATTGTCATTTGGGCATTGTCCGGATCTTATCTGGGGATCGTGCATCGACTGCTGATACCTACCGGCTTCATGTATCAGGCAGCCTGGTGGTCAATGGGGTTTCAAGTCAGTCAATTTATCGGCATTATTCTGGCGGCCATGCTGCATTTCGATTTGCTCCAAACCAGCCTGCTATTTGCTTTTGTCCAGCTTTCTATTTACTTGGCATCCGCCATTTATATTCGACTGAAATTGCCGGCCTATTACCCTTGGTGGCGGGGTGGACGGCCACGCACTGGAATTAAGGACTTGGGTCGCTCGATGTTGCTCACTGCAAGTAATCTCATTCAACAGGGATCGACCAATGGAACAGTCATACTTGTTTCCGCGCTTTCCGGTCCGGCGGCTGTTCCTGTTTTTACCACCGTACGAACTTTAGCCAACCTTTGGACGAACGTCACCAACGTGCTTACCACGCCATTGCTTCCTGACGTTGTCCGTTATCACACCACAGGCGAAGGGTGGAAGCTGGTGAGGGTCAACGAAGCCTATTGGGCGCTTGTAGGTTCCGCCGTGAACCTGGGAGTTCTCATCACTTATCCATTGATTGAACCGATGTATGGTTATTGGACCGCTCACCAGTTGGCTTTGGATAAATCTCTACTTTGCCTGTTTCTTGCCGGTGTTGTCCTGGCCAATGTCGGCGGGTTGATAACGCTGTACCTCAACGGAATCAATAGTCTCCGCGTCGTCCTGGCGGCGTCTGTGTTACGAGGCGCCTCAAGCTTGGTCGTAGGCGGATTTCTATTCCTCCATTTTGGTCTCGCTGGATTTGGCGCTGCGATTCTGGGAGGCGAGCTATTGGCTCTACTGATGCTGGGTTACTACTTTGTCCGGCGTGAGTTGCCTCGACAGGGAGTTGCCTTGCCGGTTCTATCTCTCGCGCCAATTGCTGTCAGCACGGCCTCGGTACTGATATTTCTGATGAGTGAAGGCTTTGGCTTCCCGCTGGCCCAATACTTCTACCCTGTTGCTTTGCTGGGTGTGGCGACCGCCGCACTGTGGGGATGGCGAGGCCTTGAACCTGGCGTGAAGCATCGGCTTCGATGCATGATTGGAGATCGGTTTGCGCGGAAGGGTGTTGCATGAGCTTGTCTATTGACCGAAATTCAGGACATCTTGAACAAGTTATCCAATATGAAGAACTCCTTCGGTTCGCATCTAAAAATAGGCTTAGTCGTCTCCTCGCTTATGCAAGGGGGCGGCGTACCGGCCGTTGCGCGTTTCCTGAAGGATATGATTCTGCGTTCGGGGCGCTACGAGCTAAAGCTGGTGTCTCGCGCCACATCGGCAAATGACCCATGCAATGCTGGTATTGCGCGGCCCGCGAGCTGGAGGCTGGGCGCCGCCGTTTCCCACGGCGCATGGGAAGGCTTGCCTTTCGTGCACGTTGGGGCCGTGGCGGGTGAGCTGGAGTTCCAGCGCTACCGTTCGCGTAGCGCGCTGGAAGATACAGTGTCCGATTGCGACATCGTACAGGAGGTCTGCGGTTCGCCGGCTTGGGCCTATGCCGTGTGTGGCCTGGGCAAGCCGGTTTCAGTGCAGTGCGCCACGCGCGCCAGGGTGGGGCGGCGCCGGCGCGATGCCAGCCCGGATGGGCTCGTGGGATGGTGGCGTAAAGCGATGACCGAAATCACAAATCGCATCGACGATCGGGCGCTGCGCACAGCGGACGCGATCCAGGTCGAGAACCCCTGGATGTATGAGTACGCCCGCGAGCTCAATAAAGGCCGCGAGGTCGATTTGCGCTGTGCCCCGCCCGGCCTCGACGCCAAGACTTTTTGTCCGGCAGGGGAGCGTGAGCTTGCACGCGACCCGTATCTCCTTTGCGTGGGCCGGCTGGATGACCCGCGCAAGAATATCGGCCTGTTGCTGGCAGCCTATGCGCTCATTCCGGAAGGAGCGCGCGGCTTTGAAAGCTGCGTGAAACAACCATGGGAGCCGCTCAGAAAATTTCAACGGACTTCATGGCAACTTCTAAGTTGTTGTGACCTTCTTTGTGCTTAGAAAGAAAACCCGATTACGAATGACATGCCATTTGCGCATTGTTGGTGCAAAAGTATTTGTATGGTTTGAGTAATTCATGCCTGTGGTACTTACGGAAAAGATTGCGGATGGCCAATCGGTGTGGGAAAGAGAGCCAAGTCAGACCTCTGCTGTAAGTCGAAATTGGATACTGTTCATAATCAACCTACCACTGTTGGCAGAAGTAGTTCGGAAGTATGTGTATCAGCGAGATTCCATCTTCTTCGGGATGGCAACGATCGTACTGCTCTCAGTCCTTGCCATACTGTTCCTACCGAAAACTCGCGTATTAAAGAGCCTGCCCCTTGGAATATGGGTTGCTATTCTGGCCTTTTACTCATGGGCGTTCACAAATGAGGTTGTCGCCAGCCATTCATTAATTGTTTTTTTTATCGGGCTTGGGACCATGTTCCTTCCTGTGACGTATATGCTCGTTTCCAATATTTATTTCCAACAGGGAGAAGGCGCAGTTTACCGCGTGTTTCTGTGTGTTAACAGCTGGCTTGCTCTAATCCTTGCTGTAGCGCTTCTCCAGATTTATCTCGGACGCGACCACCCAGTTACCACATACGGACTGGGAAGCACTGGAATTGGAGACTATAGCGTGGGCGGGCGTATTGTCGAGGGGCTATTTAGGCCAACGTCAATTTTTACTCATACTGGCAAGTTCGGTCAGGCTCTCTTTTGTCTTGTGCTCTTTAAATGGTGTTATCTCGTGGCAACTAAGAAGCCCACCAAGTGGTTTTGGAAGCTCAGTATATGTTTGGATGTCCTCGCGGTTGTTGTGTCAGGCCAGCGCGCCAACTTCCTTTTCTTGTGTGTATCAACGGGGCTGTTACTCCTTTACAGGGCTAGTCGAGAAGGGGGCAGGACAATTGCCCTTTTGTTTGGGTATTCGCTTATGGGAATTGTTGCCATTGCGATGGTTTCCCTACAGCCAAGCCTCATGTCTGGCAGTACATTGAATCTCGTATTTGACCGTTTGCTGAGTGGTTTTTATGACATACCAAATCGACTGGAGGGTAATTTCATTCTCCCGTTTTCGACCGTCGTAGATAAGTACCTTATATTCGGAGAAGGACTAGGTCGTTTTACCTTGGGCGCAGCGAACTACGGCGGAGCTCTTGTGTACAAAACTGTCGATATGCCTGGGCTTGGCGAAAACTCGTGGATTCGCATGATAGCCGAGGTCGGGGTCATAGGGACAACACTCTACCTCATGATACTTTTTCAGCTTCTCCGTCTTGCGTCACGGTCAGTTCTCTCTCGACGCCGTCAAGATAACGAAGTTGTCGCGCTTTTTTTTGCCATTTGGCTTGGTTCAATCATGTTATGGGCAAACACACATGACGTCTTTGGGAACATGATTGTCACATCTCTGGCATTTGCACTTGGTGGCGGAGTGCTTCATATGAAAAAATACCATGAGGGCCCATAAAGACATTCATGGAATGGGACGTCGGCTAGCTCTCGGGCAAGCTATTAGGGGGAGAGCAAAGAAGACAAATCACATTCGTAGAACGCGGGTTTGCTTTCTTAGACCTGGGAAGCGCCATCCCCTGCGAGCCCCCTCCGTCTTTGAAGGCATGAGCTGGAAGGCAGGTATCTTGGGTTTCCAAAATTCGCCTTCGCATAGACATTGCGTGGACTCGCTCGCGACCGGCGTTGGCACAATAGACATGAGAGAGAATGCACCTGGTGTGATTCATTGCCCCTGTTTCGGGGAGTGCAAGGCTGGCAATATACATTTACAGCCCCTTTGCCCAAGAGTCTGGTAAATAACGATGCAAATGGTCAGTCCACGGGTGCCAAACAAAAGGATCCTGTGCTTCACGAGCTACTATTTGCCCGGCTTCAAGAATGGTGGGCCTATGCGGAGCCTCCTGAACATATGCCAATGGCTGGGCGAGGAGTACTCCTTTCGGGTGGTGACCAGGGATCGCGACCGTGGTGACACACAACCCTAGGAAGGCCGCGCGCCGGGGCTCTGGCACCAAGTCGATGGAGCACAGGTGTGGTATCTGCCAGCCCCGTATTGGTCTCCATGGAGATTGCGTCGGGTTGTGATGGAGACCTCGTCCGATCTTTAGTTATGAGCAGGCCAATCATCC
>Ga0184637_10002120_pt1 | contig 12896 bp, 21 predicted proteins | sample PLM3_127_b2_FD_133143 | JGI IMG/M metagenome (GOLD analysis project Ga0184637, IMG submission 133143) | Groundwater sediment microbial communities from an aquifer in East River, Colorado, USA - PLM3_127_b2 | ecosystem: Environmental > Terrestrial > Soil > Riparian zone | place: USA: East River...
ACTGCCGGCAAGCTCGACCGTGTAAATCACCGCGCCAAGGGGTTTTTGACGCCCAGGAGACCCCTAAACACCTACCCAGCCGGGAAAAGTCGCTCCTGGGGCCGTCTACGGCCGTCAACGGATGGTCTGGTACGGCGGCTGTAGGCGTTTTCGGCGCGGGATCGGGGCCGCGGGAAGGTTCCGGCGTCCGCGGCGTCCGCGCCTGCTCTGTCGCCGCGCCGGCCTGGTGGGTGAGGTGAGCGCTGGCGTCGGCCGTGCGCCAGGCGCGATTATTCCCCGACCTCCCACTCGACCGACACGCGATCGGCGGCCAGGCTGACCGTCCACGGCGCCGGCAGCACGCCCAATAGCCACGCGTGCAGCTGCGCGAGGTCCTCGGCCGCCGCGCCCTCCGTGCTGAAGTCAGCGGCGAGGGACATGCCGTGGCGCGGCGGTGATGACGGGATGGGATCTTCGATCGCGAAGAACACGAGATCGATCCCGAATCGACCAGACCACCACGCGGCCGCGGCGAAGAGTTCAGCGAGCGGCCAGGACATGTAGGCGATCCGCACCCCGGGATCGAATCGGATCATGGTCGCCCCTCTGCCGGCGCCGCGGCGCCTGGCTGCCGTGGCGCGCGCGCCTGGCGCGTCGGCCGCCGCGCGGCGTGCATGGCCGCCGCGGCGATCGGCGTGCTGGCCATCCCGCGCCGCGCGCCTGGCGCCGCGCGATCGCGGCTACGCCTGATCGGGCGCGGCACGTTCGGCGGCCGCGGCGAGCTGCGCGGCCAACGTCGACACCAAGATCGCCTGATCCGCCTCGTCATACCCCGCGGCCGCGGCGACGTCGCGATACGCCGACAACGGCAGGACGCCCTCACGAACCGCGCGCTCGGCCTGGCTGAGAGACACCACGCGTGCGGACTGCTCGCGATCGATCTCCGCGCGCCGCGTGCGCGCGGCCTCGTCTGCGGCGAGTTCCGTCGTCAGCAGCGCCACGAGGAGATCGCGATCGTCCGCCGCGAAGTTCGCGACCACGAGCGCCGCGCGGTATTCCTCCAGCGTCGCGACGCCGGCACGCACCGCGCGCTCGACCTGCGCGATCGATGCGCTGCGCGCGGTACCCTCGTTGCCGAGGCGTTCGCGGCGTTCGCGCGCGTCCGCCGCTTCCTGCAGTTCGAGCATCGCCAGGCTCACGAGCAGATCCTGATCGCCTTGCTGGTAGCCGAGGCGCGCTAGATACGCGGCGTAGTCCGCCAGCGTCATCAGCTCCGCGATCACGGCCTGCTGAATCTGCGCGAGCGAGAGCGGGCGCGCGGCCTGCTCGCGTTCGATCGCCGCGCGGCGTAGCCGTGCGGCGTCCGCGTCCTCCAGGTCGAGCCGTAGCAGATCCGTGAGCGTCGATACGTCGACGCCGACGTATCCCAGCGTGGCCAGCATGGCCCGGTAGTCGTCGATCGACCGCACACCGCGGAGTACGGCGCGCTCCAGTTGCGCGAGCGAGAGACCTTTGACGCGCGCCCGCTGTTCTGCCTCGACGCGCTGCGCCTCGGCCGCCATGTGTTCCTCCAGCTGCAACCGGAGCAGCTCGCGGAGCGTGGCGACGTCGCCGGCCTCGAAGCCCAGGGCCACGAGCTCGCCGGCGTAGACCTCGAGCGGGATCACCCCGCGGAGGACGGCGCGCTCGAGCTGCGCGAGCGATAGCCCGCGTTCCGCGGCGAGCGCCTCGGCCGCCGCGCGCCGATCTTGTGCGTCGACGTACGCCGCGCGGCGATCCGCGGCCAGCCGCACCAGGAGATCGACATCACCGGCCGGGAGCCCGCGATCGGTCAGCTGCGCGGCGTACTCGCCGGACGAGAGGAGCCCACGTTCGACGGCGCGCTCCAGTTGTCCCACGGGTACCTGCGATCGCGCCGCGCGCGCCGCGGCTTCGGCGCGGCGCGCCTGATCCACCACGTACGCCGCGCGATCCTCGTCCAGCAGGCCGACGAGAAACCCGATCGTGTCGGTGGCGTACTTCGCATCGCGGAGGAAGGTCTCGTACGCCGACGGCGGCAGTAGCCCACGGATCACCGCCCGCTCGATCTGGCCCAACGAGGGCTCAGTGACCGCCCGCTCGGCTTCGATCTGCGCCTTGCGTGCGGCATCCGCGCTTCGCTTCGCTTCCTTCTCCGCGGCCATTTCAAGCTCGCGCGCGCGCTTCGCGTCCGCCGCCTCTTGGGCATCGTTCAAGGTGTCACGGAGCATCAGTTCCAGTACCCCCGCCGCATCGTCCGTGTAGCCGAGACGCCGCAGGCCTGCGCGATAGTCCGACATCGTAATGATGTTGCGTTTGACCGCCGTCTCTAGATCGGATTCGCTGAGATCCTTCGCGCGCGCGTCACGGCCGAACAGCGCCAGGTCGCGATAGAAGACGCGCATTGACGCGTCCGGCAGCGCCGCGCCGAGCGCGGTATCCAACTCGAAATCACTGATCGCGCCTGACTGGTACGCGGACACCGCCGCATCCGCCAACCGTCGCGAGAGCGCATCGTTGCGCTGGGCACGTTCGATCGCAATCAGCTGCGCGGCCGTGGTGTCGTCGTACCCGTCTTCCATGAGCATCGTTTTCGCGATCGCCTCATCCCACAGCGCGACAAAGATCCCGTCGATCACCTGGCTCGACGTCAGGCGCTTTTTCGTCGCGGTGATGATCGCCTCGATCCGATCTTCGGAGTACCCCTGCCGCGCCAGTTCTTCGCCCACCTGTTCGCGCGTCCAGCGGGCGCGCGTGAACTGCCGCACGGCCTCCGACACGCTCAGCAACTGCGGCCGATACGTTCGATTGGTGTGCCATAGCGTCGGCGTGACAATGCACGCGTCGACGTACGGTCCCATCACGCGCCGGGTGATGCGCTCCAGGCCGAGGACGCGCGCGAGAATGTCATCGAGTTCGGCGAACGTTTCGATCCCGGGGAACCAGGGCAGGCTCGTGAGCATCTCGAAAATCCAGCCCTCTAGCCACCCCTCTAATCCCATCTGGAGCACGTACGACATGTATCGCGTCGATGGTTCGGTCGCGGGTGCTAACGTCGTATTCCCCAGCGGGATCAAGGCCTGCATCACCTGCGCGGACATTTGCTGTACGCTGGCCGTGCGGCTACTGCGGCCGCCGCGGCCGGCGAAGGACGACGGCACACTGACGCCGAGGGCATCCGCGATGGCCACGGCCGCGAGTTCACCGAACGCCGCCTCGGTGCGATCCTCGCCGCGCGCGATGCCCTTGGCGATCCCGCCCGCGATCGGAGTGGCCAGACCGATGAGCACTTCAATCACGACCGCTACGGCTTCCGCGAGCGCGGAGCTGATCGCCCCGCCCGCGTCATTCCAGATCGCGGCATCGCGCAAGCCCTGGCCGATCTCCTGGCCGATCTGTCTGAATTGTGTCGGTTTTTCCGCATCGCCGGGTACTTCGTCAGCCATCTGGAGATCCTCGCATGCGTAAGGCGTGGTGCGCCGTCGGCGTGTTGCTGGCCCTCTGCCTCGTGATCGGATACGCGTGCTGCCGCGGGTTACAGGATCCGATCACCGTCGCGGTGTACCACCTCTGCGCGTACTGGGCGTGTCTACTCGCGTCCGGCCTTGGGGCGATCGAATTGCTCAGGGCGATCGAACGATGGCGGACCAGACCGCGGCCGCGCGAACGTTCGCCGTTCGATGTACACTGGTGATGCGCGCGTCGTGTCGCGACGGCCGGGTAGCAGGGGCCAGGTCTTGCAGTCCCTAGTTCCTGGCCCGGCCGTCAACGGCGATCGGTCGCGCCATTCCCTCACAGATTACGGATCCGCGAACGCATCGACGTGCGTAGCTCCGAGATCCGCGCCGCGAACGGCCCGCCCTCGAAGCGCGCGTACTCCTCGATGCCTGCGCGGATCTCCGTCGACGTGCGCGGCTTGTTCCTGCGCCGCGCGGCGTCGACCTCACCCGACGACAGCGGTGTGCTCTGTGAGTTCCACGCCCACCGAATGATCGGCCGGCGCAACGCGCCCAACGTGCGCAAAAAGGCGAGCCGCTGAAAGAGACCGTTCAGCGTCATGATGCGATCGATCCAGCCGGCCAGCTCGTTGATGCGCCGGATCGCGAGCAAGATCGGCTCGCTAATCAGCTGCTGGAGCCGCGCCAGCCGCGCGTCCAGTTCCTTCGCCCAGTCGACGCCGAGGACGGCCAGGCCACGGAGGAACAACCGGATCGCGTCGATCACATCCAGGATCGGCTTGAGGAATTTGTTATAGAACTCCTGGAGCTTCTTCCGGAGTTTCTGAAGCACCTCCAGGATGGGACCGAAGACGCGCTTGAGCGTGCGTTGCAGCCATTCGATCCCTTCCTGGATCTTGCGCAGCACCGGCTTGATCACGTCTGAATAAAAGCGCTTCAGCCATCCCCAGATGCGCGCGAAAAACCGGCCGATCGCCTGCATCGACTTCGCGAACGTGCGCGCGAGCTCCAGGAGGTAATTCGCAATGATCTTGGTCGCCTGCTGGATCCACCCCCACACATAGTTGAGCGCCTCAAGGATGTACTCGACCGCCTCGACCAGGATCTGTACGAGGATATCGGTGAAGCCGCCGCCGCCGCCGATGTCGACCATGACGAGTCCTGCCTACGTGCTGCGGAGCTGCTCTAGCTCGCGCGCGACCTTGCCGATCTCTTCGTTCACGCGCTGCGCGTTCCACTCGTCCCGCGGCAGCCGCAGGATAAACGGACCGTTGTCACCGATGCGGTACTCGGTCCGCATCGTCTCGATCGGTTTACCGTTGGTGTCAAACCCTGCGTCCTGCCTCGTGCTGACAATCGTGATCTTCTCGGGCACCGATCCTCCTCTCGCGCGTCGACGTCGACGTGCGCGCGGCTACTGTGGATCGCGCAACGCACGCGTCCGGCTTTCGAGTCCTAACAGGTCGCCGGCCATACTTCCGCCCTTGAGGCCGATCTCGGCATCCCGCGTCTGCGTGTCGTCGGCGCCCGGGCCAGGATCTAACGGCGGTTGCGCGGCCTGATCGTCCAGGTCGAGATCCAGCGCATCGCCCTGACGCGCGGCCTGCACGATCTCGTCTCCCATCGTCGCATCGTGCAGGCCGATGGCTTCCGAGGCGGCCTCGAACCAGTCGGCATCGGTCGCGGCCTCGATATCGGAGCCGGCGAGGTCCGTGATCTCCATCGCGGGACCGCCAAGGTACTCGGCCGTGCGGTGAAACTGTTCGACGCGCAGCGCCACGAACGCCTCGAAGTGATTCGGATCCAGGTTCACGATCACGGGCTCCGGCAACGGTTCAAAAATCGCCACGGCTTACGGCTCGTGCCACTCGATCACGTTGAATATGATGTTGGTGATCGCGTCGGCGGCTACGATCCCCTCTACGGCCGAAATGATCTGATCGCCGGCTCGGAACAGGACCAACGGAAAGGACCCGCTATTCGCCAGTCGGATCTCCCCTGACGCGCTCTGGGCGCCCGGATAAAACGTATAGGTCCGCGCCTCGCTCGCGGTGTGGACAAACCCGGAGAATACGCCGGCGATCGACCCGGCGCCGCCGATCACGACCAAGGCCACCTCCCGATTCGCCACGTCCGCGCTCGTGGTGAAAACGAACAGGAGCGTTTGGATCTGCCAGCGTACGCCGGTTGGCACCGTCAAAGTGAAGTTGAGCCCGGCGCCGGGATTCGAGACAGCAAACTGCACGATCGCGCCGGGTCCTTCGAGCGAATTCCGTATTGGTGAACCGGGCCAGGCGAGATCATCGGACTCCGTCACGTAGCCTTGCAACAGGGTGCCGATCGCGATCGGCGCGGCGCCGATGCCACGAATGACACGGAGCTGCGCGAACGTCTGCCCGATCTGCGGCGTACCCGTCGTCACGCGGATCGTGGCGTTCAGGATCCATCCGTCGCCGAGCCTCGCGTCCAACGTCGACGCGGCGCGGTTCGTCGTCGGCGTCAGGACGTGGACGAATGGCATAACGACGCCCGCGAGGTTGAGAAAGCGGCCTTCGAGCGTGCAGATCACGCCGGTTGCCGCATTCCGTACGATCATCCTTAAGTTGTCTTCCCCGGTAACGTAGAAGCTGCCCGGCCCGATGAGCGTTGGGGGTGTAATGGACCCTTTCTCGTGCATGGTGTTGCCTCTCCTTCAGACGTACCGCGCGACGTCGAGCGCCTCGTGTACGGCGTACGCAATGCTCGACCACTGATCGCCGGCCAGCAGGCCGGACGTCAACATCCCAAACGTAAACGACGCCGGAAGCCGCGCCCAATCGGGCAGCGCATCCGCGATCGTCGCGACCACGGTCCCCGCATCATGCGGCGTTGCGAGTCCCCAGGAATAGCGCACGGCCGTCGACGCGACTTGCGCCTGGCGCACCGGCCACACGCCCAACACGTTCGCGCTGCCGTTCACGATTCGGAGCGCCGGCTGGCGGTTGCCGGCCACCCCGCTGGTGGTGAGGACGGCCGAGATCATCGTCAGGCGCCAATGCACCGCATCCGGGATCGCGACCGTCCAATCGGTGCCGACGGCCGGGTTGCCCTCCACGAACGTTTCCAGGCGCTCGGGGCCTTGCGCGCTCGACACGAGCGGAGAGCCGGGCCAGCCCAAGACTTCAAACGCCCCGGGATAGCCCTGAAACAGCGGCGCGAGAAAATACCGATCGGAAGTGGTGCCGCGGACCAGCGAGGCAGACACGAACGTGCGACACGTCCGCGCCAGGTTGTCGGTGACGCGAATGGTGGCGGAGAGGAGGTACCCGTCACGCAACGCGTAAAACAGCGAGTGATTCACCCGGTCCGTTGCCATCGTGATGATCTCTTTCGAGCTGATCATCTCTTGCTGTGCCGTCAAGATGCGGTAGTCGAGCTGAAGGGTTCTCGACGGCTCGATCGTGAGGTAATCGAGTTCCAATTCATCGAAGGCGGTCAAGGGGAATTGGAACGGCGCCGCGACCACGCGACCCGCAAACGACGGGAGCGCGGTGAGGACGCGCTCGCGAACGATCGGAGCATCAGCCATTGCGTTGCCTCGAAACGAATGACGGCGCCGACGTAGGGGTGACGTCGGCGCCGTCGTGGCTCGGTGCGCGGCCGGTTAGCGCGCAGCCGGCGCCAGCTCCACGAACACCGACGTCACCGCGACGTCGGTACCGTTCTCGTCCTGCGCGGCGTCGACCAGGATGCCGCCGCGGTTGGCAGAGTTGAACACGGGGATCAGCGGCATTCCGAATCTCTGGGACAACCGGAGGAACCATTCGACCGTGACGTGCTTCAACGTCTCGTTGCCCGGGCCGCCGACACCAAGGTTGCTCGTATCGGCGCCGCGCCAACGGACGGCCGCGCATTCAGCGCTCACCTCGTAGCCCAGGAGCGCGTAATCGGTGTTCGCCTTGAGGAGATCCGTCTCGGCGTTGATGGCTTCCTCGCCGCTGTACCCGCCCGCGGTCCCCGTCGCCAACGTATTGTTGACGGTGACGTAGTTCACCGCGCGCCGCATGATTTCGTCGGGGCCGACCAGCCGCGCGGCGTTCCCGGGAAGATCCTCGTAGTACACGAGCAAACACGCGGTCTCGATATCGCCGGCCGTCGCGCTGCCGGTCAGCTCCAACGTGAGCACGTCCTGCGGGTAGAGACGCTGAGGCGCGAGCCACGGCAACAGCGTCACGACGTCCGAGATCGTGGTCCCGAGGTTGATGCCCTGTACGTTGTCGTGCAGCTTCGGACTGCGGATCCGCCAGTTGCCCGCACCCTGCACGTCGACCCACGTTTGGAGCAGCCGGATCCCCTTCGCGAGATCGGTGTTGCGAATCGTGCTGCTGTTGCCGCTCGCCATCGTCAACGCGGTGAACGTCGTCGACGGCGCCGTGACAAAGCCAGTGAGCAGCTCTAATGCTGCACCCATCGATCACTCTCCCTTGCGCCGCATGAAAGGCGGACGCGCGGCGCTGAGGCGCATAGCTCCGCGCGTCCTACGCTGGTCATCTGGAGCTGACCAACGGTCTGCTTTATCCGCCGACCTTGCGACGGCGGAGCGCCTCACCGACGGCTTGCACGCGTTGGAAGTTGGCGGGATCGCCTTTCGGGCGACGAGGAGGAAGGGTGAGCCCTGCGAGCGTCTGGAGGTACGGAGCGGTGTTCGATTCCCAGCTCGGACCCGCTTCGCGGATGCCCTCGGGAAACCGCCGCGCGCCGACCGTCGACGCGCGCTGCTCGTACTTGTTGCCGCCCGCGGCTTGTACGCCTCGTTGAAAGGCGCCGCGGCCGATCGCTTCCTGTACACCCGCTTCGTAGTTGCCCGCGGCCGCCGTCGCGCCCGCTTGCCAGCTCGCGCCGGCGCCCTTGACACCGGCCGCGTAGTCCTGGCCGGCCGCGCTGCCGCGGGCCACGAACTTCGCCGCGGCGGTTGCGGGATCCTTGACTTTGAGAGCCATTTCTGAACCTACCTCTGCGCCTCAGCAGGGGATGTGGAAGTCCTGTGTAGTTCTTGCGGTACGTCGGTTGAAAACGACACAGGGCGGAGCGGCGGGAGTGTACCACGGCCAACAAACCCGCAGTTTTCCACACAATCTTAACAGTTGGATCTAGGCCGGTTGACAGAAGTATAAGCAGTACAAGATCGTGTACCGCATCGGGTTGTACGAACGACGCGGACACCCGTCTGGAGCCGGATCCGCAATTTCCACAAGGCCTTGTTCTTCTGTACACAGGTACTTCGTACGAGTACAAAGAACAGAAGAGACGCCCGGGCCGTGTGGAAATCTCACGTTCACCGCGGAATGGAGGCTGCCCAATGCGAAGTTTGTATCTCGCGCGCCGGTTGCGCGTCCTGACGGACGCGGCGCGCGTCTGCCCAACGTTCACCGCCCACCCGCGCAAGCTGCACACCTACTGCCTGCGGTGCGGCGGTGACGAACTCACGCACGTTGCCCTCCTGGCGGCGGAAATGCTCGATCCCTTGTTGCCCGGCTCCGCTGAAGCACGTCCAGATCCGACGGGGCCCGGATACCCCTGGAACGGCGTCGACGTCGGAGCGATCGACATCACGAATTATCAGTGTGTGGCCCTCTGCGATCGGCAGATCGTGATCCTGCGCCCGTGCGCCTGTTTCCAGCCGTTGGAAGCGCTCGTGCATGCGTCCTGGATCGTCGCGATCGCGGAGGCCGACGCGCCGGCGAGCTTCGCCGCGGTGCATGCGCGCGTACAGAACACCTAACTCGATTCTCCGGGTAGGGGTGGCAGAAGCGATCGATCCGCCCTGATCGATCGCGTGGTCAACACGACCAGCAATATAGGGCGATCGTGAGAACAGCAAAGGCCGCGCGCGCCGTCGGCGTGCGCGATGAAAGTGAGGCGACTATGAGAGGTCCAAATCAGACGGACGCAGCCGGCGTGGTCCGCATCGCGCGCAGCGGCACGACCGCGATCATGGTGATCCCGAAACCGTTTCTGCGCTTGTTGCAGTGGTCGATCGGCGATCACGTCACCGTACATGTGGAGAGCGGGCGCCTGTGGGTGGGCAACCTCCAGCCGCACGTCGTGGCGCTGACGACGCCGCGCACGGAAGGTGTCGATCGTGGCTAAGAAGCACGTCACCGATCGATTCGAGTTCATCGCCGTCGAGCTGATCGATGAGCCCGACGTAGCCATGCGACAGACCATCGACCAGGTGGCGCTCGTGGATCTGGCGGAAGACATCGTGGCGAACGGCATCGTGCAGCCGTTGCGCCTGACGCCGAAAGGCGATCGGTACGAAATTGTCGCGGGTCATCGTCGGTATTTGGCCGCGGTGATCGCGAAGCTGCCACGCTGCCCGGCGATCATCCGGGCCAGCTCGCGCGGCGAGATCGAAGCCATGAAAGTCTCGGAAAATAGCCACCGAGAGGAGGTGAACGCCGCAGAGGAAGCGGTGTATTACGAGCGTCTCCTGACGGAGCACTGCGCCGGCGACGTGGACGTACTCTGCGCGATGGTCCGGCGCACGCGCGTCACCGTGGAGACGCGACTGCTGTTGCTGCGCGGCGATCCCGAAGTGCTCGCAGCGCTCCAGCGCCGGCAGTTGAGCATCGGCGTCGCGCAGGAACTGAATCTGATCGGGGATGAGGGCCAGCGGCGGATGTATCTCGACGCCGCGGTGCGCGGCGGTGCGACCATGCGGCTGGTGCGCGAGTGGCGGTCGAGTTATGAGCGCCTGAAAGCCTTCCAGGCCGGTGAGGCGCCCCCCGCGGAGCACTACGTCCCGCCGCCGCCGCAGCCGCCAGGCTCGACTCTCTCGTGCTTCGTCTGCGACTCCAACGAAGATCCGCACGACCTGGAGCTGATCTACCTGCATCGCGCGTGCAAACGGCTGATCGTGGGACGCGTGATGGAACAACTAAAAGCCCCGGCGCCGGCGCCGGCGACGAAGGGAGCGTGATGGATGCGGCAGACCTGGTATACGTGGTCGAACGCGCATAACACGATCGCGTATCGCTACGGGCCGTACCTGACGCTGCGCGCGGCGGTGGTCTCGCTCTGTCGTCAGTTTCACGATAAACGGAAGCGGCCGCGGCTGGATTGCCGCGGCCCGGGCGCATGGATGTACACACCGCCGCGATCGGTCGGGCGCGGCCGCCATCCGATCGCGATCTATCAGCCGGACGCCGCGCAGCTCTGCGAGGTGCCGCGGCGCGAGGTGCAATTTATGTTGCCGCTGGACGGAGACGCGCCGATCTTCTTCGTGACCGATGAGGACCTGCGCATACGACGAAAGAGGAGACCATGTACTGGCTCGGCTTCGGCCACGGCGTGATCGCCGCGGGTTTCGTGGCGTTCATCGGGATCGCGTGTGTGGGCTTGTTCGGCGCGCGCTTTATCGCGCGCCTCGCGGCCGCGAATCGGGAACGGGTCAAGAGCGCGAGGTACGATCACACGCTCCCGCCCGCCGCGGCCGCGGCCGCCGCGATGAGCAAGCAGAAAGGATCGTGACTCGTGGATCGCACAGTGCTCCAGCGGATCGCGGATCACCAGCACCAGACACGCGCGGCCATCCGCCGCGCGTGCCCGGGCGGGTGTCTCACTGCGGCCGACGATGGCGTGACGCATGCGGCCGGCGCGCGCCTCGTGGATTCAGTCACCGGCCAGATCGTGGAGGTGGTAAGTGCCCGACAATTCCCCAACGTTACTGACGCTCCCTGACCGGAAGCAAGTGGAAGTGGTGATCGCGCGGCGCGCCGATGGCCGGCTGATCGCGCGCGCGGCCGGCGAGCTGATGCCGGTACCGACGGCGGGGCCGCTCGCGGCCGCCGCGAAGCCCACCACGACGCCCGACCGGTAACGCATGGGCATCGACATCACTGAGGCCTTCGAGGACGTCGGAGGCGTACCGACGTCCAAAAAAGCGGCGATCGACCACTTGAATCAGATCCCGATCTCCGCGGCGATGAAACGCCGCTATCTCAGGGCGTGGTCGGATCACACTCACGTACGCGTTGAACCGGAGGACTACGGAAAACTGACGGACCACCGCGCGCAGCGGTGAAAGGGATGGGCAGATGAACGCACAAATTGGCAGCTACGGGCACGCCCTCGGGCAAGCGAATATGGTCGGGTATCTCGCCTCGTTCCTCGCCATGCTGCCGCTGGAGCAGCTCGTGGCGGATCTCGATGATGGCGAGACGCGCGCGGTGTTCGGTGCCGCGGCGTACGATCGTACGTTGCGGCATCGCATCCGCGATCGGGAGGCGGCCGCGATCTTGCTGGACGCCAAGCGGCAGCTTATCGCGCTGTACGCGGCGTATATGGCGTCATCCGTCATAGAGCCGAAGATCCGCGACTCGCGGCCGCCGTTGCCGGTCCCGCTCGATCCGGTCAATGGCGCGGAGGTCGACCAGGGGAACCGACCACTCACCTCCGACGAAGCGACACGCATGTTCATGGCGATTGACGAGGCTGAAACGAATCGAGCGTCCCGTGCCTGAATACACGACGTATGGGGATGTGGTCGATGAGATTTGGAAAGTCGCGCGCGTGCTGCAAAGCCAGCCGGTCGATGAGCTGATCGATGTGGCGCGCGTGATGATGAGGACTCCAGTCGATCAGATCGTTGCCTCGCAGTGGCGATCAATCCACCGCCTCCAACGTGACACCGAACTCTTAGAGGCGTTGATCACCTTCACCGAGCGCGTGTCGGCGATCGATGCGCGCATGGAGGACAACTAGCCGATGCCGCCGCCGCCGGATCTCGACGTCCTGTTGGTTCAGTTCGTGTACCCCGGCATGACGGAGCCGGAGTCGGCGGTATTCCGCGATTTTCTCGAAGCGAGAGGGAGGGAATACGATCGGTTCGACTTCAACGTGCGGCTTGGCGCGGGCGCGGAACCGGCCGAAGGCCTCACAGGCGTCTATGAGGCCCTCGCGGTCAAACTCACGCAGAAACGCGCCGACGTCGTGTCGTGGCTGGCCGGTCGGCCGACGATCATCGAAGTGAAGATCCGGATCGGGCTCGGCGCGCAAGGCCAGCTGCTCGGCTATCGATCGTTGTGGGTACGGGATCGCCCCGGGGAACCGGAACCGGCGTTGCTCGCGATCGCGCGGAGGACGGACGCGGACACACTCGCCGCGCTCGGCGATCAAGGCATCGACGTCATTTTGTACGAGGACCGACCATGAACAAAAACGAGCCGCTCCGCTACGTGATCCGCGCGCGTGACCTCACGGTGCTCGCGCGCTGCCGCTCGGAAGACATCGCCGGCCGGCTGGTGGAAGCGTTGATCCGCGTGTTCTCCGAACTCTGGATCGACATTGAGGAGTCGCCGCGGGGAGGAGACCGCGCGAGCTACTACGTGACGCCCGATCCCCTGTTCCGGTTGCCCGTCGTGATGCGTTGCTCGGCGCCCGAGGCCGGCGCGCGCTTCG
>Ga0184637_10002121_pt1 | contig 12893 bp, 10 predicted proteins | sample PLM3_127_b2_FD_133143 | JGI IMG/M metagenome (GOLD analysis project Ga0184637, IMG submission 133143) | Groundwater sediment microbial communities from an aquifer in East River, Colorado, USA - PLM3_127_b2 | ecosystem: Environmental > Terrestrial > Soil > Riparian zone | place: USA: East River...
CAAGAACACACCGAGCCTTCAGGGCATCGGCCATGAAGACATGGCACGAAGTCGTCGCTGCGGCATGAGCCTGACGTGCCAGGAGATTTGTTGCGTGCTCTATTTGGCAATGTGACAGAGCCCTCAGCTCAATTCCGACAGGCTTCAACGGTCTCGTCCTGGCACAAAGCCGACCTTGACCTCCATCCATGAGCGCCAATGGTCGAGGTCTACCGGGAAATCACAGGTGAGATTGCGCGACACCTCGCCGCCCACTGCACGGCGCCCTCTGAAGTTCTGTAATACCAAAGGTCTTATTGTGCGCGCTTCCTGAGGCGCCGAAAATCGAAGAGCTGCTCAGCGTGGAGTGTCGTCAGAACCCGCTGCTGTCAGCCGCTCCGACTCTGTCATCGCTGCCATGCGCCGGCCTGAACACGCGCCAGCTCAGCAACCGGTATGTGGCAGCGAATAGCGTGGCGCGCGTCGATATCGCTCAGCGGCGGCTCCTGCTGTTCGCAGATCGCGCCGATCTTGCGCGGACACCGCGTATGAAAGACACAACCGGAGGGCGGATTGACCGCGCTCGGAACCTCGCCGGACAATCGAATGCGCTCGACTTCGCGATTGTCGATGAGGGGAATCGCGGATAGCAGCGCCTCGGTATAAGGATGGTGCGGTCCGGTGAACACCTGGTCGGCGGGGCCGATCTCCATCAACCGGCCTAAATAGAGTACGGCGATGCGGTCCGACAAATATCTCACCACGCCGAGATCGTGGGAAATGAAGACATAGCTGACGTGCCGCTTGGTCTGCAGGTCGACCAGAAGATTGAGGATGGCGGCCTGGACGGAGACATCGAGCGCGGATGTCGGCTCGTCGCAGACGACGATGCGCGGATCGCCGGCAAAGGCGCGCGCGATGGCGATGCGCTGCTTCAGGCCGCCGGACAATTGGCGCGGCCGCGCCGACAGATAGCGGTCCGCGACGCGGACGGCGGCAATCAGTTCGTGCAGCTTGTCCCGGATCACCATTCCCGGCGTGCTGGACAGGCGCTGGATCGCCCGGCCGATGATGTGCCGGATCGAATGCGCACGATTGAGCGCGGAATCGGGATTCTGGAATATGATCTGCAAGGCTTTTACATCATCCAAGGTCCGATCGGCCAGACGCGGCTTCAAAGGCTTGCCGGCAAGCGTGATCCTGCCGCCAGCGTCCGGCTCCAGCAGCCCCAGCAGCAGCCGGGCAAAGGTTGTCTTGCCACTGCCGGATTCCCCGACTAGGCCGAGCGTCTCGCCAGGCGCCAGGGTGAGCCCGATGTCCCGCAGGACCGGAAGCGGGAGACCCTTCGGATTGAATGTCTTGGATAGGTTTTCGACGGTCAGGAACGGAGTGGCATCGACCTGATCTGAATCTAGGGGCATTGCCGCGGCCGATGGCGGCGTCGCGTGCGGCACCGGCTGGTCATGATGGACGCAGCGGCTTGAATGCCCGTTGCCGAGATCGAAGACCGGTGGCGACGACTCCCGGCAGACATCGTCCGCCAGCCCGCATCGGTCGGCAAACACGCATCCTTTGATCGTGGCGCCCGAAGATGGCAACGACCCGCGAATGGTTTCGAGCGGGCCGTCGGTCTTGCGGCGGCCGCGCGCCGGCAAGCAACGCAGCAGCCCGACCGTATAAGGATGGCGCGGATTGTCGAACAACTCGTCGGACGAGCCTTCTTCGACCAGGGTGCCGCCATAAAGGACGCCGACCCTGTCGCAGACCTTCGCCACAACGGCAAGATTGTGGCTGATGAACAGGATCGAGGTCTGAAAGTCCTGCCGCAACTGCTGAATGAGATCGAGGACCTCCGCCTCTACGGTCACATCCAGCCCTGTGGTCGGCTCATCGAGGATCAGGAGCGCGGGATTGATCGCCAGCGCCATCGCGATGCAGACCCGTTGCTGCATGCCGCCCGACAGCTGATGGGGATAGCGCTGCATGACCTTTATCGGGTCGGCAATGCGCACGCTTTCCAACATGGCGACCGAGCGATCGTGTGCCTCGCTTTTGCCCAGCCGGGAGAACTCGAACGCCTCGGCCAGTTGACGCCCGACCTTCATTGCCGGATTGAGCGCTCGGCCGGGGTCCTGATAGACCATGGCGACGCTGGTGGCGCGCAGTTTCCGCAGCTGGGCGGGAGTCAGCGCCATCAGGTCGCGGCCGTTGACCATGACGCGCCCGGCGCTGATAACGCCGTTCCGCGGCAGGTAGCCCACGGCGGCGAACGCCGCTGTTGACTTGCCGCATCCGGATTCTCCCACCAGCCCGTAGGAGGATGCATGGCCGATTCGCAGATCGAGGCCATGCAGGACGCGCCGCAATCGACCGCGCACGCGGTAATCCACCTGCAGCCCTTCAATGGCCAAGGCATCGGGCGGCGCGGTCGAAGCGCCCATGGCGACGAACTTATTCATCGAGAGCGCCTTGAAGGCCGTCCGCCGCCAGATTAACAGCCACCACCAGCGTGGCGATGGCGGCGCCGTCGAACAGCACGGTCCACCAATAGCCGGCGCCGATCAATCCGTAGTTCGCGGAGATGGATAGTCCCCAGTCAGGCGAGGGCGGCTGGATGCCGAAACCGATGAAGCTCAGGCTCGCCACCGCAAAGATCGCGTAACCGAGCCGGACCGTCGCCTCGACCAAGAGCGGCGGCAGGACGTTGGGAAGAATTTCGACAAACATGACGTGAAGAGCGTTCTCGCGCCTGAGCTGCGCGGCAAAGACATACTCCAACTCTCGTTCGGCCAGCACGCCGGCGCGCACCGTCCGCGCGATGATCGGCGCGAAAGTGAAGCCGATGACGCAGACAACCGTGATCGAAGACGGCCCCAGCGCCACCAAAGCCAGCAACGCCACAATTACCGTCGGCAGCGCCAGGAGGGCATCGACGATGCGGCTGATGCTTTCGTCGATGATGCCGCGGAAATAGCCCATGGCGAGGCCAAGCGCGGCGCCAAGGATCGTGCTGATTAGCGTGGCCAGCGGCGCTATTGTCAGGATGTCGCGCGCGCCGACGATCACCCGCGAAAACACGTCTCGGCCAAGCTGATCGGTGCCGAACCAGTGCTCCCGCGACGGTGGCATTAACGCGTTGAGCAGATCGTCCGCATAGGGATCGTAGGGCACAATCTCCGTGCCGAAGATGGCGCAGAACACCCAGAACAGAACAATGACGAGGCCGACCAAAAAAGTGCCGGACCGCAAGGCCTGTCGCAGATGGTCCCACCTGCCGCTCGCCTTTTCCGAGGTGGCGGGCGTCGCAGCCGCTGGATCGGCGACGCTCATTCCCGCCCGCCCACGCGGATACGCGGATTGAGCAGAGCATAGAGCAGATCGGCGCAAAGGCTCGCCAAGGTGAAGATCGCGCCGACGGTCAGCACGCCGGCCTGCAGCATTGGGAAATCCTTCTTGCTGGCCGCCGTGAAGATCAGTCCGCCGATCCCCTGATAGTGGAACAAGGTCTCGATGATGACGAGGCCGCCAATCAGGTAAGCGGTCTGGGTGGCGATCACGCTAATGGTCGGAAGCAGCGCGTTGCGCAGCACATGCCGCCAGATCACCGTTCGACGCGGCAGGCCCTTCAGGATCGCGGTGCGCGTGTAGTCAGAATCCAGCGCCTCGACCATGCCGGCCCTTGCCATGCGGGCGATGTAGCCGAACAGGATCAGGACCAGCGGGATCGATGGCAGCAGCAGGTGATAGACCTGGGTAGAAAAGCCCGCATCCGCCGGCCAGGTCGCGGAGATCGGCAGCCATTGCAGCCAGACGCCGAAGATCAGGATCAGCACGATGCCGGAGACGAATTCTGGAACGATCGTCGCGGAGAGGCCAACGACCGTCAGGATACGATCGATCGGCCGGCCGAGATTCAAGGCGGCGACGATCCCGCCGAAGATGCCAAGCGGCACTACCAAAAGAAAGGCGACGAGGGCCAGCTTTGCCGAATTGACCAGTGCCGTAAACAGGAACGGCCCTACCGGTGCGCGATAAGCGTAGGAATTTCCCATGTCGCCGACGGCAAATCGCGAGATCCAGTCGGCGTATTGAACCAGGACTGGCCGGTCGGTGCCCATTTCATGATTGAGGGCTTCGACCGCGCGTTCGTCCGCGAACGGGCCGAGCATGGCGCGTCCGATATTGCCCGGTAGCACCTGTGCTCCGGCAAACACCATGACGCTGAGCAGCCACAGCGTGACCAGCGATAGCCCTGCGCGTTTCAGAAGGAAGCCGATCATGGTGCCGCCGCCGTTATCGCGCCGCTTCCGGCCGAAGACATGGACCGGAAGCGGAGATCGTTCGGCACGGATGACTCTACAGCGTCGCTTGGCGCATGAACAGATGGCTCATCGCCGTCGGCTGTACGCCAGTGGCTCCCTTCTTGGTCGCCGTGAGGAAGTCGTAGAAATAGGTGAACAGCAACGGCGTCTCGTCGAGCAACAGGTTCTGGATCTTGCCGGCGCTCGCGCGCTGCGATTCCAGGTCGAGCGAGGCGATATAGCCGTTCACCAGCGTGTCGTATTCGGCGTTCTTGAAATGCGCCGAATTCCAGGTGCCGTCGCTCCGGAGCGGCGCCGACAGGAAGACGTTCGGCACGCCGCGATGACCGTAGTCGGTGATGCCCATGTCGGAGTCGAGCCAGGGCGACTTGCCATAGACAGCATCGCCATAATAGGTGCCCTGGTCCAGCACGTTGACCTTGATGTTGCCGCCGATCTCTTTGACGGCGTTCTGGATCAGCACGGCGTAGTCCGGGATCTCCAGATACTTCTCGGTCGTCAGCGTCGTCTCGAAGCCGTTCATGCCGGCGGCCGCCATCAGCTCTTTGGCCTCGGCAATGTTCTTCTCCCGCTGCGGCACGCTCGGATCGGTCGACGGGTAGGCGGCGGCGAACGGGCTGTCATTGCCGATCTTGGCGCGACCCTTCATCAGACCCTGCACCAGCTTCGGGCGGTCCAGGCACAGAGCGATAGCGCGGCGGACCCGCCTGTCCTTGAAGGGATCAAGGTCGGTCCGCATATGTACCTGCTGATGGGCGGTCGACGGCGTGCTGATGATGTCGACGTTCGGATCGTTCAGCAGACCGACGCCCTGGAGTACCGGAATTTGCTGGATGATGTCGATCTGGCCGCCTTGCAACGCCAGGATTTGCGGCTGATAGTCGGCGTAGAAGCTGAGTTCGATCCGGTCGGGCAATGCCTTGTCGCCCCAATAGTCCGGATTGCGGACGAAGGAGGCGCCGACTTTGGGCGTGAATTTCTCCAGCTTGAACGGCCCAGTGCCGATCATGTTCTGCTCGAAATCGCCGGCGTAGTCGGCCGGCAGGATGACGGCATTGTAGTTGTCGGTTGAGACCATATACGGGAAGCCGCCATTGGCCGCGTCGAGGTGGAACTCAACGGTGTGATCGTCGACCTTGCGCGTACCGCCCTTGGATAGAACGCCCGACAGTGCCGACAGTGCGTTCGATCCATTGTCCGGATCGGCGATCCGATCGAAGCTTGCCACCACGTCGTCGGCCGTCATGGTCTCGCCGTTGTGGAATTTGACGCCCTTGCGCAGCTTGAAAGTCCATACCGTGCCGTCCTTGTTGGGCGACCAGCTTTCGGCCAGCACGGGACGCGCGGTCAGATCCCCGCCGGACAAGACCAGCGTCTCCGCGACCTGCGACATCACAGTGATGCCGCCGCCATCGGCGATCTTCACCGGATCGATCGCCGCCGCCGGCACGGTCTGGGCGATGCGGATGGTGCCACCCGGTGTTCCGGCGCGGGCCAGGCGCGGCGTGCTGGCCAGTCCGACGGCCGTGGCCACGCTGCCCAGGAACGGCAGTGACAGGCCCAACACCGAGCCGTGGCGCAGGAACTCGCGCCGACCGACGCGGCCGGCGAGCAGCCCGTCGATCAAGTGATTTTCGTGCGCCGTGCGCCCGCGGCGCAGAGCGTCCAGGAACTTGTAGTTGATTGCCATTGATTGCCTCTCCTGTTGCTTTTGTTTGTTTCTTGTTCGTTGTGCCGTTGGTGGGATTGTTCGGTCGTGATCAATCCGGAGTCAAGGATGCGCGTCTGCGTCCACCCTTGAATGCCACTGCCGCAGTCGCCCGGTTCTCAGTCGGCGCCGGCGAGCGCGTCGCCAAGGCGGCGACTGCAATAGCGGTAGAAATCCAGGACCGGCCCCTCGAAATCGGCGGGCGCCAGCGGGCCCGCCTGATGCCGGCTGGACGCCATGCCTCGCATGATTCCGGTCAGAGCCCGCTTGTCCTCTGCCATGGTGTCGTTGAACAGCGTGATTGCGGTCTGGACAACATCTTGCGGCCAGTCTGCGCCGAAGAAGATGAGGCCCATCTTGATGCGCACCCGATCGACCGTTTCCGGCTGTACGCAGATGAACGAACTATAATCGCCTCCGCATCCGGAGACCAGACCGGGCGGTACCGCGAACATGACGCAATTGTCGACCTCCGCGTCGGTGAGGTCCGGGTGGCCCTTCTGCGAACGCGGCAGGTCCGGTGAATAGCCGGCGTTGTAGCCGAAATAGGCCTCACCCGCCGCGTAGTGCCGACAGAGGCGCGTTGGGTTCACCGGATGCAGCGTGGTCCGGTGCAAGGGCGAGAGATGATAGCCCTCCATGAAGTTCTCGATCAGGCACTTCCAGTTCGTCGACCACACCTCTTCGGCCAAATAGCCGAGCTTCATCTGATCCATGTGGTAATTCCCGATCATCTGCTCCAGCGGCCGCAGCCTGGGCTCAAGTGGCGGCGGATCCTCCGCAAGGCTGACGAACAAGAAGCCGTGCCATTGCTCCACCGGGAACTGGGGCAGGTGGCAGGACGCTTTATCGAAAGCCGCATGCGCCTCCAGGCGCGGCGCCCCGACAAGCCTTCCATCCAGGTCGTAGGACCAGTGATGATAGGGGCAGACCAACCGCTGCCGGTTGCCGTGCCCATCCGTCAGCACTGTGCCGCGATGCCGGCATACGTTCGACAACACGCGCGCCACGCCATCCTTGCCGCGGACGGCGATCAGCGGTTCATTGCAGAGCTGGAACGTCATGTAGTCGCCGGGATTGGCAATCTCTTCGACGCGGCCGATGCAAATCCATTCCCGGCCGAACAGGTGCTCGCGCTCGAGTTTGAGCACGGTGGGGTCGGTATAGTAGGAGTTCGGCATGGACCACGCTTCGTCGTAGCCAAGCCGCTCGGAGCGCTTGAGCGCTTCGCTCAGGTCCGCGAGCCTTCCGTCCGTCATCGAAGAACCCCCGCGTACTGTCACCGCCGTCCGCCGTTTCCCACGCCGCTCAGGCGGCGCGACCGTAGAATCCCATCTGCTCTTCCTTGGAGAACATGACGCCCGGCCTTTCATAGTAGGAGAAGACGGCGACGATCCGTTCCCGCGCGCCCTTGGCCGGCGTCACCCGGTGCGCCGTGTTCTTGCCCTTGAACACGTTGAGCGTTCCGGCCGCGAGCTGCAACGTCTTGACCTCATTGTCCTGCCCCACGAGCAGCCGTGCGACGCCGTCGTAGTTGGGGTCGGTATCGGTCCGCAGGTTCGAGCGATACTGGAACTCGCCGCCCGCATCCGCTGCCTGCAGCAGCAGCGTGGTGGTGAATTCCGAGCGGTCGAAATGCCAGTTGAGGGCCTCGCCTTCGCGATAGGCAATGACGTTCACCCGCGCCAACGGATCGCGCATGGCGAACAGCACTTCCTTGTTCATCGTCGCCGCCAGGAACACGGCGAATTGGGGCCATTCATAGATCCAGAGCGGCACGCTCTCGGGAATCTGGTCGCTGCATACCGTGTGATTGATCGTCTCCACCCGGTGCAAGGCGGGATGGTCGGTAGACAGACCCGGAATGTCCTTCTTGAAATAGATATTGTGCGAACGGCGGTGGGTGAAGGATAGCGTGTCCATGACCGGCTTGATCTCGTGTAGCGCACGATTGACGGCGTCCGGTCGGACAAAGCCGTTGAGGTTGAACATTCCTGCCTTGTCCAGGTCGGTCCGGCACCGGTCGACCAGCGCCTGCCACTGCGGCGATCCTGGCCTATCGAGCGGAAAGCGATCCAGGTCCAGAATGTCACGCACGGCATCCCCTCCCACAGCTCCGATACCGGTACCTTCGATCAGCCGGCCGATTTTCACAAGTAAGCAGAAGTTAGCCTCGCTTAGAAAATCTGGGGCTGTGGCGCATCGACTTGCTTTTGGCACTCTATTATCGTCTTCGCAGCAATCTGCTCAATATCCGGGAAAATCTCGCATGGCATCACAGCAGCTGAGACTGTCACCCAAGGCGGCGCGCGCCTTGATCTTTAGGGCGCTGACCGGTGCTGGAACTCAGGCCAGAAATGCCGGCTATTTCGCCGATGCGATCCTCGATACGGAGCTCAGCGGGCTTGATGGCCACGGATTCTATTGGCTCCAGTACTACTGCGAGCACGTGCGCAGCGGCAAGGTCGACGGAAAGGCCGTTCCGAAAGTGGCGAAGCTCTCGCCGGTTGCGTTTCGCGTCGACGCCCGGCGCGGCTTTGCCCATCCCGCGATCGAGAAGGGCTTTGCCAAGCTGATTCCCGCAGCCCGGAAAAACGGCATCGCCGGAATGGCCGTGCATAATTCCTATAACGCCGCGACGCTGGGCTATCACACGGGGTTTCTGGCGCGGCATGGGCTGCTTGCCTTCGGCTTTACCAATTCGACGCCGGCGATCGCGCCGGTTGGTGGCCGCAAGCCGGTGATTGGAACCAACCCGCTGTCGTTTGCCGTTCCGGGCAAGGCAGGCAAGATCGGCTTCCTCGTCGACCAATCCGCCTCGGCGGTCACCTGGACCGCGGTGAAATTGGCGGCGGACGAAGGCCGCGCGATCCCGCTGGGCTGGGCGATGGACGCGGAGGGAAGGCCCACCACGGATCCCGCGCGCGGCCTTGCCGGGTCGATGGCGCCGGCCGGTGGCTACAAGGGGTTTGGCCAGGGCCTGATCGTCGAGGTGATGTGCGCGGCGCTGGCCGGCGCCTGGCGCGGCCCGCAGATGGGCTCCTTCATGGCGAATGACGGTAAGCCGATCGGGTGCGGCCAGTTCTTCATCGCGCTCGAACCGAAAGCGTTCTCGGGGGGCAATTTCGCCAAACAGGTGACCGCGCTGGCGAAGTCCATCACCGACCAGCAAGGTGCGCGCCTGCCGAACTCCCGGCGCGCGGCCAACCAGAGGCGTCTTGCGAAAGAAGGCCTACCCATCGACCGCTTGCTGTACGGGCGGCTGAAGGATTTCGCCGACGGCTCGGCGACTTAGAAATCCGTAACCTCGCCGCCCTCCGCGACACGCCGCGTGACAAAGGCGTCGATCTGCTCGGCGCTCGCCGGGTCGAGATAGGGCTCCCGATATTCCGCCAGCGCCTGCTTCCACAGAGCATTGGCCTTCTGCACCGCCTGGGGCGAGCCTGCGGCCTCCCACTGGTTGAAATTGCGCCAGTCGGAGATCATTGGCTGGTAGAAGGCGGTCGCATAGCGCTCCAGCGTGTGCTTGGCTCCGAAGAAATGACCGCCAGGGCCGACCTCGTGCATGGCATCGAGCGCCATGGCGCTGTCATCCACGATCACCGGTTTCAGGAATTCCTCGACCATTTGCAGCAGATCGGCATCGAGCACGAATTTCTCGTATGAGGCGGTGAGGCCGCCCTCCATCCATCCGGCAGCGTGCACGATCAGGTTGCCGCCGCCCATGATGGCGCCCCACAAGGAGAAGACTGTTTCGTAGGCGGCCTGGGCATCGACGCTGTTTGCGGCATTGGTGCTCGAAGTCCGATAGGGCAGGCGATACCGCCGTGCCAACTGCCCGCCGATGATGCAGGCCTTCATGTATTCCGGCGTGCCGAAGGCGGGAGCGCCGGACTTCATGTCGACATTCGAGGTGAAGCCGCCATAGACGAAGGGTGCGCCCGGCCGTACCAACTGCGACAGTGCGAGGCAGGCCAGCGCTTCGGCATTCTGCTCCACCAGCGCGCCTGCCAGCGTGACCGGCGCCATCGCGCCCAAAAGCGTGAAGGGCGTCACGACGCACACTTGGTTGCGGCGCGCCATCTCGATGATGCCCATGGCCATCGGACCGTCGAGCTTGAACGGCGAATTGGTGTTGATGACAGTGTAGGCAGAGGGCTCGCGCAGGAACTGTTCCTCAGAGACGCCCCGCGCCAGGCGCGTGATCTCCAGGCTGTCGAGCAGCCGCGCCTTGCCGGTCGAGTAGACGAAGGGCAGCTTGTCAGAATAGAGCACCTTGTTGCGCATGATATGCAGATGCCGGGTCGACGCATGGACATCGAGTGCGTCGACCGAACCGTCGCCGACCGTATGGATGCAGTTGAAGAACTGGCACAGCTTCATGAAATTGGCGTTGTCCTCGAGCGTTCCCGGCCGCCGGCCGCGGTCGAGGTCGGAGCAATTGGGCGGCCCCCCGACGGGACCGAAGGCGATCCACTTGCCGCCCAGGCGGATGTCGTAGGCGGGATTGCGCGCATGGATCGTGAACTCGGCCGGTGGCGTGGTTAGCGCGTGCTCAATGATCTCACGGCCGATCCGCACGCGCTCGCCGTCCACGCGAGCCCCGGCGTCGGCCAGGATGTCACGCGCCTCGGCATGGAGCATATCCATGCCGATCTCTTCCAACACCTGCAGCGACTGGCGATGGATGGTCTCGATCTGATCATCCGAGAGGATGCGGGACGGTTCCAGCATCAGCTGCGGCTGCGACCAAGACAGCTGATTGACGGGTCGGTTTGCGGCACTGGGACGGCGGCCACGCCGCTCGGTATTCATGATGTTTTCCCCTGACAAACGCTTGCGTAGGCATGTCGCCGTTGCGCATGGCGAGGAATACATGCTTGGCCAAGCAAATCCTTTCCTCAAGCGGTGAAAATGTTATCCTAGCTCAGAAAAACTGAGCCTGGGACGATGCCGCTCTCGCTTCCGCCATTGAATGCCTTGCGCGCCTTCGAGGCCGCGGCACGAACCGGAGGTTATGTCGCCGCCGCCGAAGAGCTTGGCGTCTCGCCTGCGGCGGTGAGCCAGCAAGTCCGCAATCTGGAAGACTTCCTCGGGAAGCAGCTCTTTAGGCGTTTCAACAATCGTGTCCTTTTGACCGATGCGGGCCAGGTGGTGTTTGCCGGCGCGTCGGATGCACTGCAGTCGATTTCCACGCTGACCGAGCAGGTCATGTCCGGCGGCACCAGATCACGGCTCGTTATCAGTGTGATCACCTCCGTTGCCGAGCGCTGGCTGGAGCCGCGCCTCGCCGCCTTCGCGCTGAAGGAAAAGACGCTACGCATCGAACTTAGGGTCGAGGCAGATCCGGTCGATTTCGCGCGCCACAACATCGACCTGCGCATCTGCTATGGCACCAACCAGTACCCCGAGATGAACACGATCAGGCTGTTCCAGGACGAGGTGCTGCCGCTCTGCAGCCCCGCCTATCTGGAGCGCAACGCCGGCGCCAAGATGCAGGGCATGGAAGGCGTGCCTGACGACGATCTGATCCACACCAGTTGGGGCCCAAGCTTCGTGTCGCATCCGACATGGCACGCTTGGTTTGCCAAGTCCGGAATCGACCGCCCGAACGACATCAAGGGCTATCAGGTCGGCATGTCCAGCCTGGCGCTGGATCTGGCGCGCGACGGCGTGGGTGTGGCCCTGGGGCAGAAGATGATGGCGGGCGGCGATCTGGCGGCTGGCCGGCTCGTGCCGCTGTCGGATATCGCCATCGAACTCGGCCACCCCTATTGCCTGGTCCATCCGCGCAGCAAGTCGCGCAAGGCCGGATTGCAGGCGCTGATCGATTGGCTGACGAAAGAGGCTACCTAGTCGGCTAGATCTTCCGCGCCAGATACTCGGTATTTGGCCCCAGCGCGACTTGGCCGCCCGTGGCATTATCTCGCCTCTCGAACGGCATTCTCGATCATGATGGCTCAGAAAGGCCGTCTGAAAACCATCCCCGCATTCCTGTAGACGCGCGCGGGCCCCGCAGGAACACAAGGGAGGTCCGCTTTTGGCACATCTGCGACTTACTGATGCCAGCTGTGAAGGTCCGGTGTTGAAGGTCTAGCTGACGGGGCGCAATCAGTTCCGAGCTATGGCCGTCATTGGACATGCGCGGTAGATTTTCAATTTGCCGCCTTTGGTCCAGTACGGATTGTGAACAGTCTTGATCTTCGCCGGGACAGCATGCAGCAGGAGGTTGACGCCGACGATGGTTTGAGGGCTACGGCCACCGTGACCGAACGAGCGACGAAGCGTTTGTAGGCATCACGTTGCATTTATCCGCCCGCGCGCAAGCGCTTTACCAGATCGTCAGTTCTCAAGTCGACGGGGCGCCTGACGCCTATGTCATCCAGGCAGTGGTCGCTCAGCAGATTTAGTTCGCGATTCGTCGAATTGCGCCGTGCTTCATCGTAGAGCCAGTGGAGGAGCCGCGATGGACTGAGTCGGGCATATGTCAAGACCAGCTGCTCTTGGGGTGTGTCGCCCACGTACTTCACTATCCGGCCGCTAGATCTATCTTCTTTGTCCTGATTGAAGGCAAACATGGCGCCCTTCTCTGGTTCAATTGGGCTTGCATCAAGTTGAGAATACCGGAACGCTGCCGAACGAACTTTCGGGACGCCTTGGGATTCCCTTAAGGTCGCCTTCAGTTTTCCGCGCTTTTGGCGCGTGCTAAGATTGGCCGTACGGCAGGATGGAGCCGCAAGGTGTTCTATCTGTTCGAGGATTTTGAATTGGATACGGATCGCCGCGAGCTGTATCGCGGATCGAGTCCGATACCGGTCGAACCCAAAGTCTTTGACCTCCTCGTATATGTAATCCGAAACCGCGAGCGCGTCGTCAGCAAGGAG
>Ga0184637_10002122_pt1 | contig 12891 bp, 8 predicted proteins | sample PLM3_127_b2_FD_133143 | JGI IMG/M metagenome (GOLD analysis project Ga0184637, IMG submission 133143) | Groundwater sediment microbial communities from an aquifer in East River, Colorado, USA - PLM3_127_b2 | ecosystem: Environmental > Terrestrial > Soil > Riparian zone | place: USA: East River...
GCGGGTTTCTTATAGTTCCGTTCTAGAAGTTCCCTATTATGCTTTATAGACTCAGAATTCCTGCGCGCAGTAGAAGCTATGTCCTTCTGATTTCCCTTAATCGTTTCTAACTCTAATAAAATCTTATCCAATAATCCTTCCATATTGACCTCCTAATTTTTTTGTTAGGTTACCCTTTTGTTGTTTCATCTGTCAAATACTGAGGGTGAAAATAAGCAGAGATTTGCATAACTTTACATAGGTTTTCATGTTCGATAGTATAAAGCAAAGATTTTATCGCCAGGTTATAAGATTTAATAAAACAAATGCCTACAGATAAAATTAATTTCCTGTTAGAGAGTTATAAGGACACCGAAAATTTGATTCGACTTTGCGACGCAAAGGCGGCAGGAATTATTACTATTCTAGCCTTTATGTTTCTTCCATTAGTACCCTCATTGAAAGTAACTATAATTAGAATAGTCGAGAAAGGAATGAGTGGCTTGGAGTTAATACTTGGGGCAATTGTTTTAATTCTTATACTCGGATTTCTTGGTTCTGTTTTTTTAACATTCTCGTTTATGGTCAGGTCAGTCAAGCCCAGAAAAAAGGTTTTAGAGCAAAGTTTTGAAACGAAAAACGTATTTTGGTGTCTCGATATTTGCAATATAGTAGAAAAACATGGTGCCAACCATTTCAGGGATTTAGTCAATCAAATGGATATTGATAACTTCGATGATGAGTTAATTAAGGCGGTAATAGTTATTTCCGAGATTGGAAAGGAGAAATTATTGGCTATCGATAAATCAACACATTATATGAAGTACACCGCGATATTTTGGTTGTGCCTTATTGCTATCACAATTTTTATCTAAAATCACTTTCACATATAACCAAATGGATTATTCTCATTCATTTGTGATGCCCGTTTGTAGAAATCTGGCATACATAAGTCTTTTCAAGAAATTCCCTCCAAAGTAAATTGGGACTGACAGATTAACTTAAAATTTTGCTAAGAAGAAATATGATAGTTTAGTCTGGTTCAAGCAGATAACGTTTGAGGATTACCAGAAAAATCGACTAAAAATTCCATTTTTATAGCCAACTACCCAGGTATCTACTATTCAAGGGACACCTTCCAAATCTTATATGTTCCTCGAATTCGTCTCTAAACTTCCTTACAATTGAATCAATAGGCATGGCGCAACCATCGGCGAGTGCGCATATAGTTGTTCCCCTCATCTGTGAGCAGGCATCGAGTATAGTATCTATATACTCTGCCCTACCCTTTCCTTCTTCGATTTTCGATAGCATCTTCTCGAGCCACCATGTGCCCTCCCTGCATTGTACGCACTGGCCGCAGGACTCATCCCTATAAAAATGAGCGAGATTATGTGCAACCTTCACCATACAAACCGTCTCATCCATTACCGTTACACCCGCTGTACCAAGCATAGACCCGACCTTTGCCAATGAGTCAAAGTCCATTGGTATATCAATCTCATTGGCTGTGAGTAAAGCAGAAGATGACCCTCCTGGTGAAATTGCTTTTAATCCTCTACCCTTACTAATGCCTTGACCGTATTCGTAAATGAGCTCCCGAAGAGGAATCCCTAGAGGAAGTTCAAAAAGCCCGGGCTTATTTATGTTCCCTGAAAGCCCATAGATCTTAGTTCCGGTATTCCTGGGGGTGCCAATCCCTGAAAACCACTCAGCACCCTTGTTTATAATATGGGGGACACATGCAAGCGTTTCTACATTGTTCACAATTGTTGGACACCCAAAAAGCCCCACTTGAGCCGGAAAAGGGGGTTTTGGCCTGGGCTCTCCGTTTCTTCCCTCAATAGATTCGATGAGGCCAGTTTCCTCCCCACATATATATGCTCCAGCACCTCTAAATAAAACCATGTCGAGATTGAATCCGGATCCCAGTATACCCTCTCCCAAGAGCCGCCTCTGATATGCCTCGCTTATTGCCTCTTCAAGGTTCTTCGCCCCCTTGGGCATCTCGCCTCTGATGTATATGTAACACTTATGGGAACCTATAGCATAGCAGCTTATTATGATCCCCTCTAACATCTGGTGCGGATCCATCTCAACTATCTCCCTATCCTTGAAGCTTCCGGGTTCGCTTTCATCCGCATTGCAACAAAGATAGACCGGACTACCGCTGTCTCTTGAGATAAAACTCCATTTAACCCCGGTTGGAAATCCTGCCCCCCCCCTCCCCCTCAGTCCAGATTTTTTCACCTCGTTAATTATTTCACCCGGTTCCATCTTTAGAGCCCTTGGTAATGCTGTATAACCTCCAGATGAGATGTACGAATCTATTGTATGAGAATTCGACCTTTCTAAATAAGAGCGAATTATTCTCATCTCTGACATTACTTTTTACCTGATCAAAATTTTTCTTGTAATTTTATATTGCTCATGGGTATAAGCAAGAGCAAGGTATCGACGTTCCTTAATGTTTTAAATTGCAATACTATCTTAGCCATTAGAAATAACAATTTGACCAATCTCAATCTTTATGCTATCTTATTGCATCCAAGCGCCGAGGAAGTAATATATTGTTTAAGAAGGGTGCAAAGGTAGTATATCCAGCTCATGGCGTCGTCAGGATCAAAGGGATAGAAGTTAAAGAGATTTGCGGTACCAAAAAGGCATTCTATATCCTCAACATAATTGACAGTGATGCAATAGTAATGGTACCCACTGACAACGCAGAATCTGTTGGACTTAGGGCCGTCATAGATAAAAGCCAAATACCCAAAATATATAGTATCCTTGCAGGGAAAAATAAACCGTTCAATTCTCCGAATGGACATCAGAGCTGGAATAAGAGATATAGAGAGTACGCAGAGAAGATTAAGAGCGGAGATATTGTTGAAGTCGCTAAGGTCCTCAAGGATATCAACATTCTACAAAACATTAAAGAACTCTCATTTGGGGAACGACGGATCATGGACTCCGCAAGGTCTCTGCTAGTTAAAGAGATATCAATATCAAAGAGTCTGGATGAGGAGTTTATTGCTGGAGAGATTGAAAAGCTCCTTTCCACCTAGACAAAACCACCTTAAAGTCATATCCTTTACCTGATCGATGTCCGAAGGTCTCATAGACATAGGGGCTGTATTTAGGCTCAGGAATTTCACATTTCGCGTACCCTCTCGATTCAAAGGAGTGAGGGTAGGGATCCACAAAAGCCTACACAGAGGAGTAAGCCCTGATTTTCTAGAATATAAAGAGTATTCCCAGGGTGACGATATTAGGCATATTGACTGGCGCCTTTATGCCAGACTAGATCGCCTTTACGTCAAAAAATATGAAGATGAAGTAAGTATAAACTGGTGCTTACTAATTGATAGAAGTGGTTCGATGGGATACGGATCTAGCGATGAATGCAAGTTAGAGTTTGCAAGAAGGCTAGCAGCTACCCTCGCTTACTTACTGATCAAGCAAGGAGATTCCGTTGGAGTAGCGGATTTCGCTGATAATGAAATGGATTTCTTAACACCTCGTTTCGGAACCCCTGCTCTTACGCCAATTATAGAGAAATTAAAATCCCTGAGTCCATCAGGAGCTACTAGCTTCAGAGATCCAATACAAAAGACAATAGACAGAACTAATGCAAACACGGTCTTTGTTCTGATCTCAGATTTTCTTACAGATTTACCTTCAATAGAAGAGACTTTAAGACTGATACGTTCTTCTAGAAAAGGGGTGATAACCTTGCATGTATTAGATAAAGAAGAGATCGATTTTAATTTCGATGGTTCGATTGAGTTTGAAGGAATGGAGGAAAAGAGGAAAATCCTTGTTGACGCTAAGAGCATCAGAAAGAGTTATAGGAAGAAAATAGAAGAATTTATAAAAACTTTAGAGCTTATATGCCATCAGAATAATTCAAAATATCTTCTCTCTCCGACGCATTATCCAATCGAAGATGTGCTTATACAGATTGCGACAAAATAGGAGGATCAATTGAACATCACGCTTTTAAATCCCTACTTCCTAATCGGGATTATTGCGATTGGTCTTCCCATAATTGCACACCTGATCTCCAAAAAGAGCGGGATCAAAAAGAGATTCTCCTCAATAGAATTTCTTCTAGCATCAAAAGGTGAATACACGAACCTATCTAAAATAAGAGATCTCATCATGCTTATTCTGAGATCGATGATAATAGTTCTGTTAGTCACAGTTTTCTCAAAACCAGCCCTATTCTCCTTCTCTTCCGCTGAGGAAATCGGAATTAGGACTCTTGGAATTATCATAGACAACTCTTTTAGCGTTGGCTACGGAACCAATTTTGACGCTGTCAAGAAAAAGGCTGGTGAGATAATTGAATCACTGGCTGATGGAAGCTATGCAATGGTTTTACCATTGGTACAGCCTGAAATTATCAAGCCATCTATTACAGAAAACAAGAACGAGATGAGAAATTCCCTAAACAATATAGAGCTCTCAAGCTCATATACCGATAATATCAAAATAATAGAAGATACATACTCTTATCTTCAAAATGCACCGAACGAAAGAAAAGAGGTAGTTTTCATATCCGATATGCAAAGGAATGGTTGGGACAAAATCGATTTTCAAAGAGAATGGTTTATACCGATTGATATTACTACGAGAAAGAATCTTGGAAATTATGCAGTGAGAGACTTTAACATAAGAGACAATGGAGAATCATATAAGATTAATGTTAGTGTTTCAAACTTCTCAGACACAAATGCCAAGAATATCCTTGCTAAAATAAAGGTTTCGGATCAAGAATTAAATGGTTTTTTCGATGTAAAAGCAGGAGAAACATCGTTGAAGGAGTTCTTCCTTCCAAAGGATCCTGAAGATAAGGGTCAGATAATTGGTAGGGTAGTTATATCTCCGGATATGCTTGAGATTGACAATTACAGGTATTTTATTTTACCTGTATCAGGGTTCCAGATGGTTCTCGTCGTCGATGGCGATCCGAGGGAGGTCTCCAGATTGAGTGAGTCCTACTATGTCACGACTGCCCTTGAAACACTCTCCGAGCTTTTGGGTTTAAATATAGTCCTTCGCGATAACGACTCCTTTTTAAAGGAGGATTTACACAATTATGGTTCTATATTCCTTGCAAATGTCGGAGACCTGAATCCAGAAAAATCCAATGAGATTTCCGAATTTTTAGGCAATGGTGGGACACTCGTAATTTTCCTTGGAAACAGAATACCAAGCAACGTTTACAACACCCTTCTTAAGAATCTACTTCCAGCAGATATAGGAGATATACTTGACGGTGAATATAATCTAAAACCCTCTGAAATAAATCCTGAAAGTGAAGACTACGAGAAAAAACTATTTGGTGTTAGGGTAGCTAAGCTCTACGAATTAATACCTCGAGAGGGTTCACAAACACTGATAAAAACAACGAGTAACGAACCATACCTTATAAAATCCGCAGCGGGTGGAGGCACAGTCTATTTATTCGCTTCAACGGCGGATTTAGGTTGGAACACCCTGTCCCTTTCTCCTCTCTTCATCCCCACCATCAAATCAGTATTCGACCAGTCAATTGCAAATAAATCGGGAAATAGGAATATCATAGTAGGCGATCGGTTCAATGTGGAAATCATAAAGGGATTAAGAGAAGCCACTGTAATTAACCCATCGGGAGAAAGGCTTAAAGTGAATGAGGCTAATCCAATATTCGCCAATACTCACATTCCAGGATTATATGAGATTGAGCAATCAGACAATCTAAAATATTACTTTTCAGTAAATATCGATCCAGAGGAATCAAACCTAGAAAAGTTAAAATTAGAAAACATCGGTTTCAAAAAAGACACCAATTCTTTAAGGTTGAAAAGCCTTAAAGAGATATGGCGCTATTTTGCTTGGGCCTTATTGGTGCTATTTATAACGGAATCGATTTTAAGACTCAAAACTATCTGACGAGCGTAACCCCATCTATTCCAGCAGGTAGGGAGTATCCCATCAAATTGAGTATCGTGGGGTATAAATCGACTGTTCTAGCATAGGGCTTATTAACCTTTGCGCTTATTGTAACAGGAACCAACATATGCTCTTTAAATAGCCCACCATGGGATGAACAATGTTCAGGTTTTTCATGCCTTGCCCTTAGATCGAATCCCGGGTTCGCACTTACGACGAGATCACCCGAACGGGGTGATTCTAGGAGCTGAACTACCTGAAGGATCCCGTCCGGATAATTTGTATTATAAGTGAGCTCAAGTGCCTCATCAATATTCATTTTTTCAGGTAAGTATCTATAATCAAAAGGATCCCCATTGAAAGTCCTATAATTTAAGTAACCCTCTTTGTCTATCCAGGCTGTGGCCTCTCCACCCCTCTTGCCTGTAATCCTCACCCTTCCTTCTTCATCGATTCCCGCGACTATATCAATCTCTTGCCTTTCTATAAGCCGTTCAATTATTTTATTTAATTCCTCAAAGGTACTCCTTCTCCCCCACCCGTTCGGACTCTTTACGTATATATGCGCCATTGCATTGCCCGAAATCATAGTCGCCGCATCGGCATCCCTAAAGTGTTGATATACCTTGGGATAATGAAACGTTTTGAAGCCCAACTGGCTCATGAACTCAACAGTATCCAAGTGGGAATGCGTCGGAGTCAGCCCATGATCACTGGCAATAATAAGAAGGGTCTCATCAAGCCTCCCCTCTCTCGCCAGTGCATCTCCAAGGTGACCTACAGTCTCATCAAGTTGTAAGTATGAATCCAAAACCCTTCTATGAAATGGATGATTTGAATGTGAATATGCATCTATTCCTAAAAATACTGCAAAGCTAAATTGTGGGAAATCGCCTAGGGACTTTAGAAGCATCCTCCTCGCCGCCAAATCAACCTCATCAGACCGATTTGTAAAATGACTCTTTATTTTATAGTAAATGCGCATAAACCTGGTCTTATCCCCAGTAAAGCTCACCCCACGATTAAGCTCATTTAGAATACTTATTGATTTCGGAAATACCTCAAATAGGGTTTTCGAGTCGGTAGATATATCGCTGTTCATCAGAAATGTCTCTATCCCAACATAACTCCTGAAGCGACGGTACGAGAACAATCTCTTAGAATATTGCTCCCTATCAAACCACCTTATCCCCGGAAGATTGCACCTTCCAGGAAATCTACCTACTATGAATGGAGCGTAGGCTGGTCCAGTGGTTGATGGAAATACAGATACTGCCTTAAAAAAAGACCCCCTATCAACAATATATCTTGATATATTGGGCAGGTCTCCCCTCCCTAGCAGCTCCTCGAACACATCGGCTCTGGCCCCATCAGCCATTATAAATATGCAGCTATTAAATTCCATGATCCGTTTAGCAGTATCTAGAACTAAATAATATAATCCTTTGAGAAATACTCATCATAGATCCTTCTTATTTCACCAGTCTTACTATTATAACTTTCTTTCAATCTTTCCCCATTGCCTTTCAGGTCCATCTCAAGGGCCAGTTTGTGGAAATCGCTCTCATAGAGCTCACTTATAGATCTATCGTGGAGGAGCCTCAGTAGATTTTCCAGTCGCTTGAGAAAATTAAGACCATCCTTTAATTCTTCATAATAACTATCTCTAATCAACCCACATTTGTGCAATCCATCAAGGGCTTCAAGCGTATTCTGCTTCCTGACAGCGTTATAAGAACCACCATATCTGAGCTGTAGCATTTGAACAAGAAATTCAATATCCACCAATCCTCCCCTGCCGGTTTTGAGATTTAACTTCTCTATCGTCTCCCTCGCAATCTCCTTTTCCATTCTGCTTCGTAAATGGTGTATCTCCTTGTGAAAGCCATCATGGATAGGTTTGTCGTAGACAAAATAGCTTATCGTACTCATCACCCTTTCCCCAATCTCCATATTGCCTGCAGAAGGATTAGATCGAATGAGTGCCTGCCTTTCCCACAGCTTTGCACTTTCTTCATGATATGTATTGAAGGAATCTAGGGAAGAGACCAGAGCACCAGCTCGCCCCGAAGGTCTTAGCCCCATGTCAGTCTTATATGCTATCCCCTCTCCAGTTGGGATGGACAGAATTGAAATAATCTTCTGACCCAGCCTGGAGAAATAATCTTGATCTTTTCCTTCATAGACAAATATAATGTCTAGATCGGAATTGTAGCTCATCTCCTTGGCCCCGAGCTTTCCCAATCCAATTATTACCATATTAGAGGCAGCTTCATTCTTTGATGATCTTAAGCCAATGACTGCTGAAGCCAGACTGAGAGCCACTTCCAACGATGCCTCAGCGACCGTTGAGAGGTATCTCCCTACATATTCCGGATTCACCTCATTGTTTAAATCCCTAAAACAAAGCTTCAATGTCTCTGTATGCTTAAATCGCCTTATCGCATCAAGTTTACCCTCATAATCCCTCTCATCTCCTATCACCGAATTCAAGTCCTCTACCATCGCCTCTTTAGTACCAAACTCCTTTCTAACCTGTTTAAGTATAATCGCATCGAGATACTCAGGATGCCTAATCAAGAAGCTTGAAAGGTAGCCACTGGTGGAAAAAAGCCTTGAAAGTAGCTTAAGTATCTCTGGATTTTCTGCAAGGATTCCAAAGAGTGAGGTGCGAAATCCGATTCCAGTTATGAATCTCTCAAGGTTTATCAATGCGAAATCGGGATTTGAGGATTTTAAAACGTTCTTCAAAAATGCGGGCACGACCCTCCTTGAGAGCATCCTACCTCTCTGTGTTAACGCCCCAATTTTAGGATCAAGCAGGATTTTAATCAGCTCAATTGCTGTTTCTGGATTCCTGAATCCAAAGCTTTTCAAACTGCCTAAGGCCTGAGCCTCAGGGACATTACCCTCAGTTAGGAAGTCCGCAAGTTCCCAGAATTCTTTTCCCTCCTCTTCAACTCTTCTTGCGGGCTCATAAAAAAGCTGTTCGTATATCTCAGACACCCTTGATGTCCTTTCAATATACTCCTCTTCAAATTCCCTCGAATCTCTTAAACCAACGCTTTTCGATATCATGTCCATTGCGGCTGAATCAGTTGGTAATGCATGGGTTTGCCTTTCATCCACCAACTGAATTGAATGCTCAACATTCCTCAAGAAGATATAAGATTCACTCAAACGTTCACAAACATCCTTTTGAATAATATTACACTGCGATAATTTACTCAGAGCCGATAGCGTATTCTTTTCTCTAATCTCCTTTATTGCACCCCCATTTACTAGCTGGAGCGCCTGGATGAAAAACTCAATCTCCCTTATACCACCCTTACCCAATTTTACATCTCCCTTCTTTTGTATCTTATCAAGCTTGGTCTTCATATCTTTTAGATCTTCAATAGACGTATAATCAAGATATTTTTTATATACAAAGGGCTCGACCTGTTCTATAAATCTATCTCCAAGATGGAAATCCCCTGCTATAGGCCTTGCCTTTATCAGGGCAGCCCTTTCCCAGGTATCGCCCCAATAGAAATAGTGCTCTAAAGCACCATCAAAAGAAACAGCAATCGGGCTTTTTCCACCGCCAGGTCTGAGACCAAGATCAACCCTATATAGAAACCCATCCTCAGTTATATTACCAAGTGCCTTTGTGATCCTTTCTGCAAGCTTGAAACCCGTGCCGGATTCGACTGAATCTTGAAAGATATAAATTAGATCTATGTCTGAGCTCAGATTGAGCTCCCTACCCCCTAATTTACCCATACCGAGAATTACGAACTCTCCTCTAAATTCGTTTCTTAACTCTCCCCTATAAAATCTAAACACGGCTTCAATTATCGAGCTAGCTAGATCTGAAAGCTCTTCCATCGTCTCCCTGAAATCTCCCATTGCCTTGATATCCCGGTAAATGATCCTGGAAAGCTCCCTGTACTTATAGGTTCTAAGCCCTGACATCAGTTCTAACTGAGAGGCTGAGGTTTCCTGTATCTTAGAAGCCTCAGAAATAAACCTTTCTTCTGGCTTTTTTATCCTTGAGAACCCTGAACTGGATATCATCTTTAAGACTTCGGGGTCCTTTATAATCGCCCTTCCAAGAAAATGACTATATGAAGACAAAATTAGCAGGATGTCCTTTTCTTCTGAGGTAGGACTCTTATTCACTTCGGTAAATCTTTCTAATGTGCTTTGAGCGTAACCGGGATCGGGGTAAGAACTAATCAATTTTGATCTTCCTGGATCTGTTAGTTGCTTTTTTTCGTGATTCGGACCTGTATTCCCTTACTTCTTTTATAATTTGAGGAACGCTCATCATTAACCCCATCCCCATGGCGAACAACTTGCCAGAAATCCTTAGAAGTGATCTTCTTCCCTCGGACTCTCTCAACATATTCTTTAATCCCTTTACCGTTAAACCTGCACCGATAATTCCCTCCGTTGTAGCTCGAAGGAAGTGCTCCCCAGCCTTCCTAAGCTCATCATCAACCTTTTTCTTAGTAGTCACAGTACTATAGATTTGAGATAAAATGGTTTTGTTTACTTTAAATCCTTAGCTTAATGATTTTACCATAAACCTGGAGATATATTTAGTTAGAAAACAATCCTTTAAACTGAGGACAGACACCCTTAATCTTCTTACTAAATTGAACTTTTGATAACCTGAGATAAATTACCATCAAAGATCAACTAAAATTAAAAGGATCAACATCAACCAGGACCTTAACATTCTTCGTAGCCCCACGTCGCTTAATTAAACCGATTAGTTTTTTCGAGAAACTGTGAAGGGTTTTTAACTTTGTGGACTTTAATAACATCTGGTAACGGTATCTGTTTTTAATCTTAAGTATTGGGGCAGGAGACGGCCCCAAAATGTTTAATGAACCTATAGGGAGTTTTGATAATAATTTCTTCGCAGCTTCGCCTGCCCAATATGCAGTATTCGCAGTCTCCGATTCCGATCTTCCCTGAAACCTAAGGTTTATAAGCCTGGAAAACGGCGGGTACCCAAGATCTTCTCTCAACTTCAACTCCTCATTTAGAAACCCTACACTATCCTGCTCAATTGAATACCTGATACTAACATGCTCCGGATTATACGTCTGTACAATAACACTCCCAGGCTCTTCACCCCTCCCAGCTCGCCCAGCAACCTGAGTAACCAATTGAAATGTTCTCTCACTCGCACGAAAATCGGGGATTCCTAGAGAAAGATCCGCTGATATGACTCCAACCAAAGTCACCCCCGGAAGGTCATGACCCTTTGCAACCATCTGAGTCCCAATCAGCACATCAATTTCCCCCCTTTCTAATCTGTTGTATAGCTTAAGGAGTTTAGTCTTGCCTGTAACCTCATCCCTGTCCATTCTTGCAATCCTAGACTTTGGTAATATCCTTTTCAGCTCTTCCTCAATTTTCTGAGTGCCCATTCCAATCCCCTGGAGCCCAGAACCACATCTTCTACAATCTTCTGGCAATCTCTCAGAGATACCACAGTAATGACATCTTATTAATTCATCCTTCATATGATAAGTAAGGGTTATGGTGCAATTTGGGCATTTAAGTATTTCTCCACAAGCCTGACACACGACTAGGCTTGAAAATCCCCTTCTGTTTAGAAAGAGGATAGTCTGTTTATTGTTATTAAAATTTTCTATGATTGCGTTCCTAAGACTCTTGGAAAACATGCTCCCCTTCTCTTTCCTCATATCCATAACCTTCACATCTGGAAGGGGTTTATCTTCGACCCTAAGAGGAAGGGATAGATAGTTAAACCTTTCTCTCAATGCATTTGAATATGTTTCGACTGACGGAGTAGCAGAGCCAAGAATAACAACTGAGTTTGTAATTCTTCCCAAAACCAATGATAAATCCCTTGCGTTATAACAAGGGGTTTCTTCCTGTTTATACGAGGTTTCATGTTCCTCATCAACTACGATAATTCCGAGATTCTTAAAAGGTGCAAAGATGGCAGATCTGGCTCCAATTATTATCTTGACTCTACCCCGGCTTGCCATCCGCCATGCATCAAATCTTTCGCCATCGCTCAATGCGCTGTGAATTACAGCCACTTCCTTATCAAACCTCCCACGAAACCTCTTCACTAGCTGGGGTGTTAGCGAGATCTCAGGTACAAGAACTATTGCTTCTCTTCCCTTTTTAATAACCTCCTCTATTGCTCTTAAGTAAACCTCTGTTTTACCACTGCCGGTTACCCCGTGAAGCAGAAATGGAGCAGATCTTCCTCTTTGGATATAATCCTTTATCTTAAGAAAAGCGACCTCCTGGTCAGGATTGAGTATAGGCGGTTCCTCAAAACTAATAGGTATCTCTGAAAACGGGTCCCGTGCAATCTCCTCCGCTTCAATATTAACGATTCCCCTCCTGATCAAATCTCTGATATGACGACTCACATCACCAAAAGTCTCAGTGAGGTAAGCGTAAGGAACCCTTTTATGCTCCATCAAGAATTCCAGGATCTGAGATTTAGCCCGACTTTTCTTACTAAAAATCTCATCTATTGTATAACCATCGTTAACCGTAATTATCTTCTCCCTTTTTATCCTTGGGTTTGATTGGAGTTCATAGTCGAATTCTATTAAACCCTTTCTCCTCATGTTATTCAGCATCTCGTGAGACAATTCATCAACTAGATTAATAATTCTTACAACTGTTATTCCTGTCGTAGCCTCTAAGGTTTTTAATACAGCCCCTTCTTTCTTATTATAGAGGCTCTTCTCCAAGTAATCCCTCCCCTTTCCAGTTATTCTTATAACCCTTTTTAGGCTTACCCCAAGCCCTCCAGGATGTGCAGCTTTAAGTACAATTCCTAGGGAGGTCATATAATACTCAGAAACCCATTTAAAGAATTGAAGCCTTTTTTCATCAAAGAGAGGCTCCTCATCCACTATATCAATTATCTCCCTTAGATCTAGCTCCTTGGAGGGTTTTTCGAATCCAACCACAAATCCTAGAACC
>Ga0184637_10002123_pt1 | contig 12887 bp, 13 predicted proteins | sample PLM3_127_b2_FD_133143 | JGI IMG/M metagenome (GOLD analysis project Ga0184637, IMG submission 133143) | Groundwater sediment microbial communities from an aquifer in East River, Colorado, USA - PLM3_127_b2 | ecosystem: Environmental > Terrestrial > Soil > Riparian zone | place: USA: East River...
GGCGTGCGGTCGCAACGACGCGCTGACACCGCCGAAATTCCACCGCCAGCTCGCCGACGAGATCCCGGACGCGCGACTCGTGACCTTCGCCTACGGTGCGCACCTGGTGATGGTGGAGTCGGCAGAGGCCTTCAACCGAGCCGTGATCGAGTTCACATCCGAGAGCTGAGTGCAAGCGGCCGCAGGCGAGCGGAGTCGAAAACGCTCACTCAGAAACGCACTTCGACGCCGACGCGCGGCGTCGATCGCCGCTGCGGGGCCTTGGCGCCGGGCTCGTCGCGTTGATCGACGCGCACGCCCCCCTCGAGGCTGATGTCCTCGTCGAGCGGGACGCGCAACGCGGCTTCGATCTCCGAATGGGTCCCCTGGCGCGGACCCGCTAGCCCGATCGGCTCCGAGCGACGCTCGAGGCGCATCTGCCTCTTCAAGCGATCGAGCGCACCGGGCGGCGCTGGAGCGGGCGCTGCGGCGGGCGGCTGGGAGCGGAGATCGACGGAGCGCTTTGCCGGCCCGGGTTCGAGCGCAAGCCGCAGCAGCGCGTCGAGGGATGGGTGGGAAGGAGCCGTCGTCGACGGGGGCGGCGCGATCGCGGCGCGCAGCGGCCGCGCCGACTCCTCGATCGGGATCGGAGGCATCGGCGCCAGTGCGAGCACCGGGCGCGAATCGAAGGGCGGGACGACGGCGGCGCCCGCCACCGGCGACTCGATCGGCGGCAGGGCCAGGGCCGCCGATCCGGACCGGACCGGCGCTCGATCTGCGGGCTCACAGCTGGTCCACGCGGCAACCAGACCAGCCAACACCGCGACCGCGCGAACCAGATGCACGCACCGGTTGGAGCCCGCGGGATCGCGCTGAACGTCGCTCATCGGCGAGAACCTAGCCCGCCCTGAAGGAAAGTCGCGGCAGCGTCTCGCGCAGCAGCGGGTGCGCCGCGGCGGCGGCCCGCAGCCCGTGCGCGGAGAGGGCGCTCGGCCCGCCTACCACGACGACGTTGTCGTAGCCCTCGACGCCGATCCGCACCAGAGCAGGGAACAGCAAGCGCAGGCTCCGCGAGACTTCGGGGGCCTCGTCGATCGCATTACACACCAGGAGCCCCCCGCGGTGCACGAGCCGCGCGGCAGCCGCCAGACCCGGATCGGGCAGCCATTCCGGCTTCCTCACGGCGCGGCCGGTGCCGACGAACACGTCCTCGATGACGACATCGAAGCGCCGGCGGCAGCGGCGCAGATACTGGCGCGCACAGCCGTGAACCACCTCGACGTCGAGCGCGTCGAGTTCGAACCAGCGCCGGGCTACCCGCAACACCTCGGCGCTGCTCTCGACGCCGACGACACGGCAACGCGGCGCGATCGCGCGCACCAGGCGCGCAGCGCTGCCACCGCCGAGCCCCAGCACCAGCACCGAGCGGCGGCGGGTGCGCGGCAGCCAGGCCAGCGGTGCCGCCAGCGCGTCCCAGACCGACCCGGTGAGGGGGCTGCCGGGCCGATACGACGATGCATGAGTTCCATCGACGCGCAGCGACAGCGCGCCGCGCCGTCTCTCGACGGAGACGCGCTCGGCGTGGACCGTGGGCCCCTTCATCGCGGGCAAGCGGTCTGCCGCGCGCAGCGAGTCGGATCGGATCGGCCTCGCCGCCGACGGCGCGCCGCATACAATTCGAAGGTGTCCGACCGACCGCTCGTCGCCAGCATCTCCGACACCCTCTTCACCGCCGGTTCCACCGTCGCCAAGGTGGCGCTGCCGGTTCCGGTGGATGAGCTCTTCGAGTACACCATCCCGGCCGCGAGTGCAGCGAGAATCTCACCCGGGTGCCGGGTTCGCGTGCGCTTCGCGGGTCGCGTGCTGGTCGGCGTCGTCGTCGAGTGCGCCGATCGCGCCAGCTACCCGGGCCGGCTGCGCCCGATCGAGGCGGTGCTCGACGAGGCCCCCGCGCTCTCGACCGAGCTGATCGGTGTGTTGCGCGAGGCGGCGAGCGACGTGCTGTGTCCGATCGGGATCGCGATCGCGACCGCGCTGCCATCGGGCTCGGCTCCGATCGTCGCGCGCGGCTTTGTGCTGACACCGCGCGGCCGCGTGGCCGCGCAGAGCGGCGCCGTCCCAGGCGCCGCCGGCCAGGTGCTCGACTGCCTCGTCGCAGGACCCCTGCCGCGTACAACCGTGGTACGGCGCGTCGGGGCGGTTGCGCGCGGCGCGCTCGAATCGCTGCGGCGCGATGGTCTGGTCGCGCCGCGCGAGATCGAGCAGGGTCCGCGCGCGAGGGTGGCCGTGGAGCGGGTCGTCAGCCTCGCGCCGGGTGTCGCTCTCGCGCCAGCGCGCGCGGCGCTGGCGCGGGCTCCGCGTCAGCTCGAGGTGCTCGAGAGGTTGGCGTCGGCGGGCGAGCTCGCGAAGTCCGCCCTCCCCGCTGGCGCTCTGCGCGCGCTCGCAGAGCGCGGCTTCGTCCGCGTTTTCACGCGAGGGTCGCCGCGAGACGTGCTCGGCGTTCCGCTCGAGGAGTCCCTCGAGGTCGAGCTGACGCGCGACCAGGCCGACGCGCTCGCGCCGATCCAGGCGGCCGTCCGGCGGCGAGAGGCCAGCACCTTCCTGCTGCACGGGGTGACCGGCAGCGGCAAGACCGAGATCTATCTGCGGGCGGTGGCCACAGCGCTCGCGGCCGGGCGCCGCGCGCTCGTGCTGGTCCCGGAGATCACGCTGACCCACCAGATCCTCGCGCGAATGCGCGGTCGTTTCGGCGACGGGCTCGCGGTGCTGCACAGCGGCCTGCGCCCCGGTGAGCGGCTCGAGCAGTGGCAGCGGCTGCGCAGCGGCACCGCGCCGATCGCGGTAGGGGCGCGATCGGCGCTGTTCGCACCCGTCGAGAACCTGGGCCTCATCGTGATCGACGAAGAGCACGACGGCGCCTACAAGAACGAAGAGGGCTTCCGCTACCACGCCCGGGATCTCGCGCGCCTGCGCGCGCGCGCGGCGAGCTGCCCGGTGGTGCTGGGCTCGGCCACGCCGTCGCTCGAGACGCGCTATGCGGCGGATCGCGGCGAGCTGCGTCGGCTGGTGCTCGCCCATCGCATCGGCGGCCGCCCGCTTCCCGCCGTCGAGCTCGTCGACCTGGCGCGCGAGCGCGAGGCGACGCCGCGCGGGCGCAAGGTGATCCTGTCGCGGCTCTTGCGCGCGGCGCTCGCGGAGACGCTGCGGGCGGGTGGCCAGACGATCCTGTTCCTGAATCGGCGCGGTTTCTCGACCAGGATCTTCTGCTTCGACTGCGGCCACGCTGAGCGCTGCGCCGATTGCGACGTGGGGCTCGTGTATCACGCGGCCGACGCGGCGCTGCGCTGCCACTACTGCGATCACCGCCGCGCGCCGCCCGAGCGCTGCGCCGGCTGCGGCGCGCCGGACACGGCGCTGCTCGGGCTCGGCACCGAGCGACTCGAGGAGGAGGTGCGCGCGCTGTTTCCACGCGCCCGCATCGCGCGTCTGGATCGCGACACTGCGGCGCGGCGCGGCGTGGCCGAGGACGTGCTGCGGCGCCTGCGCGACCGGCAGCTCGACGTCCTGATCGGCACCCAGATGGTGGCCAAGGGGCACGACTTCCCCGGCGTGCGGCTGGTCGGGGTGATCGCAGCCGACATCGGGCTGCACCTGCCCGACTTTCGGGCCGCCGAGCGCACTTTCCAATTGCTCACGCAGGTTGCCGGCCGTGCCGGGCGTGACACCGCGCCGGGTCGCGTGATCGTGCAGACCTTCGTGCCCGATCACTACGCCGTGAAGCCCGTGATCGACCACGACTACGAGGCCTTCTACGCCCAGGAGCTCGCCCACCGCGCGTCGCTCGGCTTCCCCCCGCTCGGCCGCCTCGCGACGGTGCTGGTGTCCGCCGAGCTGCAGAGCGACGCGGTCGCCGGCGCGTCGCAGCTGGCGGCGGTGATCGCGGCTGCCGGCGCGTGCGAGCTGCTCGGCCCAGCACCGGCGCCGTTGCCGAGACTGCGCGGCCGTCACCGCCAGCAGCTCTTGATCAAGGGCGAAGAAGCAGCGGTGCTCCGCGCCGCCCGGGCGGCGCTCGCCGCGGCGTCACGGCTGCGCGAGGGCGTCCAAGCCGCGGTGGACGTGCGTCCCTGGAGCATGCTCTGATTTCCGTTACGTTCGTCTGCTGGCTCCTTCCCACGAGATCCGATGCCGCTTCGACCCGTCCTCCAATTTCCCGATAAGCGACTCCGCCGCGTCTCGCGGCCGATCGAGGCGATCACTGACGCGCTCCGCCAGCTCGCGCACGACATGTGCGACGTGATGTATGACGAGCCCGGGATCGGTCTGGCGGCCCCGCAGGTGGGCGAAGACGTGCGGCTGATCGCGGTCGACACCGAGTGGAGGGCCGAGGACGCCGAGAAGAACCCGCTGATCCTGGTGAACCCCGAGCTCTCGGAACACGACGGGAAGATCGTGTGGACCGAAGGGTGCCTCTCGGTTCCCGATTTCGAAGCGGAGGTCGAGCGCGCCGAACGCGTGCTGCTGCGCGCGCGGGATCTCGACGGCAACGAGCTGGCGATTCGCGCCGAGGGGCTGCAGGCCGTGTGCTTCCAGCACGAGGTCGATCACCTGGATGGCGTCCTCTTCATCGATCACATCAGTCGCCTCAAACGCAGCCGCTACGTCTTGAAGCGCAAGAAGCAGCAGAAGCGCGAGGCCGAGGAGGACGGCTCCTCCGCGACGGCCTGACCGCCGTGCGCCTGGTCTTCTTCGGCACGCCCGCGTTCGCAGTCCCGACGCTCGATCGGCTGGCCGGCGCGGCGGAGCACGAGGTGGTCGCGGTGGTGAGTCAGCCCGATCGCCCGCGCGGACGCGGTCGCTCCGTCCAGCCATCCCCCGTCTCCGCCGCAGCCGTCAGGCGCGGTCTCCACCTGCTGCGACCCGAGCGCGTCGGCGCACCCGAGGTGGCTCTTGCGCTGCGCGCCGCCGCTCCCGATCTCGGAGTCGTCGTGGCGTTCGGGCAGTTCCTGCCCAGGCACGTTCGCGAGCTGCCTCGCCGGGGCTACCTGGTGAACGCCCACGCGAGCGCGCTGCCGCGTCACCGCGGAGCCGCCCCGATCGCACGCGCGATCCTCGCAGGCGACAGCGAAACCGGCATCTCGGTGATGCGCGTCGAACGCGAGATGGACGCCGGCCCGGTGGCGCTGATCCGCACCACAGCGATCGCGCCGGACGAGAACGCGGGGGAGTTGACCGACCGACTCGCGCTGCTCGCCGCCGACGCGATCGCGGAGACGCTGTCGCGGATCGCCGATGACAGCGTTCACTGGAGCGAGCAGGACGCGTCGCGCGCGACACTCGCGCCGAAGATCGCTCCCGGGGATCAGGAGATCGATTGGGCCGAATCCGCCGCCGCGATCGCGCGCCGGGTGCGCGCGCTGGCGCCAACGCCGGCGGCGCATACCGCGCGCGACGGCGAGCTGCTGCGCATCCTCGCCGCCCGCGCCGAGCCCGGACCCAGCGACCGCCCCGCCGGCGTGATCCGGGCGCGGTCGGGCGAGCCGTTGCGCGTGGCGACGGGCGACGGCTGGCTGTGTCCCGAGCGGGTGCAGCGCGCCGGCGGCAAGCCACTCGACATCGCGGCCTATCTGCGCGGACGGCCGATCTCCGACGGAGATCGCCTCGGCGCGCAGAGAGGCGCGGCGCCGAGTCATAACCTCTAGACTCCTTCCGATGCCTCCCCTTCCCGTTCGACGGCCGCGCACGTGAGTGCGCAGACCAACGGCCGTCCGACGCGGCCGCGCCGCGGCCGACCGATGCGCGCCGGCTCCGCGACGCACCCGCAGGCACCGACGCGCGCGCGACTGCTGGCGCTGCGGGTCCTCGAGCGCGTCCAGCGCGCTGGCGCCTACGCGGACGTCCTGCTCCACAGCCAGCTGGCGCATAGCGGCCTCGGGGCGCTCGACCGCGCGTTCGCGACCGAGCTGGTCTACGGGACGCTCCGCTGGCGGGGCCGGATCGACTACCTGCTCGGTCGATTTCTCGATCGCCCGCTCGACAAGGTCGAGGGAGTCGTCGCGACGGCGTTGCGGCTCGGCGCCTATCAGATCCTGTTCAACGATCGCGTGCCACCGAGCGCTGCCGTCGACGAAGCCGTGCGCTGCGCGCGGGCGGTCGGAGCCGAGCGCGCTACGGGTCTCGTGAACGCCGTGCTGCGCAAGCTCGCGCACGAGCACGCGAACGAGCGCCTGCCGGAGCTCGACAGCGATCCGCTCGGCCACCTGATGCACGTGCAGAGCCTGCCCCCATGGATCGCAGCGCGCTGGCTCGAGCTCTTTGGACCCGCGGAAGCGGCGGCGCTCGCGGCCGCGTGTACCGAGACGCCTCCGCTGACGGTGCGCGTGAATCCGCACCAGGGTGATGCCGGCGAGCTGCTCGACGAGCTGCGCGCGATCTTTCCCGACGCACGACCGTGTCGCTGGGCTCGCTACGGCATCGTGCTGGGTCGGCGCGGCAACGCCGCGTCGCTGCCGAGCTTCCTGGCCGGTCGCTTCACGGTGCAGGACGAGGCTTCGCAGCTGGTGGTCGGTCTGCTCGATCCGCTGCCCGGAGAGACCGTGCTCGACACGTGCGCTGCGCCCGGCGGCAAGGCGACTGCGATCGCCGAGCGGGTGGGCAAGACCGGCTCGGTGCTCGCCCTCGACCGCCATCCGGGTCGGCTCGACCTGGTGCGGCGCGCCGCGCGTCGGCTCCATCTGGGCCGGATCGAGTGCCGGGCAATCGATGCCACGCTCGATCTCACCGATCAAGCACCTGCCGGCGGCTTCGACCGCGTGCTCGTCGACGCGCCCTGCTCCGGGCTCGGCAGCCTTCGCCGCAATCCCGACGCGCGCTGGCGCGTGCGTCCGACCGATCCTGCCCGCCTGGCGGACGTGCAGAAGGCGCTGCTGCACCGGGCGAGTCGCGTGGTGAGGCGCGACGGCGTGCTCGTCTACAGCACGTGCACACTGCTGCCGGAGGAGAACGAGGCGGTGGTGGAATCGTTCCTCCGCGAATCTCCCCAGTTCGTGTTGGCCTCTCCGCCCGAGGCGCCCGAGGAGGTTCGCGATCTCCTGGAACCGAGCGGCTACCTGCGCTGCTGGCCCCACCGTCACGACACCGACGGCTTCTTCGCCGCCCGGCTCGAGCTGCGCTCGTGAGCCGGAGCGCACCGCGGATCGCTCCGTCGATCCTCGCCGCCGACTTCGCGGTGCTCGGCGCGGAGCTCGCGAGCATCCAGGCGGGCGGTGCAGACTGGGTGCACGTGGACGTGATGGACGGCCGCTTCGTTCCGAACCTCACGATCGGCCCGTTGATCGTGGAAGCGGTGCGTCGCTCGACCTCGCTTCCGCTCGACGTACACCTGATGATCGTCGAGCCGGAGCGCTACGTGGAAGAATTCGTGCGCGCGGGAGCGAGCACCGTGGGCATCCACGCCGAGACCTGTCCGCACCTCCACCGCAGCGTGGCGCAGATCCGCGAGGCCGGCGCGCGCGCCAGCGTCGTGCTGAACCCGTCGACGCCGGCGGCCAGCATCGAGTTCGTGCTCGACGACGTCGACCAGGTGCTCGTCATGACGGTCAACCCCGGCTTCGGCGGTCAGAAGTTCATCGAAGGCATGCTCGGCAAGATCGAGACGCTGCGGCGCTGGATCGACGATCGCGGCCTCGACGTCGCACTCGAGGTCGACGGGGGCATCGGCCCGGAGACGATCGTACGCGCGGCACGCGCGGGCGCCGACGTATTCGTGGCGGGAACCGCGGTCTTTGGCGCCAAAGATCGGGGCAAGGCGATCGCCGCGCTGCGGCGCGCGGCGCAGGACGCTTGAACCGGCCGCTTGCGGGGTCGGGCCGAGGCGCCATACTCGGCCGGGCCATCCGGAGTTTCGGGGCGTGGCGCAGTTTGGTAGCGCGCTTCGTTCGGGACGAAGAGGTCGCTGGTTCGAATCCAGTCGCCCCGACCACTCCGGCGCCGCTCGCGGTTCGCCGCAGGGCTCGATTCGGGTAGACCCGACGCGGGCGCGGGTCTACCTTGCGGGTCTACCTTGCAGCTGGACTGGGCGGAGGTCCGTCCATGTGTCGTTCTCGCGGTTCGGCTCGACTCTGGCTGGCGCTGGCGGGATGCCTGCCGCTCGCCTGTTCGCCCGGCAATGACTCATCCGTGCACGACGTGCTGGTTCGCGTCGAGCGCGTCGGCGTCGACGCCCTCGACATGCCCGTGCTGCTGCTCGAGGAGCGCGGCGGATCTCGCTGGCTTCCGATCTGGATCGGCAGCGCAGAGGCGCACTCGATCGCGACTGTGATCGAGGCGCTTGCTAGTCCGAGACCCAACTCGCACGACCTCGCGCGGAGCGTGATCGACGGCCTGCGTGGTGAGGTGGTGCGCGTCGTGGTCACCGATCTGCGCGCGGGCACGTACTACGCGACGCTGACGCTCCGCTCCGGGAGCCGGCGCGTGGAGATCGATGCGCGACCGAGCGATGCCGTCGCGATCGCATTGCGCACCGGAGCGCCGATCTTCGTCCGCGACCGCTTATTCGACCATGCGGACCGTCCGTTCGACGCCCCGTCGGATCGCACGCCGTCGATCTGAAAGAACGCAAGCGGCCTTTCCGCGCGCAGCGAGGCGCGCAGTCGATCGGCAACTCGGCCTCCGCGAGCCATGAATTCGTACGCGAAACACGCTGCGAACGCCGCGCGGCCGCGTGTTCCGCAGCAGAGGAGTCGTGCATTGACATGGAAACGGGCCGCTGTCAGGATGCTCGGCGAACTCGCGGAGCCGCTGCCCGCGCACAACGAGGCGACCGATGAACGACCCGCGAAATCCGATCCGCTTCGATCCCGAAGAGCTCGAGAGCATCGAGGCCGAGCGAACCGAAGCGGACGACCGCGAGCTGACGCGCGAAGAGCTCGCATGGGAGCTCGTCGAGGTGCTCGACGAGCTCACCGTCGAAGAGATGAACGAGCTCGTGGCCAAGAACGTCCCGCTCGATACGCTCGACTTCTTCTCGCGCTATGCGAAAGAGTTCTGCGAGGGGCTGCCGATCGACAGGGCAACCGGGAAGCGCCTGCCGAACCTGATGCTGCTGGGCTACCTGCTGCGCGTCCTCGAAGACCGTCTGCTCGTCGAACCCGACGAACCCTTCGACGCCTAGACGTGAAGCGCGTCCGGAGCGAAGCGGCGCCCGCTCCGGTGGGGCCGTATTCCCAGGCCATCTCACACGGCGGCTGGGTCTTCGCGTCGGGTCAGATTCCGCTCGACCCGAGGACCGGCGTGCGCGTCGAGGGAGAGATCGAGGCGCAGACCGAGCAGGTGATCGCGAATCTCGCCGCCGTGCTGGAGGCGGCGGGCTCGAGCCTCGCGCGCGTCGTCAAGACGACCGTCTACGTGACCGATCTCGCGCTGTTCGCCCGGATCAACGCCGTCTACGCGCGTCACTTCGCGGGCGAATCTCCGCCGGCGCGCGCGACGGTGCAGGTGGCCGCATTGCCGCTCGGCGCTGCGGTCGAGATCGACGCGATCGCGACTACCGGTTGATCGGCGCGCTCCCTGAGCTCGCGGCGAGCCGGCGGAGGTTGATGCCGTTGATCGCGGCGTGCGCGACGATCGGCGCCACGAGGTTTCCGGTGGCAGCGTAGAGGCCGCCGAGCAGACCGCCCGCGACCAACGCGAAGCCGGTCCAGGGCCACAGCGCCCGGCGCGGCGCGAAATGGGCGAGCGCGAACAAGAGGCTCGCGAAGAGCCAGCCCACGCGCGGCTGGAGGGCGCCGCGAAAGAAAACCTCCTCGGCGAAGCCGCTCACCGCTGCCAGCGCGGTGGACTCACCGCGCGAGAGCGGACCGATCGCCGCCCCGAGCTCGCGCGCCAGCTCCTCGCCCCAGCGGGTCCGGGTGGTGATCCAATGCGATGCGCCGATCACCGCTGCGGCGCTGCCTAGCCCGAGCGCGATGTCGCGCCCCCAGCGAACTCCGGCGGCCGCGGCCGCTTCATCGAGGAATGCCCAGTGCGCGCCGGCCCATCCGTTCCATCCGAGGGCTGTGGCTGCGAGCAATCCGTAGAAGACGCACGCCCAGCGCAGCAACGGAGAACGGCCGGCTGCTCCCCGCGACCGTGCCCGCCGCGTTGACAGCCCCCCCTCGGTCGGTAGGCTCAACAGACCGGCGTCCTCCAGTGAGGCGTCGGATTCATTTTGGGGCCATTCTAGCGGCCACTCCGTCGCGTCCCGGTGTCGATGGGCTGCCGCTAGCGGGTAGGAGCACCGCCGCGAGCATGTCGGAGCGTGTGCCGATGACCCGGCAGGGCTATGACAAGCTCGAGGCCGACCTGCGCCAGCTGAAGACCGCCCTGCGGCCGCAGATCGTCAAGGAGATCGAGATCGCACGCGCGCACGGTGACATCTCGGAGAATGCGGAGTTCCACGCCGCGAAGGAGCGACAGGGCCACATCGAGGGTCGGATCCGCCAGCTCGAGGACAAGCTGGCGCGCGCCCAGGTCATCGACCCCTCGGGGCCGGCTCCCAACGCGGTTCGCTTCGGAGTGACGGTGGTGCTGCTCGACGCGGAGACCGACGAAGAGGTGACGTACACGCTGGTGGGCGAGGACGAATCGGACATCGCCACCGGCAAGCTCTCGATCGCGTCGCCGATCGCCCGGGCGCTGCTCGGGAAAACGGTCGACGACGTGGTCCGGGTCGAGGTGCCCAAGGGAACCCGCGAGTTCGAGGTTCGGAACATCCGAATCGAGTGAGCGGGCATCGGAGCAGCGCAAACACACGCTAGACCCGGACCAGGCTCGTCGGATACCCTGGGCTTTTCAAGGAAGGGTGCGGCCCTCCCATTTCGCGGTGAACCCCCGCCACCGCAGACAGGCGGCTCCCCTTTTGCGATCGCTTCAGGTCAAGTTCAGTGCGCTGGTCGTCGCATTGCTCGTGACGGCTTGCGTGGGACTCGCAGTCCTGGCGACCCGGCACGAGCGGCGCGCGCTCGAGGCCGAGGTGGAGAAGCACGGCCGCGCGCTGGCCTCCAACCTGGCCGGAGCGGCGAAGGAGCTGCTGCTCGACGCCGGGCGGGGCGACTTCGATCCCGAGCTCTCCCTCGACAAGCTGATCCAGGAGCTGGGAACGCGAGAGGGCGTGGTCGCCGTCCGACTGCTCGATCGCGACGGCCGCGTGCTGGCGGCGCGCGATCCGGGCCTGCGCGGTCAACTGCACGAGAGCCTGGCCGGGCATCCCGAAGCGGCCGACGGCGTGTGGGTGAGCCGCGAAGGACGCCGCCTGCGGGTGGCGGCTCCGGTGCTCTACAGCGACGTGCTGATCGGCGAGGCGCAGGTCGAGCTCGATCTGCGCCTGCTCGTCGACCCGGTGGTCGCGAGCAACACGCGGCAGCTCGCGGCCGTGGCCGTGGTGGTCGTCGTGATCGGTGTGCTGGCCGGCCTGGGCTTCGTGGCGCTCCTGGTCGGGCCGCTGCGGAGGCTGCGAGTGGGCGTCGAGCGCCTGGCCGCCGGTGACGTGACGGTGCGCGTGCCTCCGACCTCGCGGGACGAGGTCGGAGAGCTGACGCGAGCGTTCAACGAGATGGGCGACTCGCTGGAGCAGAAGCAGAAGATCCAGCACGCCTTTGGGCGCTACGTCGACGACTACGTGCTGAACCAGCTGCTCGAGAGCGACGCCCATGAGAAGCAGGTCGGAATCGAGCGCGAAGTGACGATCCTGTTCGCCGACATCCGGCAGTTCACGCGTTTGTCCGAGGGCATGGACGCGAACGATGTGGTGGGGCTGCTCAACGAGTGCTTCCAGCTGATCTCCGACATCATCCTCGGCAGCGGTGGAACGCTCGACAAGTACATCGGCGACTCGGTGATGGCCTACTTCGGCGCGCCGGTCCCCCAGGCCGACCACGCGCTACGCGCGGTGACCGCGGCGATCGAGATCGCGCGCAGCGTGGAGCGACGCAACGCACAGATCGCGTCGAGCGCCGACGGCCGCGTGCCGGTTTCGATCGGGGTGGGGATCCACACCGGTGTCGTGATCGTCGGCAACATCGGCTCCGACCGGCGTGCCGATTTCACGGCGATCGGCGACGCGGTGAACGTCGCTCATCGCCTCGAGAAGCTGGCACGGCCCGGGGAGATCCTCGTCTCCGAAGCCGTCCAGCGTCAGGCGCGGGGTGCCGCCCGGCTGCGCTTCGAGGGCGAGCGACAGCTCTCGGGTCGCGAGGAGCCCGTGCACGTCTACTCCGTCGACCTCGGCCCGCTCGGCGGTGCGGGGACGGAGGGCAAGGCGGCTCACGAATGATCCGGACCGAGGTCGCCATCGCACTTCTCGCGTGGGGGGCACAGGGAATCGGCGGCTGTGCGTCGTCCGCGGAGCACGGGGAGCTGCTCTACCGCGCGGGTGACCTGCGGGGTGCGATCGAGAGCTGGCGGACCGCGGACGCGGACGCGCTCGCGCCGCGCATCGCAGCGGTAGAGGCCGAGCTGATCGCGCGCGTCGACGGCACCATCGCGAGCGCGCGCGAGCGCGAACGCGACGGGCGATTGGCCGAGTCGCTGCTCGACTACCGACTCGCGCTGGAGCTGCAGCCGGAAGACGAGGCGAACCTCGAGCACGTGCAGCAGTTGGCGCGCGAGGTGGAGGCGCAGCGCGCGGTCCTGCTCGACGCCTATCGCCAGGTACGCGCACACGGTGACCTCGCCGCGGCGGAGCAGGCGTTGGAGCAGCTGCGGCGCCTCGACCCGTTCGAACCCGCCTACCAGACCGAGGAGCTTCGCCTCCAGGCGGTGATCGCCGAAGAATGGCGCGAGCGGCGCGCGCGAGCGCGCGAGCAGCGGGCCGCCCAGGTGGACTCGCTGGTCGAGGCCGGTCGCGCCGCGTTCGGTGAAGAGCAGCTCGAGAC
>Ga0184637_10002124_pt1 | contig 12881 bp, 15 predicted proteins | sample PLM3_127_b2_FD_133143 | JGI IMG/M metagenome (GOLD analysis project Ga0184637, IMG submission 133143) | Groundwater sediment microbial communities from an aquifer in East River, Colorado, USA - PLM3_127_b2 | ecosystem: Environmental > Terrestrial > Soil > Riparian zone | place: USA: East River...
CTCCCAACTACTCCGGCATCCTCTCGGCGCTGCTGCTCGGTGTGTTCATCTACTGGGGGTGGGAGAGCGCGGTCAACCTCACCGAGGAGACCGAGGACAGCTCGCGCGCGCCGGGGCTTGCCGGCGTGGTCAGCGTCCTGATCCTGCTCGCCACCTACGTCGGGGTCGCGATCGCGCTGATCGCGATCGCCGGCCAGAACGGGATCGAGAGGTTCGACGACAACGCGAACGTGCTCGGAGAGGTGGCCGAGGACGTGCTTGGCCCGCTCGCGTTCCTCGTCGTGCTCGCAGTGATCACCTCCGGCATCGCCTCCACGCAGACGTCGATCCTCCCGGCCTCGCGCACCTCGCTCTCGATGGCGGCGAAGGGTGCCTTCCCGCGCGTCTTCGGGCGCATCCACCCGCGCTTCCTGACGCCCGACGTCTCGACGATCGCGATCGGCGTCGTTGCGACCGTGTGGTACGTGGGGGCGGCGATCGTCTCGGACAACTTCCTCTTCGACTCGCTCTCCGCCCTGTCGCTGATGATCGCCTTCTACTACGGGCTGACCGGGATCGCTTGCGCGATCTACTGGCGCCACGAGCTGCTGCGCTCGGCGAAGAACTTCCTCTTCATCGGCGTCGCGCCCCTGCTCGGCGCGGGGATGCTCTTCTACCTGCTGTTCGAGTCCGCCCGCGACCTCGCCGAGCCGAAGGCGTCGTACAGCGGAACGGAGGTATTCGGCATCGGCGTGCCGCTGGCGATCGCGGTCGGGTGGACGGTGATGGGGCTGGTCTTCATGGTGTTGTGGCGCTTCAGCGGCAGCGGCAAGACGTTCTTCCAGCGCCGCGGGTTCGAGTCGGTGCCGCCGCACGTTGCGAATGAGGATGCCGCGCCGGCCAAGGCGACCGCCCCGGCGGGCTGAGGGCTATCAATAGCCTTCGGCCGGTGAGCACCTACGCCCGCCTCGCCGACCTGTCCGTCCAGGTCTCCTCCTACGAGCTGGAGGATCGCGACCGCACGTACGGGGACTTCACGCGGCCCTCGACGATCATCCACCTGCGCGGCGACGGCCACGAGGGCGTGGGGGAGGACGTCGTCTACGACGTGCTCGACCACGTCGCCCACCGCGACGCGGGGGCTGCGCACGACCTCTCCGGGCCGAGCACCCTGGGCGAGCTGTGCGACCTGCTCGGCGAGCTGGACCTGTTCGGCGACGCGGCTCCGGTCCGCGAGAGCTCGCGCCACTACCGCCGCTGGGCATACGAGTCGGCGGCGCTCGACCTCGCGCTGCGCCAGAACGGAGTCCCGCTGCACGAGGCGCTGGGGCGGGAACCCGCGCCGCTCACCTTCATCTGCTCGACGCGACTCGGCTCCTTCGGAGACGACGAGCAGCGCTCCAGCACCGAGCCGGTGCGCAAGCGGCTCGCCAAGTACCCGGGACTGCGCTTCAAGCTCGACCCCGAGAACGACTGGGACGCCGAGCTGATCGCGGAGCTGAGGGACCTGGCGGGCGTCGACGTGCTCGACCTCAAGGGCCACTACCGCGGCACCCCGGTCGACGTGGAGACCGACCCGGAGCTGTACCGCGCGGTCGCGGAGGCGTTCCCCGGCGCGTACCTCGAGGACCCCGACCTGAACGACGAGACCCGCCCCGTGCTGGAGCCGCACGCGGACCGCATCACCTGGGACGCGCCGCTGCACTCGCTCGCCGACATCGAGGCACTGGAGCGGCAGCCGCGCGCGATCAACTCGAAGCCCTCGCGGTTCGGCTCGCTGCGCGAGCTGCTCTCGATCTACGACCACTGCGAGCGCGAGGGGATCGCGATCTACGGCGGCGGGCAGGGCGAGGTGGGGCCGGGCCGGGGGCAGATCGAGTACCTGGCCTCGCTGTTTCACGCCGAGACGCCGAACGACGTCGCGCCGTCCGGCTACAACGATCCCTCCGTCCCCGACGGGCTGCCCTCGAGCCCGATGGACCCGCTGCCGGCCGAGACCGGCTTTCGCTGGGGCGAGCCGGAGAAGTAGGCTTCGGGCCATGGCGGAGAAGTCATTCGCGGAAGCGCTCAACGAGCAGATCTCCAACGAGTTCTCGGCCCATCAGCAGTACATCGGGGCGGCCGTCTACTACGACGCGGAGACGCTTCCACGGCTGGCGCAGTTCTTCTACCGCCAGGCCGTCGAGGAGCGCAACCACGCGATGATGATGGTCCGCTACCTGCTCGACATCGATGAGGAGGTGCGGATCCCCGACATCGCCGCTCAGCAGACCCGGTTCGACGATCCGGTGGCTCCCGTTCGGATGGCCCTCGAGCAGGAGCAGCGGGTGGGGCGCGAGATCAACGACCTGTTCAAGCTCGCCCGCGACGCCGGCGACTACAAGGCGGAGCAGTTCATGACGTGGTTCGTCAAGGAGCAGGTCGAGGAGGTCTCGCTGATGACCGACATGCTCAACGTCCTCGAGCGGGCGGGCGACAACCTGCTGCTGGCCGAGGACTACATCGCCCGCGAGCGCCCCGGCGAGGACGCCGAGGACCCGACCGCCCCGCCCCCCGCCGGCGGCGAGCTTTCGGTCTAGCGGGCGCGACGGGACTCGAACCCGCGGCCTCCGACGTGTCAGGCGACCCCGCGCGCCTAGCACCGGGATTGTCACGTGACTTTCCGCGGCACTAGCATCCGACCGCAATGGAGTTGCAGGACTTCGCCGTCAAGGGAATCACAAGCCAGTTGCGCTTCGTGACCCCCGCGCCAACCTTCATCGATCAGCGCGGGCATCTCATCGAAGCCCTAATGAGAGAACACGAGCTATCGGAATGGGGCTACGGCCAAGATTTCGTGGACGCTTTCCGTGCCGATGGGAGCGTCACCCTGCGAGTAGCCAGCCGAGAGCTCCGCGCGATGTTCGAGAATGTTGAGAGCACTACCGAAGTCAAGAAAGCGACGAAGTCCTTCCTTGGATGGGGCCTAGATTCGCTAGGAGTCGAGAGGCTTGGCTACGTCGGTGTCAGATCGTTCCGGATCGCCGCCGCAGACTCCTTTCGGGCGCTGAACGAATGGCTTCTCGACCGTCTCATGCCGGGTCATGCTCAGCTGTTGCAGCCGTTCGGCAGCAAGTCGTCGGACTCTGGTTGGGTGCTGGAATTCCATGACAAAGACCCAAAACACAACCTCAGAATCGGTCCGATGACGCCTGAGCAAGCTATGGCACAGGTATTCCGCGATCAAGACACAGACCATTACCCTCCTCAGTTCCTGTTCCTCGATGTGGACCGCCTCTACAGTGACGAGGAGATGTCTGCGTCAGAAGCTCTACAGCGATGGGAGTCCGCCTTCGATCGGAACCTTGAGATTGGTGAGACACTCTCTCGAAGGTTGAGGCCCGAGCCATGAGCAACCTGCAACTACTGGAAAACCCGGCGCTCTCGACCTCAACAGCGCCCGGCGACGGTAATGACGAGATTCCACGCCGCCCTGTGGAGCACTTCACCAGCGCTGAACCGACGGCCGAGGCTATGAGCACAGGAGCGCCGTCGACAGAGGGTGAAGCTAGAGCGGGGGGCCCTGAGACGGTCTCAACGATTGGCGCTGCCTCAGTTGAGGGACCTTTGAGCCTCATTTCGACTCCGCCAGCACGCGAGACGCAATATGCAGTGCATGGGAGCGCACCTCCCACCCCGATTCGCACGACCAAGCCCATCGCGGCCGAGGATGATCTGGACGAAGACCGACCCTCGGCTCTTGGCCAGGCAACATCGGCGTTGAGGCGCATCGTCTATGCCGAGGGTCCTGACGACGTGGCTTTTCTCGACGCGTCGCGGGCTCTGCGGAGAGCGATGGTCACCGAGGAGTTCCGAGCACCGCGACACGCGGCGCTCGCACTGATCGTTTCCGACGCCTTGGCCTTTACCTCGGATGAAACGCTCGACGACTGGAGCAGAGCACGACGGCCTCTCCTTACAGCATTTCGCGAGCTTCTTAAGCCCTTCGTGCCTGTTGAGCAGGAACGGGTGGTCCTGCGCGGTCTCCTTGATGCTGGCTGGCATCTAACTCCGCCGTTCGACTCTGAGATGTTCGCGGAGATCGAGCCAGAGTTGGGCGCTTGACTCGGTACTTCCTCGATACGTCCATCCAGATCGAGCGCCATGGCGGCGACGAACAACGACGGAGCAAGATCACATGCCTCCTTGAGGGCGAGACCCACGCAACTTCGACTCACGTCAGGCGGGAGTGGAAGAGCACGGTCGAAAGCGCTGCGGTGGACGTTCTTAACGCCCTGGAGGAAGCCAGCGGCATGCGCGACCTATACGCGCGGGTCGCTCAGGGGTGGGGACGGTCTCCTGGTCAGCGTTTACGGCTTCTCAGCATGTTGAGCGGGGGAAGCACGGAAACCGAAACGTTGCGCCTTCGCGCTAGGACTTTTCTCCGCTCCGAGTCGGATGCTCTGTTCCTCCACCGCATCGACGACCTCAGGAATCGGAGCGATTGCGGGCTGGCGAAAGAACAAGCTCACTGGGACCCTGCCGGTGGATGGGCCATCAAGACTCAATGTAGGAAGGCTGAATGCCAGTGCCGCCAGGACGATTTCCTCGACGAAGAGAGAAACCGAGTTCGCGCGGCTGCTGAAGGCCTGGACTCGACAGACGCAAGGCGCGAGGACCGAAAAATGGGCCGAAAAGCGCTAGAGATCATGCACTCGTCGAATCGGCTCGATCGTAAGGGCAAGAACTGCTTCGGTGCCAAGGGCCTCGGCGGCGACATATCGATCGCGCTTGAATGCCGTGACGACGAGATCCTATTAACCACGGATGAAAGCTTCGAGCGGATAGGACCAGCAATCGGTATTCACGTCTACCGCATCGAACCGACACCGCCACCCTGACCAATCACCTACCGATTAGGTCTGTGGTCTCCTCCCCCCAAACGACAGCAGCTGCAGGAGAAACAAGCAGCGGGAGCGACGGGACTCGAACCCGCGGCCTCCGGCGTGACAGGCCGGCGCTCTAAACCAACTGAGCTACGCCCCCGGAATCTCCAGCGGGTCAAGCCCGCGGAGCGGATTCTAGGTTAGCGGCGCGGGCCGGAGGCGGGGCCGCAGCGACCGGCACAGAGCGGCGTTCAGGGCCGCCCCCCGGTCAGCTCCGTGAACCTGCTCCAGGCGGGCTTCGGCTCCCCGTCCGCCGCGATCAGGCCGGCGCCGCCGCACCAGCCGCACACGCTGCTCTGCGGGTCGTCCTTCCAGGTGAACCAGATCGCGCCGCGGATCCCCCACTCGTCGCGCTGGTCGTAGAGCATTCCCATGCTGCCAGCGAGCAGGTCTGCCTGCCCCTGCACCGTGGTGACCTGCTTGCTGCCCGGTCTGCCCGGCGACGACCAGCCGATCTCGGTCAGCCAGATTCCGGTCTCGGAGTCGCGGTTCTCGTCCATCAGCGCGCGGGCCTCCTCGATCCGGTCCCGCACCCCGGCGACCGAGCGGGAGTAGGGGTGGAGGTCGACCGCGTCGAAGTGGTCCTCGATCGAGGGGACCCGGTAGAGCTCGTCGAGGAACAGCGTCGCCCATTGAGACCGCTTGCCGGAGGGGCGGCCCGAGAGGCCGGCGAGGATCACCTCCGCGTCCGGGTCGGCGCCCCTGATCACCGGGGCGGTCAGAGCCACCAGCTCGGCGTAGGAGCGGGCCGACACCCGCCGGTCCTCCCAGAAGATCGACAGGTTGGGCTCGTTCCACACCTGCCAGGTGGTTACGGGCCGGTAGGGAAGCGACTCGTGCTCGGTCCAGAAGCTGCCCTCGGGCCCGTAGCGCTCGACCGCCCCCTGGACGAAGCCTCGCCAGATCTGCTCGGCCGACGGGTCGTCGGTGGGCAGACCCGGGTCCGCCCCGGGAATCGGGCCGTAGAGGGTGATGATCGGCTGCATCCCGTGGGCCGCCGCGCCGGCGACGAACGCGTCGGTCTCGTTCCAGTTGAGGGGTTCCGTCGGGCCGGCTTGGACCGCGGGCCAGAAGGCGACCACACGCAGCGTCCCCACGTTTCCCCGCTCCATGCGGGCGAGGTCATCCGCCGTCAGCGGGGCGGCCGGAGCGATCCCGAAGAACCCGTCCGGGCTGTCGGTGGAATCGCCGCCGCACCCCGATCCCACCGCGAGCACCAGCGCGGCGCCCGCGAGCAGCGTGGCCCAGCGGCGTCCGCCTGTCGCGATTGCTCCCATGTGCGCTCGACCCTTCGCGATTGCCCTGCGGTGCTTGCGTTTACCCTCAGCGCCAATGCGCATCGTGACCTATCGCTCGGAGCGGGGGGAGCGCGCCGGGGTGCTCGCGGACGACCTGGTGGTCGATGCCTGGGATGCGCTCGCCGGCGGCGACGCGGAGCCGGCCGGGGAGCCCACGGTGCGCGGCCTGCTCGCAGGGGGCGTACTCGACGAGCTGGGCCAAGGGCTCGCAGAAGGCTCCGGCGGGCGGGAGGGCGCCGCCGTCGAGAGCACCGAGCTGCTGCCGCCCGTACCCGATCCCGACAAGATCGTCTGCATGGGCCTCAACTACCGCTCGCACGCGGCCGAGGCCGGGTTCGAGCCGCCCGACAGTCCGACCTTCTTCGCCAAGTTCCGCAACGCGCTCGCGCCGCCCGGCGCCGAGGTCCGGCTCCCGGCGGGGAGCGAGAAGGTCGACTTCGAGGCCGAGGTCGCGTTCGTGATCGGGCGCCGGTGCAAGGATGTCGCCGAGGCGGACGCGCTCGCCGCGCTCGCCGGATACACGCTCCTCAACGACCTCTCGGCGCGCGACCACCAGTTCGCGACTCCGCAATGGATGCCGGGGAAGGTGTTTGACGGCGCCGCGCCGTGCGGCCCGGCGCTCGTCACCCCCGACGAGGCGGGACAGCACGACTCGATCGAGATCTCGCTGACGCTGAACGGGGAGACGATGCAGGCGGCCTCGACGGAGGATCTGATCTTCACCGTTCCGCACCTGATCGCCCACCTCTCGCGGCTGATGACGCTCGAGTCGGGCGACCTCGTCGCAACGGGGACCCCCGCCGGCGTCGGCGCCGTCAGGCAACCTCGGGTGTGGCTTCAACCCGGTGACGAGATCGCCATCTCCTCACCCACCCTGGGCCGGCTGGAGACCCGGATCGCAGGCTGACCACGACCAGCACCAGGTAGCAGAGCAGCAGCGCGTTCCTGATCGCCAGCGGGACGACAAAGCCCGCCGAGAGCTCCGCGAGCTGGTCGTAGCGGTCGAGCGCGATCTGCGTCAGTGCCACCGCGGCGAGCAGAACCAGGTTCGGCGCCCGCAGCCCGAACGCCGCGGCGGAGACGGGGAGCAGCCAGAGCAGGAACTGAGGCGAGAGCACGGGTGCGAAGGTGACCGCGACCGCGAGCACCGCCGCGGCGGCGTGGAGCGGCGGCGCGTCCGAGCGCCACGCGAGCCACACGACGAGCGCGTAGGAGAGCAGGAGCACGACCAGGGTGATCGCTCTCGCCGCGTCCGCGCCCGGCGCGTCGAGGTTGAAGCTCCCCCCTCCTACCGTGAAACCGGCCGGGGCGCCGAACAGGTGGGCGACGAGCAGCGGGCTCGCCGCGACGGTCTCGATCTGGAGGTCGCGATCCGCCTGGTAGGTGATCGCGGAACCGAACTCATCCCCGGTGGCGAGGACGACGGCCGCGGCGGCCACGAGCGGGATCAGGGCGGCGAGCACGACCCGAAGCGGATGCTCCTCGCCTCGCAGGAGCACGGGGTAGAGGAGAAGCGGATAGGCCTTCACGGCTGCGGCGGCCGCCACCAGCGCCGACCAGGTCGCCGAGCGCCGCGTCTCGCGAGCGAGAACCGCGGCGAGCACGAGGGCCGCGGGGACGAGGTCGAAGCGGGCCAGCGGAAGGGACGCATCGAGCGCCGAGTCCGGGAGCAGCAGGCCGCTGAGCATGAAGACCCCCGCGCTGTATGTGGTGAGCGCTCCCCAAACGCGACCCGCTGACGCTCGCAGCCCGAATGCCAGCAGTGCGATGATCGCGAGGTCGAAGCCGATCATCTCCCACGAGAACGCCTCGACGTAGGCGCCGGCGTCCTCGGTGACGAGCGCCGGCCCGAGCAGGACGGGGAGCGCGAGCGGCGGATACTCGAAGTCCCGCTCCTCGTAGGGGAGCGCTCCGTCGAGCACGGCCTCCGCCTCGGGCTGGAAGAGCGGCCCGACGATCACGGAGGGACCGTCGACGAGCGGCGCCAGCACGCCCAGGTGGATGACGGCGGCGATCAACGCCGTCAGGAGGCGCGAGCGAGCGCTCATGCCGCGAGGGTCGGGATCATCGCTGCGGTGATCTTCGCGTGACTTCGATCTTCACGATCGGCCACTCCACGCACGGTGCCGAGGAGCTCCTCGCGCTGCTGCGGCAAGCCGACCTCGAGGCGGTGGCGGACGTGCGCCGTTTCCCGTCCTCCCGCAGGCTCCCCCACTTCAACGCAGGCCGGCTCAGCGAGTGGCTGGGCGCCGAGGGGATCGCCTACGCGCAGCTTGGCGAAGGGCTCGGTGGCCGGCGCCGGCCGGCCCGGGACACGCGCAACACAGGCTGGCGGGTGGAAGGGTTCCGCGGCTACGTGGACCACATGGCCAGCGACGAGTTCCGGTCGGCGCTCACGCGGCTCGAGGCGCTGGGGCGTGAGCGCCGCACCGCGTTCATGTGCGCGGAGGGGCCGTGGTGGCGGTGTCACCGCCAGCTGATCGCCGACGCGCTGCTCGCCCGGGGCTGGACGGTCCGTCACGTGATGCCCGACGGGAGGCTCCAGGATCACCGGCTGACGCCGTTTGCGGTCGTGGAGGGCAAGACGGTCACGTACCCCGGCCAGGGCTCGCTCATCTAGCGTGGGTGCACGTGGAAGCGCTGGGTGGCGATGCGCTCCACCCGCGTCCCCAGCTCCGCGCAGGCGCGATCGAGGCGTGCGGCTATCCAGTCCGCCTCCTCGCCCTGCGCGAGGCGCGTGTAGCAGAAGTCGAGCGCCAGCCCGACCAGCTCGAGCTCCGTGGGCCCGCCCGGCCGCCACAGCGCCAACACGCCGAGGTCGTTCCGCAGCCGGCCGTCGACCGCGTAGTCGTCGAGGGCGTCGCCGAGGTCGAACAGCAGCGGGCCCTGCTCGGTCCAGCCGATCCCATGGAAGACGTGCGCGGAGTGACCCGCGACGAGGTCGGCGCCCGCCTCCTGCATCAGCTCGGCGGCCGCCCGCTGCCACGCGGCCGGCTCGGCGGTCATGTTCGGGCCCCAGTGCGGGAAGGCGAGGAGCAGATCGCACTCCGACCGCATGCGCGCCAGCTCGTCCTCCAACCACTCCGGGAGGCCGCGCCCCAGCTCGGCGTAGGCGATCCCCGGCGCCTCATCTCGGGCTGCGAACTTCTCCGGGTGATCGGAGACGGCAACGAGGCCGAGGCGCCGCTCCCCCGCCGTGACCGCGACCCCGCGCCGCGCCTCGTGGGCGCTCCGCCCGGCGCCGGCGACCTCCACTCCCGCCTCGCGCAGCGACTCCAACGTGTCCGCCAGCGCCTCGGTCTCGTAGTCGAGGGCATGGTTGTTCGCCAGACCAGCCGCCGTGACGCCGATCGCCCTCAACGAATCGATCGCCGCCGGGGGAGCGCGAAAGAAGAACGGCTTGCCCGCCACGCGGTCCGTTCGGTGCCCGCGGACGGAGATGCAGCACTCGAGGTTGCAGACGAGGGCGTCGCACGAAGCTGCGATCTCCCGCACCTCCGGAGCCCACAGGTCCTCGGGACGCCGCTCGGCCAGAGCCTCGCCGACGGCGCGGCCCAGCATCACGTCGCCGAGCAGGCCGATCGTGGGGCTCGTCACTGGCGGCCTCGCCCGGGGCGCCGGATCCGCTCAGCAGGTGAGGTGGAGCGCCGCCGCGGTCCGGGCGGGATTCGACTCCCCGTAGCGACGCACGGCCTCATCGGTGGGATGCGCCTCCACCTCGACCCCGCGCTTCTGCAGCGCCTCGATCACCGAGGGGTGAGGGTGCAGGCGCCCGTTGGCGCCGCAACCGACGATCAGCCGCTCGGGCAGCTCGTCGAGCACGCCGGTGAGGTCCTCGATCACCAGCGAGTGCCCGTCCCGGCGCCACCAGTCCCCCACGACCCGCCGCGGAAGCACGATCACGTCGCGCGAATGCTCTTCGCCATCCACGGTCACACGGCCGAAGCTGTAGTCCTCGATCCTCGCCATCGGCTCTCCTATTCTGCCTGCGGTGAGCATTCTCTGCTTCGGCGAGGCGATCGTCGACCTGCTATGCGAGAGGCGGGCATCGTCGATCGAGCGGGCCGACTGCTTCCGGCCTCGCTTCGGCGGCGCCTTGGCCAACATCGCCGTCGCCGCCCGGCGCGCCGGGGCAGACGTCGCGCTCGCGGGCGGCGCCGGCGACGACCCGTGGGGGCGCTGGCTACGTTCCCGCCTGGAGCGCGAGGGAGTCGACCTGAGCTGCTTCTTGCTGGTCGGCGATCTGCGCACCCCGATCGCGTTCGTCACCTTCGACGACCGGGGCGAGCCCGCCTACCAGATATACGGGGAGGGAATCGAAGCCTGCGTCAGGGCCGTCGCCGACCGCCTCGACGAGGCGATCGGGCGCTCCTCCGCGATGGTCCTCGGATCGAACACCCTGGTCGGGGAGCCGGAGCGGGCGCTGACCCTGCGGGCGCGGCGTCTGGCGCACGAGGGGAACGTGCACCTGATATTCGACCCCAACATCCGGGAGCATCGCTGGGGGAACGTCGAGGTCGCCCTGGAGCTTTGCCGTGAGCTCTGCGAGGGGGCGTTCTGTGTGCGTGCGAACCTCACCGAGGCGCGGGCGATCACGGGCGCCGAGGACGCGGCGGACGCGGCGGCGGAGCTCGCAGCGCTGGGCGCGCGGATCGCCGTCGTGACGCGCGGTCCGGACGGCGCCGTGATGCGGGGCGCAGCGCAGGCCGATGCGGCCGGGGTCGATGTCGACGTGGTCTCGACGCTCGGTGCCGGCGACGCGTTCATGGGCACGCTCGTCGCGGGGCTCGCCGCCGCGGGCTGGGACCCGGCCGGCGCCCCCGGCGCGCTCCCAGCGGCCGTCGAGGCGAGCGCCCACGCCTGCACCCGCTGGGGAGCGCTCGAGTAATGGCGAGGAACGCGCGGATCCTCCGGCTCGGCGACGGCCGCGCGCTCGGCTACGCCGAATGGGGAGACCCGGGCGGCCGTGCCGTGCTCGAGCTGCACGGCAATCCCGGCGGGAGGTTGCTGCTCTGGGACGAGGAGATCCTGGAGCGTGAGGGCGTCCGCCTGATCACTGCGGACCGACCCGGGGTCGGGCTCTCGGATTCGCAGGCGGGCCGCCGGGTCCTCGATTGGCCGCGCGACGTGGCCGAGCTGGTCGACGCGCTCGGGATCGACCGCTTCGCGGTGATCGGGTTCTCCGTCGGGGGTGTCTACGCGGCGGCGTGCGCTCACGGGTTGCCGGAGCGCGTCTCGGCGGTCGCGCTCGTCAGCTCGATCGTGCCGTTCGACCCTCCCGCGCCGTTCGAGGCCGTGGGCAACAGCGGCTACTGGCGTCTCTCCCGGCGGGTCCCGCGGATTGCGGCGCTCGGGCTCGGTGCTCAGACCACGCTCTCCCGCGCGTGGCCCGGCCTTGCCGCGAAGGCGTTTGCTCGCGGGCTCTCGGCCGCGGACCGGGAGCTCGTCGGCCGCCGGCCGGAGGTTGTGCTGCGCGGGATCGAGCAGATCGGAGACGCGATCCGGCCCGGAGCCCGTGGGCTGGTCGAGGACCTGCGGATCGTGATGGGGCCATGGGGCTTTCCGCTTGAGGGGATCGGGGTCCCGACCGTGGTGTGGCAGGGTACCGACGATGGCTCGATCCCCACCGCATGGGGCGAGCGGCTCGCCGATGCGATCCCGGGCGCGCGCCTGCGCGCCTGTCCGAGCGAGGGACACCTGCTGATCGCCGACCGGCTCGCGGAGATCCTGGCCGGGCTCGACGACATGCCAAGCCAACCCGGCCGCGGCGGAGGCGGAGCCGAGCACGCGGCCGGCGATGTTTGATGGGCGGTGCCGGGCTCGAACCAGCGACCTCTCGCTTGTAAGGCCACTGAGACTGGTGGGCCGCAGGGACCGTCCAACGTCCGGCGCCGCATCCTGGCCAAAGCGGTCGAGCGGGCGAACGAGAACCGGGCCGAGGACGAGGTCGCGCCCCTGCCGGATGGTCTCACGCCGCACTCACTCCGGCGAACGTTCGCGTCGGTCCTGTTCGCACTCGGGCGCGAGCTGCCCTATGTGGTGGCGCAGCTCGGCCACTCCGACCCCAAGATGACCCTTGGGGTCTACGCCCGTGTGATGACGGACGGCTCCGAGGAGCGTGAGCGGTTGCGCGCGCTCACCGAGGGCGGGCGCTCACCCAGGTTGACGACCGTGCGTAGGCACGGCGCAGGCGTCCGTGCGCCCCACATCGGTGCTGGAGTGTAGGTTTAATGGTGCACAGGTAAGGGAGGAACGAAGGAGGCCACATGAAGAAGCGCACCCCGGGGCCTCAACCAGAGAGGCAGCCCGCCGAGAAGCACGAGCGCCGCGAGACGGGATACACGAGGGAAGATCTTCGGCGCGACACGTACGTTCCGGGACGGGACGTCAGCGGTTCACCGCGCCCTCACGAGTCTGCTAACCGGCGCTAGGCTCGGCTCCTTCGGCAAGCCCAGGGCGGCTCGGGGCCGCCAGCGTGAGCGGTCGGATCCAGGTGGGGCCTCGCCGCTCCACCGCCAGGATCTGGACCGGCCCGCCACACCCGGGGACGTTTCCGGGCGAGCCGTGCGTGCCGTCGCTGAACCGCTGCATGTCGATGGTCGTGCACACGAGGAAAGAGGTGAAGTCGATGCCGTCCTGCAGGGTGATCGGCGACATAGTGTTGTACTCAAGCTTGGAC
>Ga0184637_10002125_pt1 | contig 12876 bp, 9 predicted proteins | sample PLM3_127_b2_FD_133143 | JGI IMG/M metagenome (GOLD analysis project Ga0184637, IMG submission 133143) | Groundwater sediment microbial communities from an aquifer in East River, Colorado, USA - PLM3_127_b2 | ecosystem: Environmental > Terrestrial > Soil > Riparian zone | place: USA: East River...
AACAAGTTATTCTCCTGATACTTTGCAATACAGCACAAAGTATTATTGGAGAATCGTTGCAATTGATGAGTCTAATGCCAAAACCAGTTCCGACACTTGGGAATTTACAACTAAGGCTGCCCCTACAGAATCAATTACGTCCCCAACAAAACCAGTTGGTCCGGATAGTGGTCGAGTCAATCAGCTAATCTCTTTTGGAACTGGTGGCTCAAGCAGCAATTTGGGTCATGCTTTGGAGTATCGATTTGAGTGGGGAGATGGCACATACTCGAATTGGACGGCCTTGACAATTGGCTCTCACTCTTGGTCAGCCAGCGGAACGTTCAACATTAGAAGCCAGTCACGATGCGCCACACATACAAGTGCAATTTCAAACTGGTCGATTTCAAAATTGATAACGATTAACAACCCGCCAGAGACGGTTAGTGTTCCAAGCACACCTACAGGTCCGAATATTGGAACGACTGAACAGTCCATTTCGTATAGCACAGGCGGAGCGACGAGCAACTTGGGACATAGCGTGCAATATCGATTTGAATGGGGCAACGGCGATACCAGTGGTTGGTCATCATCTCCAACCGCATCCCATTCGTGGACTACCACAGGGACTTATAACATAAAAGCACAAAGTCGGTGCGCAATAAACAATAGTGTGACATCAATCTGGTCGACGTCCAAACAGGTTGATATAACCCAGCAGCCTTGCAGCATAAATGTTTCTATTCCTTCGACAGGGACGGTATGGGGAGAGGAAGAAAACCACACTATTACTTGGAATTCTTCCGGGAGTTGTGGATCAGACATGAGGATTGAACTTTATAAGGGAAGCTCCAGACTGTGCGATTTGTCATCTAGCACAGCAAACGATGGAAGTTATTCATGGACAGTTGATGACTGTGTTGGTGGCTCAGGCGACGATTATAGAATAAAGATTTTCTCTCTAAGCACAAGTGTATTTAGTTTCAGTGGCTACTTCACAATTGTGGCAAGACAATGTCTAATGGATATAACTTCTCCTACTTCAAGTGCTAATTGGACTAAAGGTGAAAGTCAAACAATAACATGGGCTTCGAGTATGAGCGGCATTTGTGGCTCAACAGTCTCAATAGAGCTACAAAATAGCAGCGGGAAAGTATGCGATATTTCTCTTAATACAACTAATGACGGTAGTTACATTTGGGTTGTTGACGAGTGCGGTAGTGGTGCAGCCAGTGATTATCGAATAAAAATCACCTCTTTAAGCACTGGTGCCTATTATTTCAGCAGTTGGTTTACAATCAATTTGCCGCCATGCGGTATTCAAGTGACTAGTCCAAATTCGGGGTCCGATTGGTTAGTAGGAGACAACCATATAATATCCTGGGGTTTGGCTGGCAATTGTGGGGCAGGCTTCAAGGTTCAATTATACAATGGTAGTACAAATCTTTGCACAATTTATCAAGACACTGATGTTAGCTTCATTTGGACTGTGACAGATTGCGGTGGAGGTACTTCAGCTTCCTATCGCGTTTTAGTGACTGATTTGACCTCGGGTGCCTACTATTACAGCGATTATTTTTTCATAACCGTACCCACGTGTGGCATTAATGTGACGAGCCCATCTTCGGGCACAGTTTGGACAGAAGGCCAAAATGGGACTGTTCGGTGGACTTCGGCCGGCCCGTGCGGTTCAGAAGTTCAAGCAGAGTTATACAACGGGTCTTCCAAGCTTTGCACTTATCACACTTCAACACCTAATGACGGCTTACAAACATATATTGTAAACGATTGCGGCGGAGGTACAGGGGCCAATTATCGGATCAAAGTAACAGACATAAGTACGGGAGTGTTTAATTACAGCAATTATTTTACTATAGACGCTGGACCGTGGACAACGGAATTTGCTGCCACCTCGGATGCATTCGTGATGGAATCAGCTCCAAGCAATAATTTAGGAACAATAGAATATTTGATTGTTGGGCGAGACAATGACAATACTAGGTTCGAATCTTTCATTAGATTTGGAACTCTATTGAGTGTATTACCAAGCAATGCAGTAATTGAACAGGCAGAATTAAGATTAGAGCGTGGACAGTTTCAAGGCACTGTTCAGATGTGGGTGTGGCTGGCATATCCAGGTTGGAGTGAAAACATGGTAAATTGGAATAACAGGCCTCTTGGTTTAGGATACTTCACTTCGATTAGTGCAACAACCGGGGCCGATACAAAATCTATAAATGTGACTTCACATGTCAGGGCTTGGATGAATGGAGAATGGGTCAACTATGGATTCTTTTTAGGTGAAGCATCCACGTCTTCTCCTGGATCTGTTGCAACTTTCAGGTCGCGAGAATTTTCCGATGCAACTAAAAGACCCAAGCTAATTGTGAGATATCATTTGGAATAGTTTACCTTAGAGGTGGTCGTTTGTAACGACGCAATTGGCTTTGGCTTTAATCGACTTCCTGCCCAGACACCTTTGGAGTTCTTCTTCCTTGAATCGAAGCAACTTTCCCAATTTGACATGGAGTATATATTCGAGGTGAGTCCATTGATTAATAGTTGATTTCTTAACGCCAAGTAACTCCGCCACTTCGTCGACATTCATAAGTTTGCACATTAAGCACTCCTTATTGCTTTAGAAAAGGGTTCTATGTAATCTAGTGGGACTAACTTCGCGCAAGGAGTTTGACAAAATAGTGATCTGCCAGACATTAAATCATGGAGTTCACGGGTGTTACGAGATCTCTATTTCATTTAGATTATTGTATGTGCTTGTGGTTTAGATTTTATTTATCGGTTTCTAGAATAGTAAATCTAACCCAAGGTCATTATATTCTCTTAGAAAGCAAGTGCCTGATACTGGTTTAATAGGCAAAAAAAACGATGGAGAATAGCGTTTCGCCAACTCTTAAGCAGAATCTGGCTCATTTTGTGTGGTGCGCTCTTGCGTTGGCAGCAGTCTCGCCTATTTGGATTGACGCATGGGGCTTTATCCTAGTTCTATCGACTTTCGTCATAGCTATTGCAATTCGGAGAATCCCCCCTCTTGTCGTTGTTTTAGCCGTAGCATGTGCTCTGGTCGGCGATAGTATGGAAGAGTCAATCTTATACCAATTTGCAGTTGTTGTTCCTAATACATTGTTTGCAAACGCGCTACCAGTGCCGCCCGGTAATGTTTGTATACTTTTGGCAACTAAACTTTTGCTACTTTCTGGAGGCGTCTTTCTTCTATCTCGAGAAAAAGTTGCAAAACTTTGGTTCTACTTGAATCTTGTCATTTTTTTATTGTCTTTTGCTGTGGTGGAGTTTTGCGCGTCATTTCTATCTGTAAGTCTGAACAATTTTGGAATTTATCTAAGTGTTTATTTAATGCTTGTTTTTGCAATCAATATATCCTTTGTCTTGAGGGAAATACATCTTGGATTAGATGTGTGCTTTCGAAGTTTCTTCCTGCTAGCAATCGTCACATCAGTCGCATTAAGTTCGGTAGTTTTGCATCTAATAAACAATTTTGGGTTGTATCGTGGAAAGGGTTCGGCAAAGAGTGATAAAGTGCTGATTTTTGAACCAAAATCAAGTCCAAATACTCTTGGTGATTTTACCTCATCTATATGGACAAGGGGCTTGTCAAGCATTGGACTTTATGGAGATCTAAAATTCTTTCTTTCCAGGATTGGTTACGAAACTGTCGCCGTGGATTCGCTATGCCATATTGCAATTGATAGTTTTCAATTAGTGATTTGTCCATCTTTTGGGCGGCCTCTTGCTAATTGTGAGACGCAGGCGCTAGGGGATTATGTCATATCCGGGGGAAACTTGATTGCCGTCGCTGAGCATACAAACTTGGATTCAAACTCAACGACTATTAATAAAATGTTTGGGGACTACGGTCTAAGGGTCAATTTTGATGTCACAGATGGCCTTTATGGTGAAGGTATACGAGGAACCATCACTCCCCCGTCTATAATAAGTGCTTCAATTCGAGGTAGCCCTTTTCTGACCTACAATCGGGGGGCTTCAATAGAAATAAATCCATTTCATGCAATACCGGTTCTTATAGGTGAGTATTGGTTTTCGGATTATGGGGATTCGCTCGCTAGTAATCGGGCCTTTATGAGTGACTACGTCTTATCAAAAGGCGATAGGTTGGGAGCAGTCAACCTAATTGGGCTGGCCCCAGTGGGAAAAGGAAAGCTGCTTTTGTTCGGCGACTCATCTCCTTTTCTAAATCAAAACTTGGTTTACAACGCGAGATTTCTGGCTGGCATTTGCAGAACCATGATTCAAGTTACTTTACTGGTCAGTCCCTTTCATCAAATCCTTTTGGAAATGCTCATTTTCGGATTTTTCCTTGCCGCATACTACTATTATAGGCCCCACAACAAGTCATTAACTTTGATGATCATCATCCTTTTGACAACCGTCCTAACACAGTTTGTAATCTCTATTATTGATATCAGTCCCTTCTCAAATGATTCATTTGCCAATTGGGTTGTAATAAGTAGCGGAGAGAACAATTCAATCTCGCGGGATCCTTTTTCACCGAATTCTATAACTGCCTTAGGCTTAGTAGCATTTAGAGAAGGTTTAGTCCCTGTACTATCTGATTGGCGAAGTATTCCAGGTCGACCACACGCCATTTTCATAATAAAACCAGAGGTAGCTTTGTCAAAGAGTGATATTGAGAAACTGAAGGAATACTCTTCTAATGGTACTGGCGTTGTATTGGCGGGAGATGGAGACAATGTAGCTTTCGTCAACACAGCCAAAAGACTGGGAATAGATGTAACCGATGATCCTTTGCCTTCCCTGTCAGATTCTAATTTATCTATGTTCACAGCATGGCGCATTGAGGATATACCAAATGACGCAGAAGCCATTCGGATTGGGGAATACTGTGTTGGCGCAAATCTTCGTAGTGACAACGGCAAATTGGTATTAATCGCTGATGGTGGATTCTTCCTTACTCGTAACTTAGAAAGTGATTTTGGTTACGACATAGAGAATAGCATTTTTCTAAGATCCCTTTTGGTCCAAATGAAAAAGTAGATTATTTTTTGCGGTGCTCCATTGATTCAATTCAGAAGAAGATTTGAACAAATTACTTCCACAATGACAAATACAGTTGTTCCGCTTGGGCTTACATTGACCTTGTGCGGCCTGGATTTCTTACCACTTTCGGGCTCATGGCAAGTGAGCTTAGGACTTACTTCGATATTCCTATTGTCGGTAGGGCTGCTTAGGGACACTCTTTTCAGTTGTCAAATTGAAACAAAAGATTTCTCAAAATCAAGAAAGGTGCTGCCTACTCAGATAATACTTAGGGCTATCCTAGCAGCTATTCTTGTTTTGACATCTATCCAACTGCACTCATCAGTATTGTTTGGTGCAGGCATCATGCAGGTCTTGTCGCTTGTGTTTTACAAGACTCATCGATTAAACAGTTTGCTCAGTGCTTACTCAAGTTTCGTGTTATTATTTGCATCAGCTCATTTACTCGTCTTGTCATTGTTTGCTTTGACAAATTCAGACTCTTTGCTAATTAAAGTACTTTCGCCAATGGCAAGTATTGCCAAATTGTCAGGCATCGCTATCGACACGTCGCGTGATGGTTTGATCTTTAATGGGCAGTTGATTCATGTTTCAACTTTTGTAAGGCCATTCATGCTTGCATTTCCATTTGCCTGCCTATTTTTTATCCTGCCTGGATCCATTAAAAATGTAATAATTCGTGTATCAACCCTGATCATTATCTCAATTGTTTTCATTGCGATTTGGATAATAGTTTCCAGCACCACAATTGGTTCGGTCGTGGATGAACCTTTGTTTGAATTTTCTGGCTGGGTGATCCTTTTTATATGTATTGGAGTGCTGATATCTATATCGAAAATGAATTCGTCCTCTTTGCCAATGAGTTCCTTGGGGGCATCAATAAGTTTATGTGCAATTCTGATTACTTCACAGGCTTACAAGTTAGTCCCCGAAGCGCCAATCAAGATGGGTGAAGTTTGGATTGATGAATCGCATGGGAAGTGGGAACCCAGCCTAGGAGAACTCGATACTCTGTCGTATGGGAGGATTTCCCAATACAATTACGTCTTACTGAGAAAAGAATTGGAAAAGCATCACCATGTCTCTGTTATTTCTGATTCGCTGCCATCTTCATTGACTTGTGATGTATTATTGCTGAAAGTGCCTGCGTACCCTTATTCAGAATCAGAACAAGAGAGAATTCGTAGGTTCGTTGTCGATGGAGGCACTTTATTTGTGATTGCTGACCACACGAATCTATTTTGGTCACAGAAGATATTGAATGATATTATCGGGACATTTGGTATCAGGCTTCGCGATGATGCCTCCATGCCAATAAAAGGGAGAGAGTACTTTTTTAAGCCCAACTATTGGAACTCAGGTTTTGGAAATCCTAGATCTTCGGATAGTATGCTAATTCAGACCGGCTGTAGTGTCTTCTCAAATTTCTTCAGGACAGTTCCGATATTAATTTGCACAGACGTTGCCTTTGAAAGAGCTGTCTATTCAAATGATCGTTTTTTTGGCGATCTAGTTATATCTCCTGATGATAGGCGTGGACCCGCATGTCTTTCTTCATGTGTACGAGTTGGGAGTGGGCTCATAGTAGTCTTCGGCGATTCGACTATGTGGTCGTCTTTTAGTTTTCACTTCCCGGGATACGTAGAGATGCTCAATTCTCTTATTTACGTTTCAATTGAGCGCACTGATAAACTTAGACTCGCATTCCTTCTTTTTTCCGTACTGTTAATAACAATTCCTACGCTTTTTCGTCCAAGGACGCAATGGCCAATTACTGTAATGGGATTATTATTTTTATCTGCCTGGCAGTTCGCACTTTTTCCATTGAAAACAGGACCGAATGCTGTCAGTACAGATTTAGATAAATTTATGTATGTAGATTCACAAAGATCAACTTTCGAGCTGTCAACGGATATTCGTTTGGGTGCGGAGTTTGACATTGATAATTTCTCATCTTTTTTTGCAACTTGCTCCCGCTTTGGTCTCAGTCCTAAGTTTGAGGAAATTGATTTCGATAAAGTGAGTACTGACCAGCCTATTCTAATTCTGAATCCCATTAAACCAATTTCAAGAAAAGAAATCCGCTCAATTGCTGACTATGTGCGCAGAGGCGGGACTTTACTCTTACTGTTAAATACAACTTCGGGTTGGCCCCCGGCAGGCTCTGATTTGGCAAGAGAATTCGGGATTAAAGTAGATTTGGAGAGAGTGCATAGCGGCTGGGGGAAACCTGGTTTGATTCAAGACGAGATCAGTTTGTTGGGGCAACCACTGGCATTGATTTATGGTAAGAAGAAGGGGCCTCCAAAAGACGTCGTGAATTCGCTTTCTGTTAAACCTTTAATTGTAAACGGCGAACCCCTATTAGTTGACAAGGATGGTTTTAGTTACTTCGCCGTTCAACATGTAGGGAACGGTCGCGTTTTTGTATATGTTGGAGCTGAAAAATTTTCTCAGTTCGTGTTTGGTGACGTTTGGAGTGGAAAATCAACTGACAAGTATAGGCGTGGAATTTATTCTGAGATTTATGTCGTTCTTTCTTCATTAAGGTAATCAAGATTATGAGTTTGCTTTTTGTAACGAAGATTGCGCAAAACCACTCAGCTTTTCTCGTTATTAATAGTTTTATACTGACTTTGGGTTTCTTTGCAGGTAGCGAAGTGACCTGCCAATCATTCACTTTGGGTGGGAGGGCCAAGGTGGGGGACGAGGAATTCAACGTCGTTATGGGGTTTAACTCAAAGTCTGACACGACAGAAGTCTATGTGGCCTGTAGCAGTGATTTTGGGTTTTCTGATAGCATAAGAATTGTTGGGCTGCAAAGTGGCACTATCGTGTTCAGGGATACTCAAAAGTTCGAAATCCCTTTTTCAGTCGGCATGCAGTGGGCCAAAGATGTGGAGACCCAATTCCTCAGTATTATTGACACAAGTTTATATGATTTAGAAGTTGGGCCAGATGGCAGGCAATTGATTTTCACTTCTCTTGAACCCGTTGATATTGCGGATTTTTTGAGTGCAAAAGTACGATTGACTTACGACTTAATCCAAGATAAATTGACAGATGATTCCTTAAATACAGTTCCGTTTATGGGGTACAATTGTATGTTGCACGAGATTCAGTTGTACGCAAGCACTGATTGGCTCAACGGTTTTGAACAATTGGTGTTTATGACATTAAAGCGCGTTAATCGTCAATAGGAGGTTGTAATATGAAAGTATCTGTAAGGATTAATACAGTGTTTTTGGTCTTAATGCTTCTCGGTCTTTTTCATCTTGTATGGTCGATGCCGTTGGATTGGGATTCGGATGAAGTAAAAAAGAGCAAGAAAAAGCTTTCTGCGTCAATCTATGAGGCTAGCCTTAATAATCTCTCTACAGAGGAAAACTTGTTTCTTGACCTGACGGAATATAGCGATTTTCAAGGACAAATAGATTTTGTACAAGCAACCAGCAAGACTTGTTCCCAAAGGTGTAGTAAGAGCTGTTCTAAGTCGTGCACCACAACAAGGGGTTGTAGCCGGCTTTGTAAATCATATACAGAGGGTTGTACAAGCGGAGGTTCTTCAACGCAGGGGTCGAATGACACGACAAAAACCAAAGTTGGACAATTGTTGGGGGGCGTTATTCCCCGGCCAGCCAGTACTGAAATTGGGGTCAAGGATTTTCAAATGCTATTGAATGTGGCAGGTTACTCCGTCCCTTTAATTGGGGAAATAGATGAAAAGACGAAGGAAGCATTGAAGGACTTTCAGTCAAAGAATGGGCTCGTTTCAACTGGCACACCAAATAGGGAAACATGGCGAAAGCTGTGCGTTGCCTTGGAATATCATTACGAATGAAAGCTCTGAGGGCTCGCAACTTTTTACTGATGCTTTTCAAGGAGTTGTAGATTGCGACTGAACAGAATCCGTATTGGGTGTATTCTTTTATCTCTGCTGTTCATTATCTCTTTTAGCACTTCCCTTGCAGATTCATACAGTTGGATAAAAGTCTCTCGCGTGGTTGATGGTGATACTTTCGTGCTCGACGATGGTCGTAAAATCAGGCTCATCGGTGTAGATACTCCTGAAACCGTTCATCCCACAAAAGCTGTTGAAACGTTTGGAAAAGAGGCGTCGGAATTTACGAAACTTAATTTGGAAGGACAATTGGTAAGACTTGAATTTGATTGGCAACAAATAGACAAGTATGGAAGGACGTTGGCATACGTTTACACCGAAGATGCTTGCCTTTTTAATGCAAAATTGATTGCCCTTGGGTACGGACATGCCTATACAAAGTACCCTTTCGCACAAGATAAAATGGACTTGTTCAGGACCTTGGAAAAGGATGCACGCGAGCATTTTCGAGGTTTATGGAAAGAGGAGAATGATAAAACTGATACGACAGCATCAATAAATAATCCTAAACCCAGCAAAGATAGTGATTCTGGCAAGATTTCGACGAACTCAAAGAAATACTGGATAAATTCGAATTCCAACGTCAGGCATAATTCAAGCTGCCGATGGTACGGCAAAACTTCAAGTGGCTATTACACTAATGAAAACGTTGGCAAGGCGTGTGGAATTTGTGGCGGCTAGCATACTTTTTTTTTGACATTTACTTAATGCACTGAAGTCGAGTAGGGGGAGTAATGAGTTACAAAGTATTTTTCAGTTATAGTGTTCAAGATTCTGCGTGGATAGAGTGGCTTGCCCAAAGCCTTCAGAAAGTTGAGATTGAGCCATACATGTTCCAATACGATTTGCAGCCTGGTCAGTATGTCGCGGAAAAAGTCAAAAAGAATATCGAAGCATGTGATTGTTTTGTGGTACTAATTTCTCAAGCCAGCTCATTCTCCCAGTATGTTAATCAGGAAATCGGTGTGGCAGAAGGGAAGAACAAACTAGTTGTTCCATTAGTAGAAGTAGGAATTGACAGCAAAAGATTGGGGATGCTAGAGGGCAGGGAATATGTCTCGTTCGATAAAAGGGATCCATATTTTACCCAATCAAAAATTATTGAATACCTCTCAAAAAAGAAAGCATCGAAAGAACTTCAAGAGTCGGTAGCCTTAGGGATTCTGGCTGCGTTGATCATTATTGCGATACTTGGAAGAGAATAAGGTTTTGCCCGAAATGGCCGCAAATGAATCTTCCTTTTATTAGAGACGCCAATGGTTCGTCATAATTTGAACACTTTTTTTGTAAACAACTCATCATGTTTTGCTAGATCAAAAGCATGGCGATGTAATCGAATCCCATACTTCTCAAGAACTCTCTTAGAAGCAATTGCGATATTTTCCATCTCTCCTCTCGGACCAAAAATATATGCCTTATATCTATTTTGAATATACGCTGCAGCCCACCCGCTTGTAGGGTAGATAGTCTCCAATGGGACCAATTCTCCGGGGGAAATGCGCACGAAGCCGTGTTGTGTTATGGCCCTGAATCGAGGGACGGAAGGAATATCTATATAAATTTTGTCAGCATCGACCTTAGTTTCTCGAACTATGTCAGCTTTCATTTTGGCAAGAGTTCCTGGCACTTCCGGAAGTTCAAGAAATGTTTGTCTGGAATCCTCATCTTTCACTGTCCGAAAACTTATTACGACCGCAGCTCTTGGTAGATTTCTGTTTCTCAAATCTGTTACAAATTCCTGCAAAGACTTGTCTTTATGAATTTGATTCAATACGTCATGATCGTTTATTTCAAGAAAGTCAAATGGCTGTTTAAAAGATAATCCTTTAATTTTCCATTTGCCTTCACTAAGCTTTTGGAAGAATTGCCTTAACGCCAAAGCGGCAGCTCTAACTTTATGGTGATGGTAGACAACTGAAAACATAAGCATTTTAGAGAAAACTAATTGTTCGACTGCAGTTACACCGGACACATCAATGGCGAGCCTTTTGTCTTTACCTGGAATTAGTGATGCCACGTGCACAGTTTGAAAAAACCTTTCTAGATCAATTGTTGTATCTAATCCAGTAAAGTAGCCATCTCTATGTATATAATCCATTTTGTCAACGTCAAATGGTCCGTTAATAATCTGATCTAAATATAGGTATCTAGGATCCGTAAATCGGTGTAACTTAGCCAGAATAAGAAGACCAACCTTATGTAAGTTTATTCTTTGAAGGATCTTTCCATATTTTGGATCGGTTTTGTAAATGTCTCTGATTTTGTCAAAGAACTTTTTAAATGAAGGGGAAGTGACTATAAAAAAGCTGAATATTTCACTCGCCGAATTCTCAGGGTTGCCAAATAATTCTAGATATTCCTGTCTCAGTTTTGCGAAAATCTTATTTGTGCCATAGAAATCCTCTGAGGCATGAGAAAATGGGCCATGACCGACATCATGTAACAATCCTGCGAGTCTAAGTTCGCTTTCCTCGATGGGTGTTAGGACATCAGGTGTTTGTTGATGAATGGCGTCCGCATATTTGGTTGTTAATGATGCGCAAGATATTGAGTGTTCAAATCTCGAATGGGATGATGAAGGATAGACGAAAAGTGCTAATGATGTTTGATTTATATATCTAAGCCTCTGAAAAAGAGGGTTATCTATAATGTTGATTTCATATGGACGAAATCTGTGGAATCCAAATACGGCATCTCTAAATATCTTTGGAGATCTGTATTTTGTGGGGTTTTTTTGATCTAAAAGTTTTGAAACTTTTAAATCTACACATGCTCTAAATTTCTTGCATATTGGCAGACCAAAGTCTATTTTTTTCACTCCGCTCCCCTTGAAATGAATTATTTAATTGCTTAAATTGAAAAGTTCCATTTCCCCTGCGTATATGGGCCAGAACTAAAAGTCACTTATATTGTGACATAAGTCTTGTAAACATCGAACTTAATACTTTATATTTCCCTCCAAGCTTGGTCTGCTCCAGAGATTTTATTTTTCCTTCCAATACATTAGATTTGACTTGCATTTGGACATATTTGTACCCAGGATTAGCTATTCCTACCACACCCCAAATAGACATTCTATTAAGTATGTCCTCAAGTTTCCTTGAATGCATAGACTTTCCAGTGGATTCAAAGTCAAGCTCGTTGAAAATTCGTGGTTCTTTTTCCTTTAGCTTTGAAAATGCATCATATATTCCATCTATCGGCATTCTTTCATTAGGATGCTCTTTTGCCCAAGCGGCAAGAATTGAATAAACCCAATGAAATACGCTTGAAGCCTGATGGTCATCCTTTAATGTCTTTTGTATTGATATCATCAGGTCCTCTAGTTTTATTTGTGCATTTAATTCTACGATTTATTTCTTTATAAAGTTTTGCCCGGAAGAAAAAATACAAAAACTTTGCGCCCTGCTTTTTCCATTTTCTGATTCGTTTCAATTCGAATCAAGTAATTTATCAACTTTCCTTACTAATGAAGATAGCTGATCAAAGCAACATTAAAAATCTCTTTCTTTACCTAGCCGGGCTCTTCTATTTGCAAGTCTAAGAAACCAAGGGACTTATCAATAATGGAATGGGGGCTCCGATTCTTGAATTATGGCTTGATTTCATTAATTACTGAACTCCTTTAGATTTGACCTGCCAACAACCCCCCAGCTCTTCTCTCTAGATTAACTCTTTTATCGATGAATTCCATTTCCCGGGCATAAGCAGTCAGTCCCTGAACCATTCCCCATAGGTTACTCACGTCCTGCCCTTCGGCAATTCCGGTTTCCCAGGCCTTCACGATTTCTGTTTTAGTGAATGGTCCCTTGTTAAACCAAACAAGAGCTTTATCAATCCTGTTTCCAATGTATATTTTCATCGCTTTTTCAGCAGTCGATTTAATTGCTTCATCTAGGGCGCGATTCTCAACAAATCTATTTAGCAACGGAATTGCTTCT
>Ga0184637_10002126_pt1 | contig 12870 bp, 12 predicted proteins | sample PLM3_127_b2_FD_133143 | JGI IMG/M metagenome (GOLD analysis project Ga0184637, IMG submission 133143) | Groundwater sediment microbial communities from an aquifer in East River, Colorado, USA - PLM3_127_b2 | ecosystem: Environmental > Terrestrial > Soil > Riparian zone | place: USA: East River...
TCGCGCACCGCTTCGCGGTACTGCAGGTGACCGATCTCGTGGGTGTCGTGATGCGAGCCACCCTCCACCAGCACGAAGCGCTTGGGCCCCGTCGCACACTCGAACAGGGCGCGCCCGAGCTCGGGGCGGATCAGTCGATCCTCGCTCCCGTGGACCACCAGCATCGGCGCCTTGACGCGCGTCACTCGCTGCGCCGAATCGAAGCGCTGCGTGATCAGCGGCTCCAGCGCCAGCCAGCCCCACTTGAAGGTGCCGAGCACGGCGGGGATCGAAGTGAACGTGCCGTCGACGATCAATCCCGCCGCGTCGTCGACCTCGGTGGCCAGATGGACCGCGATGGCACCGCCGAGCGAATGCCCGTAGATGTAGCGAGGCGCGTGCGGGTGCCGCTGTGCAAGCCAGTTCCAGGCCGCGCGCGCGTCTTCGCAGGCCATGCGCTCGGAGGGCAACGCCGGCGTGCTTTGCCCGAAGCCGCGATAGTCGATGGCCAGCACCGCGAAACCCAGTTCGTGCAGGCGTTGCATGCGCTGCGCGCTCTCGCGCACGTCGCAGTTCGCGCCGTGCAGAAACAGCAGCACCGGCGCCTCGGGCCGGGGGTGCGCCAGCCACAACGCGTGCAGCTTGACCGGCAGGCTGGTCTCCCGCGAATCGAACTCGACCCACTGGTCGGTCAGACCCATGCTTTCCTGCGTTGTCGTCAGGTCCGTCGACGGCACCGCCTGGAAGATCCAGCGGCGTTGATGCGCGTCGAAGGCGGCGCCGCTGAACAGCGTCACCAGCGCCGTCACGAGGCCTCGCAGCAGCCAGCTCGGCTGGCGCCATTGCTGCATGCTGTTGTGAGGCATCGGAAACGCTTTCATGATGACGAAATAGTGTTCCTGCGCACACAACGCATGCATCCCTTGAATAGAGGACCCATCTCGGATATTTCTGTCCTCCCCCCGTGAATGAGGCATGCTGCGAACCCGATGTGTGGTGTAGCTGCGCACTGCGTCACGGTTCGTCTTCGACGCCGTATGAAGTGAGGACGCGATGGACAGGATTTGGCAATGGGTGCTCGCAGGGCTCGTGTGCGTCGCCCTCGGTGCCGGCGGGTTCTACTGGTGGTACAGGCAATCGAAGCTGCCACGCATCGCGCCGCCCCCCGTGGCCGAGGCGCCCCCACCGCCGGTTGCAACGCCCGCGCCTGCGGAGCCCGCGATTCGCCACCCGATCGAGGAGGCGCCGGCATCGAAGGAGCAGCCTCTTGCTTCGCCGCCTGCACTGTCTCGCCCCGCCGAGGCCGATGCCTACATCAAAAGCGCGCTGATCGAGGTGCTCGGCCGCGCCGAAGTTTTTTCGTTCCTCAACACCGACAACTTTCCAGGCCGCGTGGTCGCCACCGTCGACAACCTTGCGCGCCAGAAAGCCTCGTCGAGCCTGTGGCCGGTGGTTCCGACCGCGGGCCGCTTCAGCACCGAGCAGCGCAGCGACGGCACCTACTTGAGCGCGAGCAACGCGAACCGCTATGCGCCCTTCGTTCGCTTCGTCGAATCGATCGACGCTGCAAGGGCCGCGGCCTTGTACCTGAGGCTGTACCCGCTGTTCCAGCGTGCCTACGAGGAGCAAGGCTACCCGGGCAAATACTTCAACGACCGGCTGGTCGACGTCATCGACCACCTGCTGCAGACACCTGAGCCGCCCGCGGCGCCGAAGGTCACGCTGACGGAAGTGAAAGGCCCGATCAAGCCGGCGCGGCCCTGGGTCGCCTACGAGTTCGCGGACCCGAACCTGGAGGCCCGCTCGGCCGGCCAGAAGATGCTGCTGCGCATGGGCAGTGCCAACGCGCAGCGGCTGAAGGCGAAGCTTCGCGAGTTTCGCGGGCAGATCGCGAAGCGATAGTCGGGCCTCACCCCGCGTACTTCACGCTGCAGCCGTAGGGCGGTGCGGTCGACGTCGTCACCGGCTTGCCGGCCATCGATTCGCTGAGTGCGGCCTTGACGAAGTTCTTCGCACCCTTCAGGTCGGCCGGGTTGCTCGAACGCTTGTCGTCGATGCCGCCGGCGTAGACGAGCTTGCCGGACGGATCGATCACGTACATGTGCGGCGTCGTGCGTGCGCCATAGGCCTTGCCGACGCTGCCGGCTTCGTCCATCAGCATGGCGGTGGGCGCACCCGCCCACTCCTTGTACTTGGCGCTCAATGCGGTGGGCTCGAGGTAGTCGTAGCTGCCCTTGGCGGTCGAGTTGACGCTCAGCCACACGACGTTTTGCGCCGTGTATTCCTTCTGCAGGCCCTGCATGTTCTGCGAGTTGTAGTGCTTCTGCACGAACGGGCAGCCGGGGTTGGTCCATTCGAGCACGACATGCTTGCCCTTGAAGTCGGCGAGCTTCACTGCCTTGCCGCTCGTGTCGCGCAGTTCGAACTCCGGAGCGGCCTGCCCGACGGTGGCGGCGAGCGCGGCCGTCGGCAGCGCGAGTGCCGCGACAAGGGCGAGAACGCGGTGAACGAAATGACGTCGCATCTTCATCTCCTTGTTGACTACAAAGTAGCGAGCGCCTCGCGCACGAGGCGAATGGTCAGGATCTCCGGCAGCAGCAGCGGCTCGCGGCCGGGGCGGATCAACACATACACCGGCACGCCGTTGCGGCCGAGCCGGGCGAGCGCGTTGGTGATGCGCACATCGCGGTTCGTCCAGTCTGCGCGCATCAGTGCCACCTTGGACTGCGCAAAGGCCTGCAGGGTTTCATCGCTGTGCAGCACCAGCCGCTTGTTGACTTGGCAGCTTACGCACCAGGCGGCGGTGAAGTCAACGAACACCGGCTGGCCCTGGGCGACGCGCTGTGCAAGCACGGATTCGTCGTACGGCTCCCACGCGTTGCGCGTAGCGGCAGTTCCACGCGGCCCATCGGCCTGCGCGAGTCCGGCCGGCGGCAGGGCCTGCGGCCAGCTCCAGACGAGCACGGCGGCGAAGACAGCGAGGCCCGCCGTCTTGGCCGGGGCGCCGCGCAGCTTCGGCAACGCCGCGATCCACAACAACAGGACAAGGCCCAGCAGCGCCAGCAGCGCGCGCATCGAGGCGTTGCTGCCGGCTTGCTGGCCGAGCACCCACAACAGCCAGACGACCGTCGCGAACATCGGCAGCGCCAGCGCCTGCTTGAGCCGAAGCATCCAGCGGCCAGGCCGAGGCAGCCGCGCCCGCCATCCGGGCATCAACACGAGCAGGGCGTAAGGCAGCGCCATGCCCAGGCCGAGCACGGCGAACACGCCCAACGCCACCGGCGCCGACTGCGTGATCGCAAAGCCGAGCGCGGCGCCCATGAACGGCGCCGTGCACGGACTTGCCGCCACCACCGCGAGCACGCCCGAGGCGAAGGCATCGGCCGCCGGTCGCTTCGCGTGCCATGTCGCCAGTCGATGCGGCACGAGACTGCCGAACTCGAAACCTCCGAGCAGGTTGAGGCCGAGTGCAAAGAACAGCACCGCGAGCGCGAACACGACCGCCGGCTCCTGCAACTGGAAGCCCCATCCGATCGCGTTGCCCGCCGCGCGCAGCGCCAGCAGGCCCGCCGCGAGCGCGACGAAACTGAGGACCACGCCGCCGCTGTATGCGAAGGCGTGCACGCGCAACGATCGCCGGTGCGCCGGCTGCTGCGCGAGAGCGAGCAACTTGATCGACAGCACCGGGAACACGCACGGCATCAGGTTCAACACGATGCCCCCGACGAACGCCAACACGAGAGCCATCAGCAGCCCCAGATCGGCGCCGGCATGCGACGCGCCCGCGTCAACGCGGTCGGACGACGACGTGGCCTCGGGCAGCAACTGCGCGCCGGAGGGCAGCGCGATCGTCGCGACGCTGCGCACCGGGGCGTTGAATTCGATCGAGCGGTGCATGCCGCCCCACACCGTGCGTGCTCCGAGCGCGGGCTCGCCTTGCGCCACCGCGATGCCGCCGAGCGTCTGCTGCATCACCGCGCCCTCTTGCAGCATCAGCCTCACCGCGTAGCCGCGCGGCGTGCGGTACACCTCGTGCTTCGCAGGCACGAGCACCTGCTCCGGATACGGGAACACGTGGATCGGCGGCAGGTTGGCGGACGGTGTCGCTGCCTTTGCCTCGAGCGACAACAGCAGGTCCCGGCCGGCGCGTTGCAGCTCGGCCGACCAACCGTCGAGCGGCGCAGCGCGTTGCGCGCCGCTGCGCTCGAACAGCAGCGCATGGGGCGTCGCTCCCGGCGTGGCGCTTGCGGGCAATACGGGCAACCGAAGTTGCAGCGTCGCATTCTCCGGAATGCAGATGTCCTTGCAGACGAGCCAGTTCGCCTGTGCACGCAGCGTCAGCGTGTCACCGGGCCGCGCATTGGCCGGCGCCGTGTAGCGCAACGGCAGCAGCAGCTCGCCTTCGTAGCCGTAGTTGACGAGCGGACCGATCGGCAGTCGCTTCGGCGCAGGCCACTGGATGTCGCCCGCGTCGCTGCCCTCAGGCAGCGTCCAGCGCAAGGTCGTCGGCAGGCCGGAATCGCCGGGGTTGCGCCAGTACGTGTGCCAGTGCGGGGCGTGCTGCAACCGCAAACCGATCAGCACCGATCGCCCCGGCTGCACCGCGCTGCGTTCGGCAACGAGCTCGGCGCTGACATGCTCGGTCTTCACCGGCGCGGCGCTTGCACTCATCACGGCCATCGAGCCCGCGAGCGCCGCGACCACCCACCCCCGGATCGATGTCAACACCTCATGCCTCATGCGCCCCGCTTGCGAAGACCGTTGGAGGCGACGCCATCGGGCCGAGTTCCGCTTGCATCAACGGCCCGTTAGCATTCCTCTGCAAATCAACGAAGGAAAGGTCGAATCCATGGATGCCGTGCTGTGGGTGCTCAGCGTTGCGCTCATGCTGGTCGGGCTTGCCGGCACGGTGTTGCCGGTGCTGCCGGGCACCGCGCTCGTGCTCGCCGGCATTGTGCTCGCGGCGTGGATCGACGGCTTCGCCCGAGTGGGCGGCGGCACGATCGCCGTCGTCGCGGTGCTGGCCGTGCTCGCGTGGGTGCTCGACTACGTCGCCGGATTGCTGGGCGCGAAGAAGGCGGGCGCCAGCATGCAGGCCATCATCGGCGCGGCGATCGGCACGGTCGCGGGATTGCTGATGGGCATCGTCGGCGTGTTGTTCATGCCGCTGGTCGGCGCCGCGGCCGGCGAATACCTGGCACGTCGCGACCAGCAGCGCGCCGTCAAGGTGGGCCTGGCCACGTGGTTCGGCATCATGCTCGGCATGATCGCGAAGGTGGTGATCGCGTTCATGATGATCGGCATCTTCATCGTTGCGCTGCTGTTCTGACGCGCGCATCGACACGGGGTATTGCCGATGTGCGGTGGCGCCGTCGGCGCTACATTGCCTCGTGCCCTTCCTCCCAGACTCGCAAATGAGGCAATTCATTCGGCATCCGGTGGATGTCCCGATCGAGATCGACACCGAGGATTCGTCGCCCCCTTCGGCGTTTCACACGCACGACATCAGCCGCGGCGGGCTCGCCTTCCGGTCCGATTTCGCGGTCATGCCGGGCGCGCATGTGGAGATCCGCATTGCCTACGTGAAACCGGCGTTCGAAGCGCGTGCGCGTGTCGTGTGGTGCCGCCCGCACGACGCGAAGAGCTACGAGCTCGGCGTGACCTTTCTCGACGCCGAAGACGCGTTCCTAGCGCGCATGGTCGAGCAGATCTGCCACATCGAGGACTATCGCAAGTCGATCTACCGCATCGAAGGGCGCGAGCTCAGCTCCGAGGAAGCGGCGATGGAGTGGATCGAAAAGTACGCCTCGCGGTTTCCCGAGATCGGCTCGGGCAACGTGCACTAGGTTCCCGCTCGCTTCGCAGCACCCCGCGGCCGAGCGGGCCATCGCGCAACGGCTAACCTCGCGCGCTCGTCTGCCGAAAGAAGTTTCGTGTTCGCTCTGTTCGAAAAGCTGGTGCATCCGTATCCGGACGCGGTTCCCGCGCCGGCGCCGCGGGGCTTTTTCGCGTTCATCTGGGCTTGCACGAAAGGCTCACGGCCGTTTCTCGCGGCGATGACGCTGCTCACCGCGGTGATCGGCGCGTTCGAAGCGTTGTTGTTCGGCATGCTCGGCACGATCGTCGACTGGCTCGGCCAGGTCGAGCCGGCGCAACTGTGGACGCGAGAGCGAAGCACCTTGTTGCTGCTCGGCGGTGTGTTGCTGGCGAGCCCGATCGTGATCTCGCTGCAGTCGCTGTTGAAGCAGCAGGCGCTCGCGGGCAACTTCCCGATGCTGCTGCGCTGGAACTTCCACCGCCTGCTGCTCGGCCAGAGCATGGGCTTCTACCAGGACGAGTTCGCCGGCCGCATCGCGACCAAGGTGATGCAGACCGCGCTCGCGGTGCGCGACACCTGGATGATCCTTTGCGAGCTGCTCGTGTTCGTCATCATCTATTTCGTGACGTTGATGGCGGTGGTGGGCAACTTCGAGACCTGGCTGATGCTGCCCTTCGTCGTCTGGCTCGCGCTGTACGTCGTGGCGCTGTACTACTTCGTCCCGCGGCTGGGCCGCGTCGCCACCGAGCAGGCCGACGCGCGCTCGATGATGACCGGGCGCATCACCGACGCCTACACCAACATCGCGACCGTCAAGCTGTTCTCGCACGCGGGCCGCGAGGCCGGCTACGCGCGCGGCGCGATGCAGGAGTTCCTCGGCACCGTGCACATGCAGATGCGGCTCGTCACCGGCTTCGAGATCGTCAACCACTGCCTGAGCATGGGCCTGATCGCGGGCACCGCCGGGTCGACGCTGTGGTTCTGGACGCAAGGGCAGGTGGGCGTCGGCGCGGTGGCCGCGGCCACCGCGATGGCGCTGCGCCTGAACGGCATCTCGCATTGGGTGATGTGGGAGATGGCGGAGCTGTTCGAGCACATCGGCACGGTGCAGGACGGCATCAACACGCTCGCGCGCCCGCAACGCGTGACCGATCGGCCCGATGCAAAGCCGTTGCGGGTGAGCCGCGGCGAAATCCGCTTCGACAACGTGAGCTTTGCCTACGGTGCGAAAGAGGGCGTTGCGCCTCCACTCATCGATCGCCTGTCGCTGCACATCCGCCCGGGTGAGAAGATCGGGCTCGTCGGCCGCTCGGGCGCGGGCAAGTCGACCATCGTGAACCTGCTGCTGCGCTTCTACGACGTCGAGCACGGCCGCGTGCTGATCGACGGACAGGATCTCGCGCAGGTGACGCAGGAAACGTTGCGCGCGCAAATCGGAATGGTCACGCAGGACACTTCGTTGCTGCATCGCTCGGTGCGCGACAACATCCTGTATGGCAAGCCGGCGGCGACCGACGCGCAAATGATCGCCGCCGCCAAGCGCGCCGAGGCGCACGAGTTCATCCAGGGGCTCGTCGATCCGAAAAGCCGCCGCGCCTACGACGCGCATGTCGGCGAACGCGGCGTCAAGCTGTCGGGCGGCCAGCGCCAGCGCGTCGCGATCGCGCGCGTGATGCTGAAAGACGCGCCCATCCTCCTGCTCGACGAAGCGACCAGCGCGCTCGACTCCGAAGTCGAAGCGGCGATCCAGGCGAGCCTGTATCGATTGATGGAAGGCAAGACGGTGGTGGCGATCGCGCACCGCCTGTCGACGATCGCCGCGATGGACCGCCTGATCGTGCTCGACAAGGGCCGCATCGTCGAAGAAGGCGACCACCGCAGCCTCCTGGCGCGCGGCGGGCTGTACGCGCGGCTGTGGGCGCACCAGAGCGGCGGATTTCTCGGCGACGATGCGTCGTCGGAAGACACGCCCGAGGCGGCCATCGAGGTGGCCGAGGCGCTACCCACTCTCACGCAGCACAGCCACTACAGCGAACGGCCGATGTGAGCGCGGCGCGGGGTCGCCGCCCTAGCGCCTGCCGTCCCAATCGCGCCGGTCGTGGTCTCGAGGGTCGCGGTGATCGCGATAGTCGCGATGGTCCCGGTAGCGCGGGTCGCGATAGTCGCGCGCAGGAGGACCGCTGTAGCCGTCGTGGGGATGCACATATGCGCGATGACGGTAGTGGTGCGCCGGCACGACCACGCAAGCGCTGAGCATCTGGCACGCGACCAGGACACCGAGCACGCGAAGCGCGCGGCTTTTCACGAAGCCTTGCATCGTCGACCTCCTTGCATGCGATGGATCGAGCAGAGACCGTTTCGCAACGCTCCAACGCCAGTCGCTGTTGACTGCGCAATGTTGCTGCCGCGTAAAGGCAAGCCCACATCGATCCAAGGGTCGGGTCAACGTCCGTTCTGTGGGTCGCGTTGATTCCTTGAAGGCAGCGCAGCGAAGTGGTTTCGCTTTCCGGCACGGCCTTATCAGCGTTGTCCGACAAGCCGACGCGAGCACCGCTGATAGAAACGAAATGCGGCGATTCCTATTCTTGAGACAACAAGGAGCGCAATCATGAACAACAACATGATCCAAGCTATCGGCAGTGCCATGAACTCGTCAGCACAACAATGTCCCCGGTACGAGATTCGTTTCCAGTCGCTCTACGACGAAGGCCGCGCACTGTCTTTCCCGTGCGATGCGCAAGGCCATGTGGAGATGGATGCGCTGAGCGAAAAGGCGCGCCTGAACTACCTCTATGCACGCGCAGTCGTCGGCCGCGAATTCGCTGCCCCGGCAGTGAAAGAGGCCGAGCTGCACTGATTTTCAAACGCCGCCCGCGACGGCAGTAAATCTTGCCGCACGGGGCCACTGCGTTTGATGCTGACGCTGTGCGATAGAGATGGCACGCCGTTTGCCCTGCATGGGCACCCTCTGCCCGAAATGCAAATGCGCGACTTCGAAGACTCACCGACATGGCGCGCGAGTGCGTTCGAGCGCATACGCAACGACATGGCGGCAAGCAGCTTCGCCAAGCTCGACCGTCCGACCGTCTTGCCGACCACGCTGCTCGCGGATTTGAATCGCCTGTACGACGATCCGGCCGGCGTCGTCGACCTCCTCGAGGTCATTGCACTGTGCATGCGCCATCGCGAGCCGGCGCTCCTGTACCTGCAGCATCAACAATCGATCTGGCCGGTGACAATCTTCCCTGCCGAAATGCTGTACCACTCTCCGCGCGAGGTCGGACACGTTTCGGTCGAGACGCTGGCCCACATGGAACTGGTCAATGTCGAGCCGCCCATGCTGCGTCCGCCCGGGCACCTGATGCATGAACGCATCGGGCAAGCCGACCAATACCATCCGCTCGTGCCGCTGCTTTGGGCGGTGGCGCTTTACGGGCCGCACGCAAGCCTGCTGTCCGAGATCGGTGGCACTGCTGCGTATCGCGCCACCAACAGCCCAGCCAGCGTGGGCGTGACGGCGACGGGTGCTCTGGGCTCGGCGGCCGAACGCTTGCGTCGCGAATCCGCAGCGATGCGCGACGTCGCGAAGTGGCCCGGGATGAGCATCGAGCGCGCGAGCCGCCTGCTCAACGGCCTGTACCTGGCGTCGATCCTGATGGTGACGCGCGCGCATCCGGCGGCACGCACCGAAGGGTGGCTCCGCAGCGGTCTGTTCGGCCTCTTGAGATCGCGTCGCTGACGCAAGGGCCGCCGCTGCATGCGGCGGCGAAGATCAGCGTGCGGTGGTTGCCGCGAGCGGCGCGTTCGCGCTGACGCGCCAGATCACATTGCCGACATCGTCGGCGACCAGCAGCGCGCCGCGCTTGTCGACCGCCACGCCCACGGGCCGGCCCAAGGCGTCGCCTTCCGCAGTGACGAAGCCGGTGAGCACGTCGACCGGCGGGCCCGACGGCTTGCCGTCGCGAAACGGCACGTACACGACCTTGTAGCCGCTGCGCGGCTTGCGATTCCACGAGCCGTGTTCGCCGATGAACATGCCGCTCGTGTACGGCGCGGGCAGTGCCACCCCTTCCGACGTGGCGAGGCCGAGCGCCGCCACATGCGAGCCGAGCGCGTAGTCGGGATTGATCGCCTTCGCGACGAGTTCGGGTCTCGCAGGCTTCACGCGTTCGTCGACGTGATGGCCGTAGTAGCTGTAGGGCCAGCCGTAGAAGCCGCCGTCGCGCACCGATGTCAGGTAGTCGGGCACGAGGTCGCTGCCGAGCTCGTCGCGTTCGTTCACGACGGTCCAAAGCTGACCGGTGCTCGGTTCCCACGCCATGCCATTCGGATTGCGCAGGCCGGTGGCGTACAAGCGCTTCGTGCCCGCCTTCGGGTCGATTTCCCAGATGGCGGCACGGCCTTCCTCGATATCGAGGCCGTTCTCGCCCACGTTGCTGTTCGAGCCGACGGTCGCGTAGAGCTTGCTGCCGTCACGGCTTGCTATCAGTGCCTTGGTCCAGTGGTGGTTCAGGCCGGCGGGCAGATCGGTCACCTTGACGCCTTTCGCGTCGATGCGCGTCGCGCCCGGCGTGTACGGAAAGCGCAATACCGCGTCGGCGTTCGCGACATAGAAGTCGTTGCCGACCAGCGCCATGCCGAAAGGCGAGTACAGACCTTCGAGAAAGACGGTGCGCACCTCGGCCACGCCGTCGCCATCGGCGTCGCGGAGCAACGTGATGCGGTTCGCGCTCGGCGTCCCGGCACCTGCCTTCTTCATCAGCTGCTTCTTGACCCATGCCTTGAAGCCGCCGCCGGTGTCGGGCTTGGGCGGCCGGTTCGACTCGGCGACAAGCACGTCACCGTTGGGCAACACGTGGATCCAGCGCGGGTGATCGAGCTCGACCGCAAAGGCCACGACGTTCATGCCCGACGAGGGTGTCGGCTTCACGTTCGCGGGCCAGCCCTTGGCGGGCGCAACGAGCACGGTGGGGATCAACGTCTGCTTGGGTGGGGGCAGCGTGGGGTTCGGGCCGACGCCGGCGGTATCGGGCAACCGCGCGGTTTCGCCGCACGCGGCCAGCCCGAGCGCTGCGGCGGCGAGCCACATCGAGCATCGGAGGTTCATGGCGCGCCTTCCTTCAACGCACAGGGCGAACTCGAACTGTGGCGCTGCACAGCCGATCGCGCTGCAAGCGAACGCCGCAACCGTTTGTCGGATTTCTCTGACCCGATGGCGGGCCACGCCGGCTCGGCATCGTGCAAGCCCTAGTCCGAAAGCGTGGACGCAAGTACTTCGATGACGTAAATTGTGGCGCCATGCGTGACTTCGAAGACTCGACGCTCTGGCGCATCAGCGCTTTCGAGCGCATGCGCAACGAAGGCAACACGAGCAGCGGCTTCGCGCGCGAGGACCGCACGACGGTGCTGCCGTCCACGTTGCTCGCGGACCTGGATCGCCTGGATGCAGATCTGACCGGTCGCGATGTGCTCGAAGTGCTGGCGGCATGCCTTCGACACCAGGAATCGGCGCTGCTGTATCTCGCCCATGAAGAACTGGTGTGGCCGGTGACGCTCTTTCCGGCGCAGTCGGTCTACCACTGCCCGCGCGACATGGACGACGCTTCGACCAAGGGGCTGGCGCACCTGAGGCTGGTCGACGTCGAGCCGCCCGGCGTGCGGCCACCCGGCCATTGGATGCACGAGCGTATTGGGCACGCCGAGCACTACCACCCGTTGACGCCGCTGCTATGGCGGGTGGCGTTGTACGGCCCGCGCAGCGTGCTGCTTTCCGAGATCGGCGGCACCGCGGCCTACCGGGCTCTCGTCAGCGTCGCAAGCCACGGGCTGATCGCGCCCGGGGCGATGGGATCGGCGGCCGAGCGGCTGCACCGAGAGTCGGTATCGATGCGCGAAGTGGCCGGCTGGCCAGGCATGAGCATCGAGCGCGCGAGTCGCGTGCTCAATGCGCTGTACCTGGCCTCCAGCCTGATGGTCACGCGCACGCATCCGGCCGCGCGCCACCAGTTCGGCCTCGGCGGTGGCTTCTCATTCGGTTTTCGCAAGCCCCGGCGCTGATCGACCGAACACCAGCGTCAGGTTGTTTGCCGGCATCGCCGCGCGCTCTTGCAGCACGAAGCCCGACGCGCGCGCCTGCGCGACCACGTCTTCGAGCCGTCGCAAGCCCCATTCGTTGTTGCGCGAGCGCAGGTCCGCGTCGAAGGCCAGGTTGCTGGGCGCCGTGGGGAGGTCCGCGACCAGAAAAGGGCCATAGATCACCAGCACGCCTTCGCTCGACAAGTGCCGCGCCGCGCCGCGCATCAGCGCGGCACAGGTGGCCCACGGTGCGATGTGCAGCATGTTGGCGCAATGGATCGCGTCGACGGTGGCCACGGGCCACGGCGCGGTCAACACGTCCAGACGCAGCGGCGCTCGCACGTTGGGAAGGCCCGCCTGCGCGCACCACGCCCCGATCGAAGCCAGCGCGTCGGGGTCGGGGTCCGACGGCTGCCAGGTCCAGCCGGGCATGCCCGCGGCGAAATGCACGACGTGCTGGCCGGTGCCGCTTGCGATTTCGAGAGCCGCGCCGCGCGGCGGCATCACGCGCTTCAAGACTTCCAGAATCGGTTGCTTGTTGCGCTCGGCAGCGGGGCTGAGTTGGCGGGCATCGTCGGTCGACATGGGACGATTGTGACGGCATGAACGGCGTACTGGCCCGAAGCGCGTCTCGCTCAGCCCGGTTGCCGGCCGAACTCCATCACCCAGTTCGTTTCCCACGCCGAGCCATCGAGCGAGAAGGCCTGTTCCCAGCGCCCGGCGTCGAGCCCGAGCCTTGTCCAGATGAATCGCACCGCCACCTGCCGACCGTCGTCGGTGTCGTCACCGTAGAACTCGCCCCGATCGCCGGCAAAGCCACCGTGCACCGGCGCAAACAACGTGCCGCTCGTGCTGTTGATCCAATAGATGGACCAGCGCCCTGCCGCGCGGTCGAGCGTGCGCAGGGTGAAGCCGGAAAAGCCCTTCGTCGGAAAGCGAATCTCGTCGACGCTGACGCAGCCGTCCAGGTGCACCCAGGCCTGGCTGGTGCCGGCGAA
>Ga0184637_10002127_pt1 | contig 12868 bp, 13 predicted proteins | sample PLM3_127_b2_FD_133143 | JGI IMG/M metagenome (GOLD analysis project Ga0184637, IMG submission 133143) | Groundwater sediment microbial communities from an aquifer in East River, Colorado, USA - PLM3_127_b2 | ecosystem: Environmental > Terrestrial > Soil > Riparian zone | place: USA: East River...
CCTACTTACGTGCCTATATAGTACAGAGCCCTTCTCGAATGGTTGAGGAGACCGTAATCGTTACCGTAGGGCGTTGGATACGGAGGAAAAGTCCAAGCTCGTGCCTGATTCTCACGACCGTACAGTGGATAAGGCGCTCACATGTCGGCGTGTTCCCCGTGCATGGCCTGGGAGACTTCCGGCCGATGCCCCGGGCCAGCTCAGAGCTCAGTTGATCTGCTCGCCTTACCGCGTAAATGTCGCGGTTTTATCCACAGGCGCTCGCGAGTTATCCACCGTTCTCGGCGCCTTTTCCACAGCGAGACACGTGTGACGGCAGATCGTGCAGCCTAGTGGCCCGCTCGCGTCGATCGAGGAATCGCCCGCGGAGGCAGCCTTTCGGGAGCTAGTCGAGGAGCACGCCGACCGCCTCTACGGGTTCGCCGTGCTTCTGGTGGGGAATCCCACCATCGCCCTGCAGCTGATGGTCCACGGGTTCCAGCGGACGTGGGAGGGGCTCCGCCGCGGCCAGCTCGTTGGCGACGCCGACGAAACCCTTTACTGGTCGACGACGCGGGAAGCATTACGCCGGATCAGTCGATCGCGCGAGCTGCGCGGCCTGCTTCCCGCCACGACGGCGGACGATCGACAGATCACCGCCTTCGGCATAACGTCCGGATTCGCTCCGCAGCAGCAGGCGGCGATCTACCTCGCGGTCTGGGCGCGCGTTGGCTACCGTCTCGCGGGGCTGGCATCGGGCGTTGGAGAGGCGCGCGCACGGGACCTGGCGTTCTCAGCGCGCCAGGAATACCGCGAGGAGCGCGGCGCTCCGCCGGACGAGAGCAGCGCCTGCCACGAGTCCGCGCCGCTTTTGTCCGCACGGGCAGACGGCGAGCCGTCCCCACCTGGCGCCGCTGCCGACGACCATGTCTCGACCTGCCAGATATGCCCGCAGACGGCGGCGGCTTACGAAGAGTTCACCTCGATGCTACGCGGACTACGGATCCCGAACGCCCCGGAGAGCCCGCCGGAGGCAGCGTTTGCGGTGCTCCGGGCGCGGCCCCAGGAGCGAAGGACGGGGCTCCAGCGCGTCCTTCGACTGGCAGCGGGGCCGCTCCTCCTCACTCTGGTGCTGATCGCCGCGCTCTTCGTCTTCAGGACCTGCGAGGAGCCGACTATCGCAACGGGCGTGGGCAGGACGTCGGACCTGGTCTATGCGCGCGACGCCAACGCGGCGATCGTCGTTCTCGACTCCGGTAGCGGTCGAGAGCTGGCGAAGTTGCCGAACGGAGTGCTCGCGGCGAATGGCCAGCGTGTCTACAGCGTGTCGGCAAGCTGCCAGGACGGCGTCGGCTGCACGTCGACGATCCGCATGACTGAGACGGCCACGATGGTCAGCAGCGCTGTGGGCCGGCTCGAGGGCCAGCTCGCACTGCTGGGAGTCGACGAGCCGCGCGGCCGGCTCTACCTCAGCGATGCCGAGGGATCGCGCCTCATCGACTTCGATAGCTCGCTCGGCCAGGTAGCGCAGAGCCTGACCGCACCCGAGGCCGAGCCGGGCGCATTCGCGCCCCGGGACGCGGTCATCGTTCCCGATGGCCCGACCCTGTTCACGCTGGCGCCCCGCTCTGGCGGAGAAACGGCAGCGGTGGTGACCGACCTCGGCGCCATGCGCGTCGTCAGTTCGACGCCGTTGCCCGGGCCGCTCGAGGAATATGCCGGCCTCCTTCCGGATCCCGGCAGAGCTCGGCTTTTCGCCTATCAGCTGGCGACGGGCGAATTGCACGGAGTGAATCTGGTCGCCGGGCGCCTGGCAGGCAGCGCGCAGTTGGACGCCGGTGCAGAAGACCGGAGACCCTCGGGTAATGAGAGCGGGACCCTGGCGCGAGGGCCGGACGGGTCAGTCCTCTACGCCATCGTGCCAGCGGGCGGCATTGCCGTCGTCCGGGCTGCTCCGCTGCAACTGGAGAACCGGCTGGCCACCGAGAAGCTCTACCGATCGGTTGCGGCCAGCACGGATGGCCGACTTCTCTACGTCGTCGAGCAGGACGGCTCCTACGCGGTGTTGCAAGCGTCGACCGGGCAGCAGCTGCTGCGTCGCGCCAACGTGGGGGCGGTCGCCCTACTCCAGGCGAACGCTGGGGAATAAGCTGGCTCCCGAGTACTGCATCTTCTGCGAGATCCTGGCAGGCCGGGCTGAGGGCAGCTTCGTCTACCGCGACGATACCGTAGCGGCGTTCATGACTCTCGGGGCGGTGACCCCCGGCCATACGCTTATCGTGCCGATTCGCCACGCGGACGGTCTCGCGGATCTCGATCCCGATTTGGGGGCCGAGATGTTCCGGCTGGCGATGCGGGTCGCGTCCGCGATCCGAAGCTCTGGGCTGAGGTGTGACGGGATCGATCTCTTCCTGGCGGATGGGCGCGCGGCGTTCCAGTCCGTCTTTCACGCGCACTTGCACGTCTTCCCCCGCTGGCGCGGGGACGGATTTCATTTGGTCATGCCGCCAGGTTTCACGCCGCACCGCTCCAGGCTCGAGCTCGACGAAGCGGCCGCCCTCATCCGAGCGGCCCTCCCTACTGTTCCCTGACCCCGCTCGCGGCCCCGCTCGTCGCGTTCGTGGTGGCCGCGGGGCTGATCCTGCTAGCTCGGCGACCACTACCCCGGCAGTAGAATGCGGCCGTGGTGTTCATCCTCGCCCTCACCCTGTTCGTCCTGATCCTTGGCCTGCTGGACACCCGTCTGCCATGGCCGCGTCCGCGGTCGAGGGAATAAGGGATGCTCGCCGGCCACTTCGGCCTCGCCGCCGCGGTGAAGTCCCAGGAGCGCCAGGTCCCGCTCTGGGCGCTGATGCTGGCCACGGCCTGGCTGGACGTCATTTTCGTGCCGCTCTATCTAGCGGGGATCGAGACGATCCAGCTCGTTCCTGGCACGGCCGGCGGCTACGGCAACGCGATCATCCACGCCGACTACACGCACTCCCTTGTTGGCGCCCTCGCCCTCGCGGGGCTGTTCGGCGTAGTGGCCGCGACGGCGTGGGGCCGCCGCACAGGCGTGGTGCTGGGCGCGGTCGTGTTTTCGCACTGGCTGCTCGATCTCATCGTCCACCGGGGTGACATGCCGATCCTGCCCGGGGACTTCGGCGGGCTGCCGCGGCTGGGGTTCGGCCTCTGGCAATTGCCGACGATATCCGCCGTCCTGGAGTTGGCACTGTTGGTGGTGGGCGCCTTCCTCTACTGGCGGGCCGCGGTGCAGGCCACACAGACCACGGTCGGAGCTCCCGCCTGGCGCGCTCAACTCGCCGGAGGACTGACGCTGGCCTTCGGGGTCCTCATCCTCGTGATGGACATGTTGGGAATCCTGGCGTAGCTGGCGGGCCGCTGCCACTATCATGACGGCGGAGTCACCAGGTCGAGCGCTGGGATCACGATGAGTCGCGACCCCTTGCGGGATATCAATGCCGCAGCCCTGTGGGCTGGGGTGAGCGCGTTCATCTGGTATGCCTTCGGTACCATCCCGCTCCAGATTGCGGTGGCGGAGCAACTCCGGCTGGAGGCGGCGCAAGCGTCCAGTTGGATCTGCATCGTGTGGTTCAGTGGCGCCGTCTCCTCTATCGCCCTCTCGCTGGTGTACCGGCAGCCCATCCCCATCACCTGGACGATCCCAGGACTCGTCTACCTGGGCACCTTAGCCGGCCAGTTCTCCTTCGCGGAAATCGTCGGCGCCAACCTCCTCGCTGGTTTCGTGATAATCGGGCTGGGCCTGGTCGGGATCGGGGGGCGCATCATGGCCTGGCTCCCCTTGCCCATCGTCATGGGGATGTTTGCGGGGAGCATCCTGGTCTATCTGACGCGCCTGGTCCAAGCCACGGTGGAGGATGTGATAATCGCGGGTGCGACGGTCGCGGGCTACCTGCTCGGTCGCTTCGTGGCTCATCCCCGCGTGCCTCCGCTCGGCTTAGCGGTCTTCTGCGGTGCGGTCGCTATTGTCATCGCCCAGCGGACCACCCCGGCGGCGGTGACATGGGTGCTGCCAACCCTTGTGGTTCCGAGCATCAGCTTCTCCCTCCCGGCCGTTGCGGCGGTCACCCTCCCTATGGTGGTGCTCGCCATGGGCTTGGGGAACGTCCAAGGGCTCGGCTTCCTCCTGGCCCAGGGGTACCGGGTTCCCGTCACGGTAGTGACGGTGGTGGTTGGCATCAACTCGGTGGTCAATGCACTCTTTGGCGGCCACCCCGCGATTGTCGCGCGGACGGGGGTGGCGATACTCGCCGCGCGCGACGCGGGTCCGCCGGACGGACGCTATTGGGCCAACTTGCTAGCCGCCGCCCTGACTCTCATTCTCGCCCTCGCCGCGACTTCAGTCTTCTCGCTGCTGTCTATCCTGCCCGCCAGCTACATCATCGCGCTGGCAGGACTCGCTATTCTGGCCTCCCTGCAGGATGCGTTCGAGAAGGCCTTTGGCACCACCCTGCGGTTCGGCGCGTTAATCGCATTTACGGTGGCCGCGACTCCCTTCGCGTTTCTGGGCATCACCTCGGCTTTCTGGGCGGTGCTCGCGGGCGTGGTGGCCGCGTTGATCGTCGAGCACGAGGAACTACTGGCCCACTGGGCCCAGGGCAAACAGGCTGTGGGCTAGGGTTCGGGTCGTTGCCCGGCGGCAGGACCATCTCGACCGCCAGGACCTTTCCATCCTTCGGCAGGGCCTCGGCGCAGTGCCGCAGGACCCGGATCGCCGGCTCGTCTTCCCAGATCATCAGCACGCGCTTTGATCAGGTAGGCATCCGCGCCGCCGGGCACCCCTTGCAGCATGTCCCCACCGACGATCTCGCAGCGGTCGGCGACCCCGGCGGCCGCCAGCGGCGCGGGGTGCGCCACCACGTGCGGCACGTCCAGCAGAATGCCCCGCAGCGACGGGTTGGCCTGCAGGATCGCGGCCAGTGTCGAGCCCTGGCCGCCCCCGATGTCGGCTACGGTGTGGGACGGCGAGAGTCGTAGGCCGCCACGATGGCCGCGTTATGCTGGTCGGACTGCCGGGTCATCCAGCGGTCGAACGGAGCCCCGAGCTCCTGGTGCCCGGCCAGGTACTCATATGTCGACATGCCGTGCGCGAGCACGAAGCCCGGCTCGCCGGTCATGACTGTCTCGCGTAGTCGACCCCAAGCCTCCCAGGCTCAAGGGCACCCACGTGGAGGGCCCCCTCCCCCTTGAGAGCGGCTTCTGGGAAGAGGGTAGGGTGAGGGGTCAATACCTCTCACGCGCTATCGCTCAGCCGGCCCTGGTCGACGAGCCATCGGGCGAAGCCCAGCCGGTCCGAGTCTGGCTGGGAGCCCGCGGCCCGCAGCGGCGGCCGTGGAACGGGGATCGGCTCGCCGCGCTCCAGGAGCTCGACGATCCGGCTGCGCCGCTTCTCTTCCAGCTCGGTGATGGCATCCACCGGGGACCACGCCTCGGCGACGCAGCCCGGCAGCTCCGGATAGGCGGCGCGCCGCACCCACTCGCCGTCGGAGCGCTCGATGGACTCCATTGTGAGCACGTAAGGGACTGCCAGGTACTCCTCGAGGGTCAGCTCAGCCAATGCGCACCGTATCCCAGCGGTCGAGCATCTCGCCGTAGTAGCGCCAGTTGGACGCCTCGCGGTCTCCCGAGGTGCGCTCCTGGCGCACGCGTACGCCCTCTTCGCGCCGCCGGCGATGCTCTTCGAGATCCGGCACCGGGTTGGCGCCACCCGCTGCATAGGCGTAGTAGTTCATGCGGGCGAGGTCGTAGAGCGTGAGGCTGACGGTCGTCGCCTCCTCCACATTGAGCCCGCTCGCAGCCATGCCGTGGCCGAGCAGGAGGCAAGCCTTCGCCTCGCCCATGGTCTGCATCATGTCGTCGCCGAGCTTGTCGTTGATGATCGTGACGCTGCGCGGGTAGATCGGCAGCCCGCCCGCGAGCAGGTTCGAGCTGGCATTGCCGTCGTACGCGCCAAGGATCGGCTGGAGGGTCTTCCCGCAGGCCGTGAGGATCACGATCCAGTCCGGATGGCTGTGGACCACGCTCATGACCTCGGGCCGATGGCGATAGACGGCGAGGTGCATCGCGGTCTCGTTCGGTGGCTGCAGCCCCGGCGGCGCCTCGACCACTGCGCCCTCGATGTCGATCGTGATGATGTCCCGCAGGCTGGTGAATTCGAGCGCCTCCTCCTCGGGGCCCTTGGCCTTGATCAGGACGCGGTCGGTGCCGGGAATGCGCGCGCTGACGTGGCCCGTCGCCCCGTGCGTTAGCCCGTGCGTCCCCATGATGCGGCACGACATCGCCACTTTCTGACGCAGCAGCTCGATCTCCTCGTTTTCGCTCACCACAAATCCTCAATGTCAGTGAGAGTGGATGTGGGTAAAGCCCACACCCCTCGCATTTCCTGGTGAGGGACACTACCACGGGCACGCCCGTTCGACAAGCGCACCCTGCATATAATGGGCATCCCCGCGCGAGGAGCGCATGCAGCCCGACTCCCCGCCTGCGTCCCGCAGAGGGCCCCGCTTCTTCTACGGCTGGCTGATCGTCGCGGCGGGCTTCGCCGCAAACGTCGCCTACTCCGAGCAGTTCAACTCCACGTACGGGGTCTTCATCGCCCACGTTGGGGCGGACACCGGCTGGGGCCGAACGGCGCTCGCCGGCGTGAAAACCGTCGCGAGGCTTCCCGAGTCGGCCATGGCCGCCTTCATCGGCCCAGTCGTGGACCGCTACGGCGCACGCTGGCTGATGGTGGGCGGCGGCATCGTGATGGCCGCCTCGTTCATGGCTCTGGCCGCCGTCCAGGAGCTCTGGCAGCTGTTCCTCATCCTGGGCGTGATCATGCCATTAGGGGCGGTCTGTCTGGGCGGTTTCGTCACCACCGTGGCGGTCGCCAACTGGTTCGTCCTGAAGCGTGGACGGGCCATCGGCATCATGGGCATGGGCGGCTCGTTCGGCACGATGCTGTTGCCGGTGGCCGCCGGCCTCATGATCGAGGCCTGGAGCTGGCGCCTCGCCTGGTTCGCGATGGGAGTCGGAGTGCTCCTGCTCATCATTCCCGCTGCCATTTTCGTGCGACGCAGGCCGGAGGATCTCGGTCTGCAGCCGGACGGAGTCGATCAGTCGACCGAAGGGACGGCGCCGACTCTATCCGCGGACCAGAGTCGGCGCCGCGAAGCCCTGCTCGCCGCGGACGTCGTCTGGAGCCGTCGCGACATCGTGCGCAGCCCGCTTCTCTGGATCATGGCCTCCGCGTGGGGGTTTCAGACGTTCGCGATTACGGCGACGAACGTACACATGGTGCCGTTCTTTCACGACCTGGGGGCGCCGCTTATGGTGGCGGCTGCCGCGGTGAGCCTGCGCTCGGGCATCGCGCTCGTGGCGCATCCCGCCTGGGGTTACCTCGTCGATCGGGTGCCGATCAAACCCCTCGCGTCGCTTCAGTTCGTTCTCACGGCGGCGGGCATCGCCATGTGGCTCCTGCCTCCGTCCATCCCGGCCATCGTTCTCGGCCTCGCGCTGTTCGGCCTGGGCGGGAGCGGCGGCGCGGTGGTCTCCGAGATGATCTGGTCCGGCTTCTATGGTCGGCTGAGCCTTGGCGCCGTTCGCGGTATCGCCTACCCGGTGCAGAACGTCCTCGGCGCCTTCGGCCCGCTTGGTGTCGGTCTGCTGTACGACTTGTCGGGCAATTACGCGTCGGCGTTCGTCGTCATGGCGGTCGGCTCAATCTTTGCAGCCGGGCTGGTGCAGCTCGCGCGGGCTCCCAAGCCACCAGCAGGCCGCTCGACGACGGATGTGCCTCTGGACGTAGGGGGCGCACGGTGACCGACGAGCAGGGGTGGATCGAGTCCGCTCGAGCTGGCGACGCCGAGGCCTTCAACCGACTCGTCGAGCAGCATCAGGTCGTCGCCTACAACCTCGCCTATCGGACGCTACGGAACGTCGAGGACGCTGCCGACGCGACGCAGGACGCGTTTCTCTCGGCCTTCCGAGCCATTGGCTCTTTCCACGGAGCGTCCTTCCGCGCGTGGCTGCTCCGCATCGTCCTGAACGCGTGCTATGACGCGCGGCGCCGCTCGACACGGCGTCCGGCCAGCTCGATGGAGGCGCTTGCCGAGCAAGTCGGTGAGTTGCCGTGGGCCGACGAGCGTGCGCCAGATCCCGAGGCGTCTGCCCTTTCTCGGGAGGCGCGCGCGGCGATCGAGCGCGCCCTCGCCGCTCTTCCCGAGGACCAGCGGCTCGCCATCGTCCTCGTCGACATCCAGGGGCTCGCTTACGACGAGGCCGCCGACACCCTGGACTGCCCGATTGGCACGGTTCGATCGCGGTTGGCCCGCGGACGCGCGCGGGTCCGGGATGAATTGCTGTCGTCGGGGAACCTTTTGAGCGACTAACGCATCTTACTTAGTGAGAGGGAAGGAAAACTGCGACTCGACCATTCGACGCCAGAGCAGCTCTCGGCACTGCTCGACCGCGAGCTTGCCGAGCCCGAGGCTGACGAAGTCCAGGCGCACCTGCGGGCGTGTGAGGAGTGCCAGACAGAGCTCGATCGCCTCACGGCCACGGTGTCGCTACTGAAAGCGATGCCCGTGGCCGCGCCTCCGCGCTCGTTCCGACTGGACCGGCGACCACACCGCGAGCCGCTTCTGCGGTTCCCGGTGGGGCGTCTCGCGTCCCCCGTCGCCCTGCGCGCCTTCGCCGGGGCTGCCGCGGCCCTGATGGTCGTCGTGTTCACAGCCGACGCCGTGCGTCCCCTCCCTGCGCCGACAGGAAACCTGGCCGCGCCAGCGTTCGCACCGGCCCCGGCAGGCGGTGGCCTGGCAGGCGCCGATCAGTTGCGGAGAGAGGCCACGACTGGGGAGGTGCGAGATGCCGCGTCACGAAGCGCTCCCCTCGCCGCGCGAAGTGCGCCCCAGGCCGGGGGGGCGCCGGCAGCGCCCGGCGAGAGGTCGGAGCTCGCCGCGCCAGCGCCAGAGGCCCCGGCGGCCGCAGCGGTTGACGTGACCGCAGGGGACCGGCAAGTCGTTTCCCGCGAGTCCGGCCAGACGGGCGCGGGCTGGCCGACACCCGGCCGACTGGGCGCGCTGGCGCTGGCGGTCGTCGCCGCCGGGCTACTGTTTGCGAGTTTCTTGATCAAGAGGAAGCCTGGCCGCCAGGCGCTATAACGGCCTCTGGTGGCTCGCCCGCACGGTCGAGTGGATGCCGCCCCGCACGTTGAATTCGCCCACCACCTCGATCCGTATCGGGTCCATCACGCCTACGAGGTCGTCGAGGATCAGGTTCGTCACGTCCTCGTAGAAATGCCCTTCGTTGCGAAACGCCCACAGGTAAAGCTTCAAGGACTTTAGCTCGACGCAGTGCTGATCTGGCACGTACCGGATCCGAATCGTCGCGAAGTCGGGCTGGCCGGTGATCGGGCAGACCGAGGTGAACTCCGGGCAGACGTGCTCGATCTCGTACTCCCGCCTCGGATGCGGGTTCGCAAAGGTTTCGAGCACCGCCTGATGCGCGCTGGACAAACCTGACCTCCCGGGCTTCGGGCCTCGATTATATGGCCCTATTTGGCCGCCCCTGTTGGCCGCCCCCTGCCTACCTGTTAAAGACCTGGTTGTCAGACAACTGTGACCGAGTTCACGCCCCTCGGCGGTAACAGCCCAAGACGTGGCGCGTTAGAAGTCGTGTGCGGGAAGGCCGCATGTGGCGGTGAAAGGGAGACCGCCAGGACCCACGCGCCAGGAAGGGAGTGTGAACGTGAAACGAAAGAATCTGTGGCTCTACGTTTTCAGCGGTGTACTCATCGCGATGTTGACCATGCCCGGCATTGGCCTTGCCGACGACAAGGGCAACAACGGGAACGGCCGGGGAAATAGCGGGCAACAGCAGAACCGCGGCAACGACCGCGGCTCGAGCTCCCAGCAGGATAACCGGGGCCGTGGCAACGACAATCGAGGCGGCCAGTCGCAGCAGCCCACCCAAACCCAGCAGCCGCGCGGCCAGACACAGACGCAGCCGCAGAGCCAGCCCAACAACGCAAGGGACGACGACGATCGCGGCCGCGGTCGCGTCCAGTCGCAGCCCCAGACCCAGGTGCAGCAACAGCAGCAAGCGCGAACCGGCAATCGCGGCGGCGCAAACAGAGATGATGACGACGATGACGACGACCGCCGCGAGGTGCGGCGTGGCTCCAACCAGGGCGACGACGACGATGATGATGACGACGACCGTAGGGGTGACGACAAGAAGGTAAACATCTGCCACCGGACCGGCAACGGCAGCTTCCACATGATCCGCGTCAGCCGCAACGCCATCCCCGCGCACGAGCGGCACGGCGACATCATCGACGTGGACGACGATGACGAGTGCCGCGACGCGAACGTCACGCCCACACCTGGAACGGCGACACCGGTCGTGACCCTTACCCCGCAGGTGACGGGAACGCCGACGCCGACGCTGACGCCTACCGTTACGGGTACCGTGCTGACCGAGACGCCAACGCTCACGCTGACAGCCACGGTGACGGGCACCCCACCAACCCTGACGCCGACTGTGACGGGAACGCCACCGACGCTGACGCCCCCCGAGACGGGGACGCCGGCCACGCTCACGCCCACGGTGACGCTCACCGCGACCCTGACGGAGACACCAACGCTGACGTTGACTCCGACAGCGACGGGCACACCGCCAACAGCCACGCCCTCCGTGACAGGAACACCGCCGACTCTGACGCCCACGGTCACCGTGACGCCTGGCGGCACCGGTGCGTCGGCTGGAGGAACGACGCTCGTGCTCGGTGCGAGCGGCGGCAGTGGCCCGGGGTTCGGCTCGATTCTGGTCGCCGGCTTGCTAATCGGAGCCGCGACCGTCATCGGCCGCAAGTCTCAGCGAGGCCCACGAATCTAGCTAATCGCGTTCCCCCACTACGCAGGGATCGGGTGGCGCTCCGCAGGCTGCCACCCGATCCCTTTTCTCGTTCCCACCCACCCGCCCCTATTTTCCCTGGGGGCGTCGCCCCAGGCCCCCCACGGGGCGCTACGCCCGGGCTATCCACGGCCGGGACACCGAGAAGACACAGAAATTCGATATCATCTGGGCGCTCTAGAGCGGTGAGCCGGGCGCGCCGCCCAACGAACGGGCATGTTAGAGATCGCTAGCAACCTCTACCAGAAGGCGACCTCTCGACTCGACGGTAGACGCCGCTCGCTGCTCTCGACCGCGGTTCTCTCGACGGCGCTCGTTGCCTATTCGAACGTGGATGCCTGGCTCGAGCTCCGAGCGACGCCGGCCGCCGTTCATCGCGTGAACTACAGCCATCTGAGCGTTCTTGCTTTCGTGCTGGCCTGGGGATGGGCCGAGCGCCTGAACCCCCGAGAGCTCGGGCTCTTCGCGCCAGGAATCAGTCGCAGCATGGGCTGGGGTCTGGCGGCCGGAATCCTGGGCTCGATTATCGTCGCGGTCTTCTTCGCATTTCCCCTGGTGTCGCGGGAGGCGGTGACCCACCCGGAGTTCCGGGGACTGAGCTTTCGCCGCCTGCTGTGGATGCTGGGGGGGCAGATTCTCCTCAGCACGGCGGTGTTCGAGGAGGTCACGTTCCGGGGGGTGCTGCATGCGAAACTGGTTCGCCTCTTCGGGCCTCGTTCGGCGTTAATTATCGGCAGCACGTTGTTCGCGGCCTGGCACATCGTCATCACGTGGTACAACCTGCGTCGCTCCAACCTGCCACGGCGCCTGTTCGCCCTGCTCTACGCGGGCGGTATGGCCGCCCTGTGGACGGCTGGCTTGCTATTCGGCCTGTTACGCGAGCGCACCGGTCACCTGGCGGGCGGAGTCCTCGCGCACTGGCTCATCGTCAGCAACATTGTGATTTCCGTCGCCCGACCCCGCAGGCCTAAGTGACTCCCAGGCTAGTAGATGTAGATAGGGGGTGGGGCTGGGGCGGGTGCCGGCGCTGACGTGGGTGCGGCCGCGGCCGTAGGCGCTGGGGCCGCCGTGGCGCCAATCGGCGGCGTCGGGCGCGCAGTCGGAGCGGCAGGCGGGACGGTTGGCGCCGTCGTCGGCTGCGTCGCGGGCACCGGCGGAGCCGCGGGACTGGCTGGCGTCAGCCCGCTACTGGCGGCGAACCAGCTCCCCCCGACGCCCTGTCCCCTGGTGTCCCCCGGCTGCTGGTCGGCGGCGTAGTAGTGGAGTGGCGCCAGGTTGTAGGCGGCCTGCATGCTGCCGTCCGCGCGCGGAAACGCTGTCAGGCTCCCGGGCAGATCGGCCGGGGCGACGACGTCTCCCTCGACATAAAGGGGCGGCCATATCGCCGCGCACTGTCCGCTGCACGTGCTCGCCTCCGGGCCGTCGGCGGTGAAGGTGTAGAGGGTCCACCCGGAGGGGTCGACGAGAATGGACCCCAGAGCGGCGTCATCCCGCGTGGCTACCGTGGGAAAGACCTCGTTCTGCGCGGCGACGATAGGCATGAGCACGAGCGGCAACCCAAGCGCGAGCATTGACACGGATCGACCACTTCGCCAGGCCATAGGGGTCGCTCCTTGCAAGGATTGATGGAGTCGCGCTTCCCGGGGAACAGTGCTCCCGTGCGGGTGGTCAACGGGGATGCGGGACTCTACTTCGTATTACGGTTTCGCGCCCACGCCGGTTTTCCTACAATCGCCATCGTGAACGAGCTTGGAAGCGGCAGCCATGGGGTTCGGCTCTCGGCGTTGGCCCTTGACCTCTATGAGCTGACGATGGCGCAAAGCTACGCAGAAGAAAAAATGGCGGCGTTGGCCACCTTCAGCCTCTTCGTGCGCAACCTTCCCCCCGAGCGCGGCTACCTCCTTGCCGCCGGCCTGGACGACGCACTCACCTACCTGGAAGATCTCGCATTCTCCTCGAGCGATCTCGCCTA
>Ga0184637_10002128_pt1 | contig 12858 bp, 13 predicted proteins | sample PLM3_127_b2_FD_133143 | JGI IMG/M metagenome (GOLD analysis project Ga0184637, IMG submission 133143) | Groundwater sediment microbial communities from an aquifer in East River, Colorado, USA - PLM3_127_b2 | ecosystem: Environmental > Terrestrial > Soil > Riparian zone | place: USA: East River...
GCCTGGTCAGATGACGAATTAGGCAAATGGGAATTCGAATGCGTCCCGGGAGGAGAGGTCCAGAGAGAACTAGCCTTTAGGACGGGAATTAACATTATTATGTACGCACTTACGGGAAACTACAAGAAAGATCAGATTCATGCCCCCTTTATTAATCGAAGGCAGATGAATCTTTAAATCACCTTAGGAATCAAAACAAGAAATAACCCCGTTAATATGATCTATATTGAGATATCGGGAATTGAAAAAATATATTTTTGTTGTATTTTATAAACTCTTACTATATTAAAGGAAAGGGAATTTTAAATGAATCTCACTAAACGGCAAGTAAGCCGATACAGTAGGCATCTCATAATGCCCGAGGTTGGAGTTGAAGGTCAAGAAAAGCTATTAGAGTCTAAGTTATTATGTATTGGTGCAGGCGGCTTGGGTTCTCCCCTTGCTTTATATCTAGCGGCGGCGGGAGTCGGTAATCTCGGTATCCTTGATTTTGATGTCGTGGATTTCAGCAACCTGCAAAGACAGATCATTCACAGTGAAGAAAACATTGGCAAGTTGAAAGTGGAATCAGCAAGGGAAAGGCTTCTCCAGCTTAACTCCGACATAAATGTTAAAGTTTACAACACCAGATTAACCTCTGAAAACGCCATGAACATAATCAAGGACTATGACATAGTAGTAGACGGCACAGACAATTTTGCCACACGATATCTTGTAAACGACGCGTGCGTACTGCTAGGTAAACCTAATGTGTATGGCAGTATATTCAGATTCGAAGGCCAGGTAAGCGTGTTTGATGCAAGGCGGGGACCTTGCTACAGGTGTCTTTACCCCGAACCACCACCTCCAGGAATGGTACCAAGTTGTGCAGAAGGAGGTGTTCTGGGGATCCTTCCGGGGATCATTGGAACCATGCAGGCTGCTGAAGCAATTAAGCTGATTATCGGCAAAGGTAACCCACTAATAGGAAAGCTCTTGTTCCTTGATGTAATGGAAATGAAGATTAGGGAATTAAAACTCAGAAAGGATAAGAATTGTCCAATTTGCGGTGATAAACCGACAATAACGAAGCTTATAGACTACGAGGAGTTCTGCGGAATGGATAGAGGGTCTCAAGATACTTCATCACTAGACGCAGAAATTGATATTAGTGTAGACGATTTCAATAACCTTATTTCAGAAAAGAAGAATCTAGTGATTCTGGATGTAAGGGAACCTCACGAATATGAAATATGCAAAATAGACGGCTCTAAATTGATACCCTTAGGCGAACTACCATCTAGAATAAATGAACTCGACACCGCCGATGATATCGTGGTACATTGTCATCATGGCATGAGAAGCCTTAACGCTACCAGGTTTCTTAGAAACATGGGATTTAAGAAGGTAAAGAACCTAGGCGGTGGCATAGATGCCTGGGCTGAAAAGTTTGCCCCCGATATGCCCAGATACTGAATACAAGAATGGGCAGGAAGGGAGTCGAACCCTTATGGGCGCAATGCCCAACGACTTTTGAGGCCGTCGCGTCTGCCTGTTTCGCCACCTGCCCAAGTTGGATTTCTAATATTATCCTAAGAGTCAAGAAATAATCAAGTGAATTCAGCTCACTACGATTGTTGGTACCCTGTTCATGCCAAATAAAAAGGTAATTGACAAATTAAATAAACTGTGAGATATTAATGGCACGTTTATCTAGGAGGTATTTTGATTTGTTAAAGGGTAAAGTGAAATGGTTTAATAGCTCTAAGGGTTACGGATTCTTAGAGCCAGTGGGTGGAGGTAAGGATGTCTTCGTTCACTACAGCGTCATTGAAGGACAAGGTTATAAGGTCCTTTCAGATGGTGAGGAAGTCGAGTACGAAGCCGTCGACGGTCCAAAAGGTCCTCAGGCAAGCAGGGTCCTCAGGTCAAATAATAGCCAAAATAAACAATAACTTTATCAATCAACAATTTTGAAAATAGAAATCTGAACTATTATTTTATCGATTCCGGTTCCTATTTTCACGATAGAGCTATTTATCCCTTCTGGTACAAAGAATACCAATAGAGTGCAGTTATCACCAAAGCATGGGTAATCTCGCCATGTGATAAAAGCCTCTTGATCTCAGTGGTTGGTACAAGGAGGGGTTTAATGTCCTCGGATCCATCAGGTTGTGGTTCCTGAGTCTGTTTTACATTGCGCGCAAGGTATGTATAGCAAACATTGTCCTGAATGGCTGGGTTAGGATGAACCTCGCCCAATAGTAACCAATCTTCTGAAGAGTATCCTGTTTCTTCAATCAATTCCCTCTTCGCAGCATCGAGTGAACTTTCTCCAGGGTCCACCATTCCACCGGGTATTTCATACGTGACTGACTTAATCCCATGACGATATTGCTCTATCAAAACAATTTGATTATCGGCTGTCACTGCTACGACATTTACCCAGGTAGGTGCTTCAATAATGTAAAAGTCATATTCCTTGCCAGTGACAGGGGAAATACCTATATCCCTCCTTGTTGAAAATATCCTATAGGAGTTTAGCTTTTCTGACTTAATTAGATCCCATTTCTTTACCATTATTCATATTTCCATTGTAATGAAAACAGTCTATTATTCACGAATCTTAATATTCTTTAGATAATTACGAGCATTATCCGAATACCAGATATCCACAAATTCCGCGATTGAATCCCTTTCAGACCTTTCTATTTCCTTTGCTGTTTGCCTTCGTAATAGAAGTTTTAAGCTATGAAATGCTATGGAGTCCTTGCCAGAAAAATCTTTAGCTATTTTAAGTGCCGAGCTGCGAAAGTTCTCAATTGGAACCACCTCATCAATTAATCCCAACTGAAGAGCATCCTCCGGGGAATACATGGAGCCGGAATAGATTATTCGAGAAGCTTTATTGTCTCCTATCAAAAACCTTAGCATTTCAACCCCAGTTGAAAATAACGTAGATCCAAAGGTTAGTTCATTTAATGAAATCTTTGCCTTCTCAGAAACCATTAACCTATAATCACAGGTCATAGCGAGCATGCACCCCCCCGCAATCGCATGGCCATTCAAAGCACACACAACGGGTTTCGGGAAAAGAAAGAGAGCCTTTAAAAGGCTCGAAAACCTGAACATAAATCCTAAGAATTCCTCTTTTGAATAACTGTGGAATTCGGGAACATCTAGACCGAAAGAGAAGAAGCTTCCCTCTCCTGATAATACAATTGACTTGACTTCATCATCTAAAGCCAACCTATTAAAAAACTGATACAACTCATCAACCACAGACTCATTTAGGGCATTTACTTTCGGCCTATTAATAATAACTTGAGCAATTCTATCTTCAACAGAAAGGTTGATAAACTTCATACCTTCACCAAATGGTTTCTTGAATGCATAATAATCAATAAAATGAAGATTAGCCTCCAAAACACCTATTTTCCTTCTGTAGAACCTCATTATCTCACAAAGACAAATACCTTTCAACATCTACTTCACTACTTAACAAAGAAGAATTTACAGTTATATTTAATTTTATTAATAAAAGCTCCTCATAGTCGTGAGTCTTAAAAACAAAGGAGGATGAATGATCATGAAGGTTATACCGGCATTAATTCTGATAATAGGGATAGTTTCACTTTTCCCGCGTGCGTTTGCTTTAAATGATAAGACCAATTCGCGTGCAAAGACTCAATTTAATAATGGAGTACTTATCGCACAGGCAGATATGAAGGGTGATCCAGCTAAAGGGAAAGAGGTTTTTCTATCAACTTGTGCAACGTGCCATGGCCCAGAGGGAAAGGGAGACGGACCTGCATCCGCCGCGTTAGATCCAAAACCAAGGAATTTGAGTGATGCCGCATATGTTTCAACACTAAGTGATGAGCATATCTTTAAGGTAGTTAATGAGGGGGGGGCTTCTGTTGGCAAATCCCCAATGATGGCGGCCTGGGGAGGTATTCTCTCCCAGGATGATATATGGAATGTAATAGCATATCTAAGAAAAGATATTTGCAAATGTGAATATAAGGGCAAATAATTATGATTATGAGAGAGCTACCCTATAAATTAATAGTTTATTTTATGATAGTATCGACGATACTCATAAGTATTGGTTGTGCATATTTTACTCCAGATGCTCCCCCTGAAGTCATTGAAGAAGCCGTTCCACCCGAAAGCGACTATCCTGAAGAGGAATTTTAGGGCTCTGTTGTAGTATATGGAGTATCCTTAGATAGCTTTAATTAGTGTTTCTGGCTCTAAAACCAAATTCAGTTTTTAGAAATGTTTATATAATTTAGAAATATATTTCTTTCTACCAACTTATAACTACAATAATCTCTATTGCAATTAATAATCTTTTGAACAATCAGAACCTGGATGTTAGAATTTCGAACACTGGAGAGGTGACCGAGCGGCCGAAGGTGCACGCCTGGAAAGTGTGTAGAGGGTTAATAGCTCTCTCGTGGGTTCAAATCCCACCCTCTCCGCCAGATATATACGAAATAATGTTCTAGCTAGCTAGGTCCGTACGGCAGGAGCTTGTGAATCCCGCCAGGCCTGGAAGGGAGCAACGGTAACAAATCCTCCTGAGCGTTGCGGTAAACCTGGCTAGCTAGATTTGGATAAATATGGCTTACCTTGTGCTAGCTAGAAAATGGAGACCAAGAGCCTTCGATGAAGTAATTGGACAGGAGTATATAACAAAAACTCTTAAAAACGCCGTACTATCCAATAAACTAGCTCACGCTTTAATATTTTCAGGACCAAGGGGTGTTGGTAAAACCTCAACTGCCAGAATAGTTGCAAAGTCACTTAACTGCGATAAGGGACCAACTCCAGATCCATGCCAAACATGTGTTTTTTGCAAAGAAATATCTGATGGCATCTCTTTAGATGTAATAGAGATAGACGCAGCCTCCCATACCGGTGTAAAGGATATAAGAGAGATTATTGAGAATATTAGGTATCTACCATCGCTGGGTAAGACGAAGATTTACATAATAGACGAGGCTCATATGCTTTCTCAGGCAGCATTTAACGCCTTACTTAAGACTCTGGAAGAACCTCCTCCGCATGTCATATTCATCCTCGCTACAACCGAGGTTCATAAGATACCGGTAACCATACTTTCACGCTGTCAAAGATTTGATTTCAAGAAAGTACCACTTGAAAAGATAAGAGAAAGAATAAAGCTCATCACATCAATCGAAAACATTGTGATTGCCGATGAGACAATAGATGTGATATCAAAGGAGTCTGATGGAAGCATTCGAGACGCCTTAAGTCTTTTGGACCAGCTTATAGCCACGTTTGGGTCAAATATTTCTTATGAAGATTCTATCAGGATACTTGGCATTTTAGACAGATCGCTTATACGAAATACCATTTCAGCTATTTTCAAAAAAGATCCCAAGACCTGTATTGAAATCCTGAACGAGGCTTGTGAAAAAGGAGTAAGCCCTAAACGCTTTGCAGAAGATGTCCTTAAGATGCTTAGAAACGCACTAATTATTAAGACCTGTGGTAATGAGATGGCTTCTGGTATATCGATATTTGATAAAAAGGAAATAGAAGAAATCTCGGCGGATCAAACCACTGAAACTCTCGAGATGCTTTTCAATCTCATGCTACAGGGGACAGAAATCGTTCAAAAGTCACCCTATCCGCAGATGGCCCTTGAAATGACATTAGTCAAGCTTACAATGCTAACATCCACAGTACCATTGGACGAAATATTAGACAGGATTGAAAACCTTTATAAAATAGTATCGACTAATAATACGATTTTTAGTAAAAATCCGGTTTCCAAAACACAGCATGAAAACAAGTCATCAGATGACGTATTTGAAAATGTCCCAAATAAACACTCAGAGGAAAATCAGTTACATTCAGATACAAGTAGAAGGGAAATTCCGACACAAAATGAAATAATCCCACTTATAGAATATTTAAAGGTTAAAAAACCTATGATTGCTACTCATATGGAACATGTTGAATGCGTGATAACTGAGGATTCAACAATAGAGATAACTGTTCCGACTCAATCAATTCATTTCGACTATCTTATCCGCAAAGATATACAGGAAATTATAAAGACTTTATCAAAGGAATATTTTGGTAAAGATTTTAGGATTAAAATACACGAGAAGTCCTTAACTGCTAGTGAAACTTCTATTAAGGAAACTAACAACAATATAAGGGAGAAGATACAAAATAATCCAGTTGTGCAAGATGCCCTGGAAATATTTAATGGACGCATCGTTAACTTAAAAATTAAAGTAAAGGAGTGAGTTAAATGAAGTTCGGCGGTAATCTTAAAAATATGTTGAAACAAGCCGAGAAGGTAAAGGAGCAGATGGAAAGGCTTCAGGCTGAAGCTGGTGAGAAAACAGTTGAGGCCTCTGCTGGTGGTGGGATGGTCACCGCAGTTGCTAAGGCAAATGGGGAATTAGTCTCAGTGAAAATTGAACCATCAATAATTCACGAGGGAGACGTAGAAATGCTTCAGGATTTAATAACAGCAGCTGTGAATGAAGCACTCAATAGGGGAAGAGAGATAATGAAGGAGGAGATTGCTAAAGCGGCTTCAAGCTTTGGTCTTCCTCCAGGACTCTTATAGAGATGCGACGCAGTGGATTACCTGAGCCTATTATAAGGCTTATTGAATCCTTATCAAAGCTTCCGGGTATTGGTGAGAAAAACGCAACTAGGCTTGCATTTCACATTCTAAGAACACCAGCAGAATTTGCAGAGAGCCTTGCTAGAGATATTTTAGATACCAAGAAGAAGGTTTCTATATGTAATGTCTGTTACAACTTTGCATTCGGCAATATATGTACGATATGCAAGGACAAAGATAGAGACAATTCAAAAATTTGTGTTGTAGAGGAACCCCTCGATATATTAGCGCTAGAAAGAAGTAGAGAATACAATGGTAAATACCATGTGTTAAACGGGGTAATTTCGCCCATTGATGGTATTGGACCCGAAGATTTGAAGATTAAGGATCTTATTTCAAGACTGCAATCCGAACCCATCACAGAAGTGATTATTGCAACAAATCCAAGCGTTGAGGGTGAAGCTACAGCTCTTTACCTGGCGAAGATAATTAACCCGCATGGGGTAGAAGTAACCCGATTAGCACATGGCATACCAGTGGGAGGAGATATAGAATACATCGATGAGATCACCCTTGGTAAAGCCTTGAGAGACAGAAGAAAGATCTAGTTATAAACTCGCAATTGTTTCAAGAAAATCCTTACAGCCGTTGCATTCACTGGGGTGGCATTGGTATAGATATTAGATACTTCCTGGACAAAATGCCTGTATATGATTCTTTCCTACCCACGAAGCAGAGTGATAAAGGCGATTACCTCGGTTTAAGATTAAAAATGATGTGAATATAATAATATTTAAATAAATTCTTAAAAAGAGGAACCCATAATGAGACGAATTGGAAAAGCATTTAGTGAACTAAAGGTTGGAGATAGATTCTCTGAAAGTATAACTATAACTGAAGCGCACGTTTCAAAAGCTGCGGGGCTGTTTCGAGACTTCAATGCCCTGCATACAGACGAGCCTAATATGAAGAAGTCAAGGTTCGGAAAGAGAATTGTTCATGGTGCCCTCACATTCTCTTTGATGGTTGGTGTTTACAGCAACGTCTTCCATGATACTGACATCTCGACTGTTGAAGCATCAATAAAGTTTACAGCCCCCATTTACATTAATGATACAATCACAATGGAGTGGGTAGTTAAGGAACTAGCTGAGAAGCCAAAGATCGGAGGGGGATTGGTTACATTATCAGGAGAAGTAAAGACAAACGAAGATACTGTAGCAGCCACAACCGATGCGAAGCTGCTGGTTTCAAATAAAACAATATTTGAGTAAAAGATTATATCGATTGCCGAATCCCATTCTAATCGGTTTAAACAGGAAGTATTTTAGAGGAACAGATTTAATCAAGTTGATCTGGCTAGACTGTTTCGACTGAAATAAACAGTTAATTGAGGAGTCCCATCTTTTTCATTCTATACCTAAGTACTTCCCTGGTTACACCTAGTTTCTCAGCGGTTTTCGTTTGATTCCAATCATTCAAATTCAAAGCCCCGATAATCAACTTCTCCTCTACCTTTGAGAGAGTCATATCACTCAATGACATTTCAAGAACTATCTTTTCGCCGTCTTGATCAAGTGTAACCTTTTCAACGATTTGATCCTCCAGCTTTATATAATTTGGATTTAACCTCTCGCCTTCGCTCAGAAGTACAGCCCTCTCAATAGTACTCCTGAGCTCTCGAACATTTCCAGGCCATGAATAATTAAGAAAAACCCTTCTTACCTCATCAGGAATGATGCTAATATTCCTGTGCAACTCATTGTTAAAATAATTTACAAAATAATCTGTCAGTCTTGGTATATCATCCCTCCTTGTCCTTAGAGGAGGTATTTCAATACCAATCACATTTAATCTGTGGTATAAATCCTCCCTGAAAAGCTTTTGAGCCACCATCTCTTTAAGTAAACGGTTTGTTGCAGCTATGACTCTAACATCAACGCTGATATCCCTTGTTCCCCCTAATCTTCTAAAAATCCTCTCTTCGATTACCTTTACAAGCTTTGCCTGGATTGCAAGACTCATGTCTGCAATCTCGTCGAGGAGTATTGTTCCTCCATCCGATAATTCGAATATACCCTTCTTCATTTTCTTTGCATCTGTGAATGCGCCAGCCTCATAACCGAATAATTCGGACTCCAAAAGGGTTTCAGGTATTGCGGCGCAGTTTAATTCAAGTATTGGTTTATTAGCCCTCACACCATTAAAATGTAGTATCCTAGCAGCCAAGCCTTTCCCAGTCCCGCTTTCCCCAGTTAGTAAGATCATTCGAGGATCCGTTTCTCCCAATTTTGATAACAAACTAAGAATTTCCTTAACCGCAATGCTCTCCCCAATAAAGGAATTCAAGTCATATTTTGATTTTTCCCTCATGGTTGCCGCATTAAGGTTTGTCTTTAGTTCGAGGGCACGACTAGCGTTCCGAACCATGACTTTTAGCTTGTCAATAGGGAAGGGTTTTTCGATAAAATCATAAGCTCCCAGCTTGATGGCCGAAACCGCCACTTCAATGTTTCCATGAGCGGTCATCATAATAGTGTTTGGTACTGGCTCAAGGTTTAAGACACTACTGAGGACATCGAGACCGTCGATGTCTGGTAGTTTTAAGTCAAGTAGAACTACTTCAGGATTTTCTTTTTTTGCAAGATCAATTCCATCTTTTCCAGTAAAAGCAGAAATAACAGCGTGTCCTTCCTGGAAAAGCGCCTTTTCTAATTGTTTGCAAAGTAGTTTTTCATCATCAATAATAAGGATAAGTGAACTCAAAAATACCTCCAATTGCTTGAGTAAGATTCTAGTAGGTTAATGCCGCCAATCAAATCAATAATTATTAGCAAATCTCAATTTTAATATTTGAAGGAATCAATATAGTAAATGTAGACCCCTTGTCCTTCTCGGTTGTAAAAAGAATTTTCCCCCTGTGGGTTTCGACAATCCTATTAGTGATTGATAGGCCAAGCCCCGTTCCCCTTTCCTTTGTCGTGTAATAAGGTCTGAAAATTTTATCTTTTTCATCTTCGGAAATACCGGAACCAGTATCCGTCACACTTATTTTAAGGTAACCATTTACACTTCCGGTCTCCACTGTTATTTTCGCTGGAAAACCATTAATAGCCTCTATTCCATTAATTAAGAGATTTAGTAAAACCTGCTCAATCTGTTCGTAATCAACATAAAAACTCTCGTTACAATCAAGTCTTTTCTCTATCGCAATCCCCTTCTCCCTAGCCTTAAAACTCACCAGGCTTAGTGCTCTATCGACTATCTCATTGGGAGAGCACTCGATAAGATTTAACTCGCTCGGGTGCCCTAGTTTTAGGAGTTCCTTAATAATTCTGTCCAGCCTGTCTATCTCCGTCAAAATATCTGATATTGTATGTTTGTGTTCAGGATTATCCGTTTCTTCCTCCATAAGTTCCAGGGCTACAGATATACCTGATAAAGGGTTCCTGATTTCGTGTGCAACTCCGGTAGCCAGTTCCCCAATAGTTGCAAGCTTCTCAGATTTAATTAGCTCTTCTTGCTTCTCTTTAATCTCTTTTGTGGCCTCTTCAATCCTTGCCTCAAGAACCTCATTAAATCTTTTTATTGATTCAAGCAGTATTAGATTTTCTTCATTCTTCTTCTCGAGTTCATCTCTATTTAGCTCTATGTGCGCGAGCATATTATTAAAGGCTTCGAAAAGCATAGAGATTTCAACACTTCCCTTAAGATTCTCTACCCTGTAAGAATAGTTACCTGATGCTACAGCCTTGGCTGCTTTGACAAGGTGAAATATCGGCTTTGTTATTATCCTCGGAACAATTAACGTTAATACACCCCCAAACAAAAGCGCAATTCCAACCATTATAAATATATTTATATAAGCTAGCTTAAGCTGTTCATCGGTAATCCTTACCGCCTCACTCAGCAACTGATTAGAAAGATAACCCTGCATTTCCTGTCCTCTATCTGATAACAGGCTCGTTAGGGTTCGGTATCTACCTTCAATATTCGATGCCGCCTCACTAAGTTCATAGATACTAAAAATGGATAAGCCCCCAATAAGCAACATCAGTACAAGCATTGCCGCATAACCAATTGTTATCTGCCTTAATAATCTCAGCCTGGACATCCTTTCCTTTAGGAAGGTGTTAAATATATAGATCGATCTTTCGATGATTGTATCTATAATTCTCATTAGCAATTCCTAGACCAGTTAAGATTGAGACGCTACTAATTAATATAATCGATATGGGTAACTGTTGCTAATCGAGTATCCAATTAACAAAGGTTTAAAATACACAGTTTGCACAGTGTAGCATTACACAGCATTGGGATAAATTTATGAATTAAATTTGTAACTCTTTGTAATCAAAGGATTGATTTGAATAAATATCAGGTTATTGAACAGGTTATAATTTGAAATTCTACAGAATAATTAGATTTAATTAATCTTCTTTGATGCTTGATCTCTTCAGGAAGTTTCGATATGTCCACCAGGTCTTTCTTGAACCCTTAACCCTAATTTCGATTGGATGAAATAACACATATGAACAATCCCCCAGATCACCCTCAGTACAATCAAGAGAAGATCCTTGGACTAAAAAGACCTGTGTTCCTGGGTCAGATATAATACAATCATTTATCTCGTACATCTTACTAAGAGCCTCTTGATCATCATCCTCGAAATACCTGTCTGCTTCCAATAATAGAAGGTCATTTTCACAGGCATAGAACCCTTCTATTGTAACAATTCCACTTTTCGCGGCAGATGCGACACAGGGTAATATAATGATTAAAACCAACAAAAATAAAATTTTCATAGAATCAACTTTGTCGTCAGTATTTTATACTTGAAATATGGCTATTAATATAATAATATCAACAGCTTAAATTGCAAAATTAAAATTTGCATAGAAAAATTGATGGCAACATTAACTATTTATCCCATCCTGCCTGAATACTCTATCATAACTCTTCTGGAAAAGAAACCTTGAAGTTAATCGTATCAAGTCTCGAAAATTGACTCTTTACCCTAGATAAACCATAAAGATATTAATCAATAAGTGAAAAAAAAGGGCACTGACACCTTATTTTTATTTAGGCGTATATCTATTTGTTTCTACTATTGCGTGACCTGGCAACGAAAAAGGACCCAGCAAAAAATACACTCTATTCCGGCTGCAATTTCAAAAGGTTTTAAGCTCTTCCTAACCGCTCTATACCTGAATAGAATCAAAACCTATATTTGACATTCATCAGCCAAAGACTGTAAGCTAGAAGTAACAATAAACGTAACCTTTAGTTTACAAATATGGAAAAAGCGGGTCTTCCTACCATATTACGCTCCAAAAATACTGTCTTTACTTTTAAAGACATCGCTTTACTGGAGAAAGAAGAAGGGGTCAAATCTTTTGTTTACAAGTCTAATTAATTCCCCTATAATTATCTAAAATGTCTCGTCCACTTCGGATTCAGTTTCCAGGTGCAATATATCATGTCATGAATCGTGGGATTGCACGTCAGAAGATATTTATAGAGACAGCAGACTATGAAGGATTACTAAAGACCATAGCTGAGACCCACGAGCTTTGGGGTATTGAAGTCTTTGCATACTGTTTAATGAGTAGCCACTATCATATCTGCCTGAGAACCCCAGAAGGGAATCTTTCTCGTGTCATGCGCCATGTGGATGGTCTATACACCCAGAGATTTAACAGAATGCATGGTCGAGACGGTCCGATATTTCGGGGTCGATTCAAAGCAATTGTGATAGACGGTGATAGATATTTGAGCGCTGTAGTGCGATACATACATTTGAATCCGATTGAGGCTGGAATGGTTAAAGAACCTGAAGAATACAATTGGAGCAGCCATAAGAACTATTTGAAACCAAAAAAGGCACCCGAATGGCTTAATGTAGTGGAGTTATTGGAGGGATTCAGTAGTGTGAGAGAATTTCAGGAGTTTGTTTTATCGGGTAATGAGGATAAGTTGAAAGAGTTTTATACTCGTGGTCGTCAGAGTCCAATATTAGGAGGAGAGGATTTTAAGGAACGAGTAAGAGAGAACGTAGGCAAGATAGGGAGAGAGCATCCTCGGCATGAGAGAATATGGTTGAGGCCGTCGGCGGACGAGGTAGTTAGCAATGTGGCAATGGCATATGGGACAGGAGTCGATGAGGTGCTTGGATGGAGAAGGGGAAGGGGTAGTGAAGCGAGGAAGGTAGGGATGTATTTAGTGAAGCGGTTATGTGATATGACGCTAAATGAGGTAGC
>Ga0184637_10002129_pt1 | contig 12851 bp, 14 predicted proteins | sample PLM3_127_b2_FD_133143 | JGI IMG/M metagenome (GOLD analysis project Ga0184637, IMG submission 133143) | Groundwater sediment microbial communities from an aquifer in East River, Colorado, USA - PLM3_127_b2 | ecosystem: Environmental > Terrestrial > Soil > Riparian zone | place: USA: East River...
AGTCCATACAGCAAACAATCATTTATGAGTACTTATATAAAATGACTTATTTCGAAGAATTTTGTTTATTCTTATTTCTGAGAATTGATTACTTCGGTATCATTCGTAATCAAAAAAGATGGTGTTTTAGTAACAGACTTATGAGGAGTCAAAAATTCTATAGAGTCTATTACTTTCTTAACTTCTGGTAATTGGCTTGCATATGATTGATTAGTTCCTGGAACATATGATATGTCATAAAACGTACCATTAACTTTGGTTATGACTGCAAGTGATGTTATTTTTTCATCTGGAAAATCCTCATTTATTCTCGAATATTCAAATTGCCATGCAGGATTTTTTTTTCCTACAGTGGTCTGGTTATCATTGATAAAGGCAAACCCGTGAAGAAACTCACTCAATTGGATGGTTTTATACTTATGTCGCACAAAATCCATTAAAGTATGACAATTACATTCTCTTTCAAGCTGTAGAAAATCTGAACTTTCAGAAATTGCATTTATCATTAAAACAGGAATTGATTGTGAGTAATTCTTCGACATGCTTAGATAAGCTGTGCAACCCCTGGAGTCTAAACATCTTTGTTCATCCAGAAGCTGACTTGGTCCATCCCAGTAAGGTGGATATAATAATCTAATTCCCATATTTTGATACTCATACTTCACCATGTCTTCAGAAAACACAGTCTGAATGGAAAGGATGAATAAAACTACAAAAGGTATACCATAAAATAAAATCTTCACTATTTTTTTTTATTTTCTATATTTAAAAATATTACTAATTTAATCAGGAGTTTTGAGTCTATATAGAGATTCTAGGTTTGAATGCGTCGGGAATCGAATTGTTAACAATTCGGATCCAATTCCAAACAGGCGTTTAAAGAACTATCGCTGTGTTTAATACAATTCAAGTATACTAATCGCAAGTGTAGCTAAATAACATAAGTGTTAACATGTGCTGGTCGAATTCGCATCGTTTATTGTTTACAATGTGAATCTCCATTAAATTAGTATAATTTAGGAGTAAAATGATTGCCAATCTTTATCAAAGCATGATTTAATTAGTCTGATGAGTCTTTCCTTGACAAATTCCTCCGTTATTAGTTCCTTATCATAATATTCTGGTATCATATCTTGACTGACTTCACCTTTAGTCATCAACCGGTCTTCTTGAACTGATATTTTTTCGCCAGATAATGAGAATTTAATATTAGGGTATCTCGATTCATGTGTCAATTTAAGATGTAAACTGAATTCAATACTAGGATTTTTTTTGGCTACAATTTCCGATTGGATATGAACACTTGAGTTCACATCTTTACTCTCTAAGTAACTCTCGAATTTTCTCATCACAGGTTCAATAACATGCTGCGACAACTTATTGAATTCATTCTTTAAATCTTCATCCTCTCTTAATGAATCAAGCTTCTTTGATTTGGCATCCTTCACCCGGTTTTGAAAATTATCTATTAAAGGCCCTAACTCTTTTTCGAGGTCTTCCACAAATCTAATTGAATCGGATTCAAATTAAACTTTAGCTTTGACACGGACATATTGATTCCTCTGCCGTGGTATTGTTTATGAATTATCCTTTCACTCCGACTTTGGATATGATCTCTTGGGCGACATCGTTTTCTACGAGATTCTTCATTTCTTGAATTGTATCGATACATTTTGCAGGTCTTGTATCTTGCAACAATTCCTTGTCAATTTGAATTTAATAACTCACGTATTAACAAATGTCTGGGACACGGATAAGTGAACGATGCTGTTTTTTTCTTAATTATACTTGCTTATGTCTGTCTTAGTGTGGCACGATTTTACACTCGCAGGTTTCCTGGGGACCGTTACAACTTTTACAATTTTTTGTTTCCGAATCTACAGCACCCCAACAGCGGGAACACCCCGTATTTAGATCATCGTCTGCCATTAACTGCAGTACTAAATTGATTGTCAGGTCTTCGGAAGTCAGGATTCGAACAGTGCATATTCTTTCGAGATAGGAAGTTACTCATGATAAAAACGATTTCTGATAATTACCCAACTTTGAAATCGATATTAATCTTCGAATACCAATTGCAAATTAGGGGTAATTTCGATAGTTCTAGTTTGAGGCCCTTGGATATCAAATTACGAATCCCCTAAGTCACGCTATTTATTTTCTCTTTTCGAGCATAGTCTCAATTTTTTCTTCTAAACTAAGTATCTTATCCAAAATCGTTTCATTGCGCTCCTCTAGATCTGCTATGTGGATTAGAAGTTCATCCTGTTTCTCTGAAGTCTTTTTCTGTCGATAGTAGACCCACCAAGTTATTACCGCACCGACGGCAGCTCCCACAGCAAGCCCAACCCACGTACTCCAAGCATTTGATATATCACCTTTATTACAATCGACTCCAAAAAAATATACACATCCCAATATGGTCAAACTTTCGAGCATTAAAAGATTTGATTGTGTCTTATTGTTAAGAATTGCGCCTTTTAATACCCAAGGCGTGTTCTGATTATAAGTGAAAGAGGAGGAACCAGCCCTGAGGAACACATATCCTTCTTAGTTCCAGAGGTCCTGCGCAAATTTTAATACTGTTATAGCAGCGTTACCATCTAGATCAATTGGTACTCCTTGCGTGATGGACTACTCAACTCTTATTCAGATATTTGGCCGTCAGGGATCATATTTTAACAATTCGGATCCAAATTTGTTTCTTTGATAGGGTTCGACTTTCAAACGTTGAAGTTCAGTATACTTAGAGTGGGACCGATAAGATTTTGAACCTTGCTGGTATACTAGGCGCACGACTGTGTTAACTGTCGGCTATTGTTCTCTAATGATGCCAATGAAATTGTTCACATCTATGGTGCGCCAACTAGAACTTGATCTGGGAAATTCTCCTAAGGATCAACCATAGTATTGGAGCACCGAACGCAACATGGAATATGCTAAAACAGCATTAGAATATTCCAATTTAAGTAGGATTAGAAATCCAATGGCCCAGAATATCATAAAAGCTCCTGGAATTTGTACACGTCTTGTGTTGAAAGCAGATTGCATTAGCTGTTCTTTCGTGGGTTCATCATCCTGATAGAACGGTTTGAGGAGATATGTTGCCGACAAAAAATACAAGAATAATGAGACGATTAGTAAAATAACTGCAATTGCTTCAAAGTAATAATCGAACCACTCCTTGTCAATATTTGGCTTGGGTTCTGTCAGATATAATACTAGCAAAATCGCGCTTATACCGATGAACCAACTTGTAATAATGGTCTGTCTTTCATTTGCGATTTTCCAGCCACTCAATATTATGCTCTATCCGCCACGCATTTATAAAAGTTAGAACTACACAGGAATCTTGGAGACATTACTTCCCTCTAATTTTCCGTAGGATTCACCTCTGTTTGGTCCTTGAGTAATCGGGTTCAAAAATCTAAACACTCCACGATCGATATTAAGAATGAAATAGAATTAATAAAAATATGCTATAATAACGAAATTGAGTATCCTGTAGTAAGGGTAAAAGAGAGTCCTTTAGTAGGAACTATACTTATGACAGCATTTGAAATTAAATAACAAAATAGAAGAACCTGATCAGATTATTTTTTTGTGTTTTTCAACAATTTTCCTTATCCGTTCACGCTCTTCATCAGAAGGCTTAGCCACAGTTGTATTCATAACGAAATACCTTCCTGCATGATAAGCTAATGGTGCTTTTTCGGGATTGTTTGAAGCTTCAATAACTTCACCTACAAAAGTTGTATGGTCACCAAGAGCAATTTCCTTAATTAATTTACATTCAATATTGACAGAAGCTCCCTTTATCATAATTCCGTGAATTTTCTTTGCTTTGTAGAATTCGAATCCCATTTCTTTTAAGGCATCTACCTTGTTAAAAATGACACCAGTGTAACCACCTGCTATGCTTGACATTATCGATTGATCGCTACTACACAGATTTACTCCAAATTCCTTCGTTTCTTTTATGTTGTCGTGAGTTGCATCGCCTGGACGTATACACACAGCTATTAAGCCAGGAGAGTAGGACATATGATGTGTCCATTCACATGCCATAACATCTGCTCCATAAGGTCCATCGCTAGTGATCAATCCCACGCTTGTAATAAATTTATTTGATCTATCATCATTCCATGGTAAATCCAAGATTTCTGGAATTCAACACGAGTTTTAAGTTAATAACGTTAGTGGTGCTTCTCTAGTTATTATGCCTACAAATAATTTGAAAATTAGTTACCTATACTAAAGATTAGTGCGATTGGTGGGAATATAAAGACGAAGATGGTGGTTAAAACATAAAGAACCAAGCCTAGCAGCAAATTCCAATTCCCCTTCCCACTCTTCCGACGTATATGTGTCCTATACCGGGTAAACCAATTATTCCTCCGATATATGCTATTAGTGCGGAAGTTCCATATTTGATAGCAGCACTAATTAATAAAGAAAAAATTATAGTGAATAGTAAGGTCTGAAGCCGTCAGGAATCCGTCGAGGAGATGGAACCAGGCATCAACACCAGGAGCTTGTCCTGCTTTAAAGTCAGCTGGGTCAAGCGCTGTACAACTAATTTATACACGCACAGACAGTATATCGTTATGATCCAAGCTTATGCGGCTCATGAAGCTAGGGGAAAACTAGAATCAATTGAGTATGAATTAGGTTCCTTGAAACCTGATGAAGTAGAGATCGATGTCGAGTATTGTGGTATTTGTCATAGTGATTTGAGTATGCTTAAGAACGAATGGGGATTTACACGATACCCGTTTGTACCAGGACATGAGGTCATCGGCAAAGTGGCTGCGATTGGAAATATGGTAAACCATCTAGAAGTTGGACAATATGTAGGATTAGGTTGGCGGGCTCGCTCTTGCCTAGTATGTGACCAGTGCTTGAGTGGTCATCATAACCGTTGCTTGAAGGGAGAAGACGTGATTATTGGCAGGCATGGGGCTTATGCAGAAAAGGTGCGCTGCCAAGCGTTATGGGCTTTTCCCTTACCTAAGAATATTAACACTAAGACTGCTGGCCCATTATTTTGTGGTGGAATTACAGTCTTTAATCCGATTATCCAGAATAATATCAAATCTACAGATCATGTAGCTGTAGTTGGAATTGGTGGGTTAGGACATATGGCTATTAAATTTCTTAATGCATGGGGATGTGAAGTTACTGCTGTGTCTACCAATCCTGAAAAAGAGAGGGAAGCACAACAGTTTGGAGCCCATCATTTCTTGAATTCGAAGGATCCTGATGCTCTAAAGCCATATACCAATCATTTCGATATGGTACTTGTTACTGCAAATGTTGACCTGGATTGGGATGCCTATATTACTACACTTCGTCCTGGCGGCAAGTTACATATCGTTGGAGCAGCTCCACAAGTAAAGGCAAGTGTGTTTCCATTAATTGCAGGTGAAAAGTCTATCGGCGGTTCACCAATAGGAGGTCCTGCAGAGATTTTAATGATGCTTAATTTTTGCAATCGTCATGCCATTGAGCCAGTTATAGAAGAGTTTCCACTTTCGAGCGTTAATGAGGCGTTGGCACATCTTGAATCAGGCAAAGCACGTTATCGAATAGTCTTGAAGAATGATTTCAAGTAGTTTGACTAAGCAACGTTGCAAGAGTCCCCACCTCTCTTTGTTATGACTATCGCAGCTTTACAACGCGAAAAGAGAATGATGATGAACAAAAAGAAACCAGATAAATATCAAACAATATGTTCTATGGTAACAGTTGTGGGCGCAGTTATAATATTTTATGGACCAAGATAGAAAACCAACTTATCACTACTAATTCATGTCAATGTTTATCCATGTATTTCCAATATATGGTTTTTTCAGGTATCTTAAGTTTTTTTCGCAGGTAAAATCTTATGCTCGTAGTCGCCTCTAATTTGCAACTAAGGAACTACTACTGTGCTTAAATATTTTGGCTTACCTCATGAAGATTATATGCAAGTGGGAATCGATAGTTTCGCAGCGGCTCATGATGACGCCAGCCTCTCCATCGATCCATCCGAACGTTTGCTGAATTTGATCAAACAAATTGAACTCGCCGATCAGATCGGCTTGGATGTGTTTGGAGTCGGGGAACATCATCGTCGAGAGTTCCTTGATTCAGCACCTGTTGTCATCCTAGGAGCAGCTGCCACCCGAACGAAACGGATTCGCCTTACCAGCGCCGTAACTGTACTGAGCGCTGCTGATCCCGTCCGTGTGTTTCAAGAGTTCGCAACGCTCGATCTACTCTCACAAGGTCGAGCAGAGATGGTAGTTGGCCGAGGATCATTCGTTGAAGCGTTTCCCCTATTTGGCTTTCGATTGGAGGACTACGACTCAGTTTTCGCAGAAAAACTCGAATTGCTACTAAAGATTCGTGACAATGAACACGTTTATTGGTCGGGGGAATTTCGACCTTCCCTAAATGGAGAGGGGATTTACCCTCGACCATTACAGAACCCTTTACCAATTTGGATAGGCGTTGGTGGAACTCCACAATCATTCGTGCGTGCCGGCCTGCTTGGGCTCCCCTTGATGGTTGCAATCATTGGCGGCGAGACAAGTAGGTTTAAGCCATTAACCGATCTCTACAGGAAGGCAGGAAAGCAAGCCGGTTATTTACCTGATCAGTTGAAAATTGGTGTACATTCACTTGGCTACGTAGCAGAAACTACCAAAGAGGCAGCAGATGACTTCTTTCCTGGATATAGAAACGCCTTCAACGAAATCGGGAAGGAGCGTGGATGGGCTCCCGTAACACGTAAGGATTTTGATGCCCAGAGAGGTCCGGATGGTGCGCTTCTTATCGGCGATCCAGATGAGGTAATTGAGAAGATAAAACATCACAGTAAAATCCTCGGTGGTATCTCCCGCATTACGTTTATGATGAATCCCGCCTCGTTACCTCATGCAAAACTCATGCGAGCTATAGATTTAATAGGCAAACACGTTGCACCCGCACTTCGCAAATTATGAAAGTTGCCGTATGCCAAGAATGTCGAATTATCTATGAAAAACATGCTCAACTTCGAAAACTAGTTCGATATATTGTGTTAAAATACTCATTGATTCCATATCTAGGATATTGAATGAATTTGTAATCTTGGAGGGTGATCAACAAGAGTTATGGGAAATAGATTATGAAAAGAAAATTGCGATAAATATTTCAGATCTAAACATAGTTGAAAATAAAATGACAAGATATGATGGAACCATTAAAGATTATTTGACGGAAAAGGGTTTCACCGAAGTCCATTTTCACGAAACAGGATCACTTCCTTCACGTGCTCATTATAGCAGCAAACGAAATTGTTCATTTAGATAAGGCTGTTGCAAGATGCTATTGAATACTTTTGTTTTATTTATATGCTTAAATCATGATTAGTAAAGAAAAACGGACTCCACTTTTTCCATTATTGTTAGTTAATTTTATAGGTACACTAGGATTTAGTATCGTTTTGCCTTTCCTGGTATTTTTGGTCATGAAGTTCGGAGGTAATGCTGTAGTTTATAGTCTCCTGGCAGCAACGTATCCAGCTTTCCAACTTATTGGAGCTCCAATCCTGGGTAGATGGTCTGATATTTACGGAAGAAAAAAAGTACTTTTGTTGAGCAATGCAGGAACGGCAATTGGTTGGATATTATTTCTTGTTGCGTTAGTTGTGCCATTTGAAAAGACCTTTAGTATCAACTTAATCTCTTTCGGAACAATTGTTGTAGTAGTTCCATTACTATTCATATTTCTTGCAAGGGCAATAGATGGAATTACTGGTGGCAATATTTCCGTTGCAAATGCCTATCTTTCAGATATTTCATCGGACGAGAACAGAAGTAAGAACTTTGGAAAAATGTCAATATCTTCTAATTTAGGTTTTATTTTAGGTCCTGCGCTGGCTGGAATTTTGGCCGGAACAGTTTATGGGGCAATGCTTCCAGTTCTAGCGGCATTATTACTGTCTTTAGTTACACTATTTGTAATATGGTTCCTATTAAGAGAATCCAGGATTAAATCTAATCCAATAATGATTCCTGAAGAAGGAACCATTAGAAAAGTCTTTGCGCAGGAGTGTAAAGATTGCTACGAACCTACGGGTCCTATTAAGCCTAGGTTTAGAGATGTTTTCAAACTAAAACATATTTCGTTTTTACTAGTACTATATTTTTTGATATTTCTTGGATTTAATGTATACTATGCTTCATTTCCGACTCATGCAGCAAGTGAACTTAAATGGTCAATAACACAGTTGGGGATATTTTATGCAGTATTAAGTGGAATTATGGTATTCATCCAAGGACCAGTATTACGTAAAGCATTAAAAAAATTTTCTGAAGAAAAACTAGTTATTCTTGGCAGCATAATCTTGGGAACAAATTTTGTTTTATTTTTTTCAAATAATATTATCTCAGTATCTTCGGCTGTAGTTTTATTTGCTCTTGGTAACGGCCTTATGTGGCCCTCTTTCATGTCTATTCTTTCAAAACGTGCAGGAACAGCTCTTCAAGGAGCTGTTCAGGGTGTTGCAGGTAGTATTGGAGGCGTTGCGAGTATCATTGGATTAATTGCGGGGGGAGTCTTGTATAATTTGATTGGAGGAGCAACCTTTCTAGTTAGCGCCGTAGTAATATTTTCAGTTTTTGTTATGTCTTTTCGACTGTTAAGAACATGAGGTTTCTGTCATTTCTGACATAAATGTTCTTCAATAACTTACAAAACGCGAGACATTTTGATTTCAGGAATTTAAATCTCATAATTCAATTTTTAATAATTTTAATGATATGAAGAGGAAATAAATTGGGGAAAGAGTAAGTCTTTATACTCCTATCTCTCTTGCTAGTTTCACAAGTTTTTTGCCGTCTTCAGTCAATTTGTTGAATACTTTATTTTTAACGCTCTTTCGGTCTACGAGTCTACGCTTTTCCGCCTTAAGGAGCATTTTATGCCCGTATCCATATGCACCCAACTTAGTTAACAGTTCTCTAGTTGGATATGCTTTTCCAGCACCAATTGTCTTTAACAACTTGACTAGTGCCTTTTCCTCCACAAGTATTTTTAACAATCTTGCTTCTTTCATCGTACATTAGTATATATCACTTACTATATAATCGTTACTTATTATTAGATACAAATTTCAATATTTTTAATATCAAAACATCCCTATACAAAATCAAAATACAGAAATATTCAAAATTATTACTCATAAGATTATAAACGTTCTATTTTATTTTAGGTTGTGATTAAAACAAAATTATGTTGTTAGAATATCTTTTCACTTCCAATGGTTCTATTGGTGAGTCTTTAAATTCAATTGGCTATAGCGATTTACTCTTTTTTAGTGCAAAGAAGATGAAGGTATAGTCAAGTCCAGTAACATCATAATGGACAACTTTATCTTCATAGACAAAGTCTATTGGTTCGGTAAGCACTAAACTATTCTGTTCTGCAGCCTTGAGCACATTCTTCTCCATTTCTTCTCTACTGAAAACATTATCAGGATGATGCTTAGGATTATGTTTTGTTTTTACTATGTTGAATATCTTATCAGGCCAGTAGTCTGTAGACGTCAAAAGTATTCCATCTTTCTTCATTATCCTGTTCATTTCCTTGAAATAGTTTTGAATATTAACCCCATGTTCTATGACTGACAATGATGTAATATAGTCAAACATATTATCTTGGAAATTAGTTTTTTCGAGATCTTGAATCGAGATATTAAATGTTTTGTCTTCATACATTTCGAAAATTGGTTTATAAAGAGGGTAAACAATATCCGTTAATGGTGGGTATATCTTTTTTAGGAATAGGTCGCAACCATACAGATTTTGAAATCCAAGTCTTTTCAATATGGAAAGAATAGGGGAGCCGTTACATCCTACATCAAGGATGAAGGAGCTTCTATCTGCTTTGCTTATCATGTCAACCATTTTATATGTATCCCATGACTTTACTTTATCAGGATGTGGGAAAACACCTAGAGCGTCTAAACGCTCGATGGCGTAATTTACTTCAGATAAATTTTTCAGGACAGAATTATAAATCATGGTTATAAAATTTAGAATTACTATATTTATAAAGTATTGCGACAGTAATGTAAGAAAAATACATTACATGAATTATTTAATAAAATCTGATAATGTTATTTGTTTTCCTTCTATGTTTGGTTTCCAATTTTCTGTATGGGTCGGAAGGGACCGATCTGGAATTTCAGATGGGTCTAAACTAAATTTTCTAACTTACAAACACTGATAAGAAACAGTCTAAAAAAAATATAGGTCTTATATGGGCTCACAGTATGACAATGCCATTTTGAATTGTTCAGGACTTGTATATAGTCCCCTTTGTTCATATCCTATTATTTTCTCTCTACATGCAGAATAGGACTTGATTGAACCTTCTGTAAACAATATTCCGACATACATTAGCAGAACGACGCTCAAAATAATTGCAACTGACATAAGTAGTATAGAAGAAGTCCTTGGTTCGGCAGGTTTCGCCTTTATTTCCAACTTTTCTACTGGTCGCGGGGCACGCAATAAAATACTCATTTTTTCACCTCCACGCCAATTTTCTTCATGCTCATATACAATAATACGGCATGTAGGAACTTTAAGTATAGTAAAGTCTGGTTATTACAAATACAAAGCCAGTGCTACTTTTTAGGTTAGAATTTCTAGTTTTTTTGTTTTCTTTAGGCTTTACCGATTCATCTCGACCACTTGTTACCGGCTCACTTTGTTACTAATTAAATGAGTGTATCACATCAGGTAACTAATTAAAATATGCTAAATCACAGTAACATTGACCATCAATTCAAAGAGTCAGGTTATTTACGGCTTGGAATAGATTCAATTTAAATAAATATCTTGGCTTAAATACCTATCATGAATTTCTTTTGTCTGAACTTTTACTGCGGCCTATCTCTACTTAGTTTCCAGTCTCCTTTCATGCTGTGGTCCAATTGAGCTAGCCCCACCCGTATAGTCACCCATTACTTCGAGGACATAGTCAATATCGTTTAGTTTCTTAAGCATCTCCAGGGTCATACGCTGTGTCGAAACATAGTGAGTCCCCTTATCATATATTGCAGGAACAGTTCCAGTAGTTTGTAAAATGCGTTCTTTCGATTTTTCAGGGTTTGTTCCTTCTTTGGTGAAAACTTCTACAGTATAGATTGGTGTGTTATTGTCAGAGTTCTTCGAGAGTCGTAAAATTAGATCGTAGACAAAAGCGGGGTCTACTTTAGGAAATAATTCGCGATATGCTTTTCCCAGGTTCTGTGTTTGTGTCTTTAGTTCCTCTAGCTTACTGCTTTCGCTCATTGCAAGTTATCTCCTTTTCGTATTGACAAGATAAAGAATGAAAGCCAGAACTTAAATATAAACAATTTTTAAGTATCCGCAAATTGTGCGTGGCCAAATGTATTAATTATTGAGATCGAGCATAAAAAAATGATTGCTCTGATTTCACTTTGAGTCACAATATGATAATGCCAATTTGAACTGTTCTGTATCTCCATACATTCCCTCTTGCTCATAACCTACTATTTCATCTCGACATGACGAGAATTGTTTCAAACCTTCCGTGTATACAACGGCAGTGCAGGTTAGAAGAACTACGGACAAAGATATCACCAGTGATATTAGAAGTATAGTAGAGGTCTTTGGTCCTACTTGTTTTGATTTTGTAGATTGTTTTGTTTTCAAAATCATGGTATCCAGTATGACGCTCATTTTAACATCTCCCTTTTTCCTAATTTTTCAAAATTCATAGGTTAACTAATGACGCGTTTATTATTTTAAATCTAGTAATGATTGGTTCTTAGTAATATCAAGTATTTGGTATTTTTAATGCTAGCATTCTATTCTTGCAAGGCGTTGAGACTTGAGATATTCAATTTCCTTTTGGCTAAATATCGATTTTGCCATTGAAACTGAAGAATAAGTATTAACAAAAGATAAAGTTAACTTAGCAATTAGTTGGTGAAAGTGCTATTGTAGCAGACTCCCAAATTAAGATCTAGGTCGTATCAACATATTCTCGCACTAGCTGGATTGCTTTAATAAAAAGGATAAATAAGATTGTTATCTATTGATACGGTTGTTATTTAAACGACTTATGTATGCCGTCGGAACGCTTCTTCTCGTAGGATTACTTGTTAGTTTGCAATCTGTATCCAATATTTTTGCGGCACCTATCCAACAGGGTTTTAAAGATTCTGCAAATTGCACTACTAGCGCTCCTACTTCAACATCAAGCATGACTTGTTGCTGGCGAGAAAAAATTCCTGGTTCTATTTTAGGGGAAAGATATTGTCAAACATGTTATTATGGACCTAATGGACTTCTAACTAGTTGTGATGATAAAGAATTGCAATATGTTAAAACACCTAGCAAAGATCAATCTAATACTTTACCACCATTGCAAGGGGGAGGTAACGTTCTACAAGAACCGTCGACAGATTCAAAACTACCACAATTACTTCAAAAAGGTGGTATCCTTGAAAAATTACAGGAAAGTAATACGACCCTTTCTAAAAACAAATAGCAGCTCTAGAAAAAATAACAGTAACTAAGAAATATAAATTTAATATGCAGATGTTCGGCAGTCGGGAATCGCGTTGTTAACAATTCGGATCCAATTCATATGCGGTATGCTCCGATAAATTATTGGGCTGCCTGTGCGATCCTGCTAAGAGCCTCATCTGTAGTTTGTTTAATGCCGTTTTCTGCAAATCCCCTACCAATAATAGGTATCCCAGATAGGTCAATGTCCCATACTGCATCTACTCTAGTTTTGTTATCAGATATAGGATGCAATTGGAGTATTCTGGTACCCGTTAC
>Ga0184637_10002131_pt1 | contig 12850 bp, 13 predicted proteins | sample PLM3_127_b2_FD_133143 | JGI IMG/M metagenome (GOLD analysis project Ga0184637, IMG submission 133143) | Groundwater sediment microbial communities from an aquifer in East River, Colorado, USA - PLM3_127_b2 | ecosystem: Environmental > Terrestrial > Soil > Riparian zone | place: USA: East River...
CGGCACCGCGTCACGACCACCCACATGGTGCCCACGCAGTTCCAGCGACTCGTGCGGCTGCCCGCCGAAGTGCGCGCGAAGTACGACGTCTCCTCGCTGCGCCACGTGATGCACGCGGCGGCGCCGTGCCCGATCGAGACGAAGCGCGCGATGCTCGCGTGGTGGGGACCGGTGATCTACGAGTACTACGGCGCCACCGAGGGCGGGGGCACGATGGTGCGCCCCGACGAGTGGCTGGCGCACCCGGGCACCGTCGGCCGGCCGTGGCCCGGCGCCGACGTCAAAGTGCTCGACGACGGCGGACGCGAGTGCGGGCCGGGCGAGATCGGCACCGTGTACCTGAAGCTCTCGATGGACTTCGAGTACAAGGACGACCCCGAGAAGACGCGCGCGAACCGGCTGGGCGGCTATTTCACGGTCGGCGACGTCGGCGAGTTCGACGCCGAGGGCTACCTGTTCCTGCGCGATCGCAAGATCGACATGATCATCAGCGGCGGCGTCAACGTGTATCCGGCCGAAGTCGAGGCCGTGCTGCTCGGCCATCCAGAGGTGGCGGACGCGGCGGTGTTCGGGATCCCGCACGAGGAGTGGGGCGAAGAGGTGAAGGCGGTGATCGAGCCGTCGGCTGGCGCCCTGCCGGGCGATGGCCTCGAGCAACGCCTGCTCGCGCACTGCGCCGAGCTGCTCGCGAAGTACAAATGCCCGCGCTCGATCGAGTTTCGCGCTGCGCTGCCGCGCGATCCGAACGGGAAGCTCTACAAGCGACTGCTCCGGGACCCGTACTGGGAAGGCCGGGACCGGCGCATCTAGTCTGTGGTAGGCTGGCGCCGATCTGACGGGCCGTCAGATACGCACCGATTGCGAGGAGATCCGCTGATGCCGTTCGAGGACTTCGTCGTCTGCGACGCCGACATGCACGTGTTCGAGCCGGCGGACCTGTGGCAGCGCTACCTGACGCCCGAATACCGGCACGCGGCGCCGGTCGGGATGACGGAGCTCAAGCGCGACATCCGCGTGAAGGTGAAGTCGCAGGTGCTGCTGCGCGTCGGCCCGGTCCGCCCGCTCAAGGAGCGCGGCGGCAGCGGGATCGGCTGGCGTCCCGATCAGGAGGCCGCGTACGGCGAGGCCGAGGCGCGCGGCTGGGACGCCACCGCCCAGCTCCAGGCGATGGACCGCGAGGGCGTCGATCTCACCGTGCTCTACCCGACGCGCGGGCTGTTCGTGCTCGGCCTCGACTCGAGCGAGCAGATCGGTGCCGACGGTCTCGAGCCGCCGTTCGCCGCGGCGATTGCGCGCGCCTACAACGACTGGCTGCACGACTACTGCCAGGCCGCGCCCGACCGGCTCTACGGCGCCGCGATGGTGGCACCCCACGACATCGCGGCGGCCGTCGACGAGACACGCCGCTGTGTCGAAGAGTACGGCTTCAAGGCGATCTTCCTGGCGCCCGGCACCGTGAATCGCATGCCGTGGCACCACCGCGATTACGATCCGCTGTGGGCCGAGTGCCAGAAGCAGGGCGTCCCGGTCGGCTTCCACGGCGGCGGGCGGACGCTGCTGACGCCCGACTTCGGCCTCGAGGTGTTCGCCGACCGCCTGATGATGTGGCACACGTTCAACCAGCCGCTCGGCGTGATGGCGGCGGCGGTCAGCCTGATCGGCGGCGGTGTGCTCGAGCGCTTCCCCGACCTGCGCGTGGCACTGCTCGAGGGCAACTGCTCGTGGGCGCCGTGGCTCTTGCACCGCCTCGACGAGCACCACGAGTGGGTGGGCTGGTACGAGGCGCGCGACCTGACCAAGAAGCCGTCGGAGTACTTCCGCGACAACTGCTTCGTGTCGGTCGAGGTCGACGAGGAGACCGTCGTCCATTATTTAGACTGGTTCGGCGACGACAACCTCGTGTTCTCGACCGACTTCCCGCACGGCGACTCGCAGTACCCGCACGCGATCGAGACCTTCCGCAAGCTGCCCTTGTCCGAGGAGACGCAGCGCAAGGTCGCCGGCGACAACTGGAGCCGCCTCTACAACATCCCGCTCGAGCGCAAGCGGCCGCGCTAGGCCTGCGGAAGTTGCATGAAGGAAGACCCAGATCAGCCTCGTCGGCGGCTTCCAGGGTCAAGGATCTGGATTGGCGCGGAGCCAGTTGGTTCGCGTTGGAGCCCGTCAGCCCTTGCAGGATGACACATTATCGTATAGATGATCGCCTCCCTAGGAGCCTGACTAACCCTCCCCCCGTTCGGAGGACGACGCCGTGCGCTCAATCGCGCTCGCCGTGTGTGTTCTATTTTCCACCGCCTCGGCCCAAGGAATAACGATCGACTTCGAGGGCCTTTCTGCGATGACCCGCATCACTGGAAACCCGATTCCGCTCGACGCCAGGCTATCGGACCAATTCCTATCCACACTGGGAGTCCGGTTCGCCTCGGGTTCAGACTACGTGCCCGTGATCTTCCTGGGTGACATTCCGAATCACGCACTGAGTGGCGTCAACGGAATCGGAGGGTCAACGGACGACGGGCTGCTCACCTACAACGACGCCTTTCCGATAACGATTAGCTTCTGGGACCCGAGCAACTCGTCCCGGCCCGCGACAACGGATTTTGTCTCGATTCGTGGTGACCTCCGTGGAAGCAGCTTCACGGTCGCCTTTGACGCCTTCGATTCGGACGGGAATCTCGTCGCCTCGGACTCGGGTCAAGACTTCGGGGGTCGAACCTACAGTGTGGCAGCAGCTTCGATCCACTCCGTTCGGTTCAGCGGTGTTCCGACACCAACGATTGGCGGGTCCGGCGGTGTTGGCCTGGACGATCTCACCTTCAATCCGGTGACTCCGGTCCCCGAGCCCGGCACCTTGCTGCTCTTGGGTGCGGGACTCGCGAGATTGGGCTACGGCCGTCGGCGGACGATCTTTTCATCCAGGCGGGCTGAACCCTCGTAGGGAGGGAGAATCCCGCCTTCCGCGGTGTGGTGAAGCGGAAGGCGGATGCGCTGCGCTTTCCCGTCTCCCGCCCTGGTGTTGAGCTCGCGCAGAGAGCGAGTCGAAACGTCTCAGGCCTATTCATGAAATCCTGAACTGGATTTGAATCCAGTTGGGCGGAGTCGGATCAGCGCGCTGCGGTCTGCGTGGCGGCGCGGCCGGAAGCGCCGGCGCGCTTCGCGCGCAGCCGCCGGATGTGCTCTTCGATCGCGTGCCGGATCAGCCGGTCGTTGTCCTTCGAGATCGCGCGGTGCACCGTCTTCTCCAGCAGCATCCGCAGGATCGGGTTGAAGACGTGATAGGTCTCCCGGAAGTGCACGCGGGTGCGGCCATTGCCGAGATCCTCGAGGCGGGTCCAACCGGAGGCCCGAGACCACAGCGGCTTTCCGACGGCGTCGTAGCGCCACGACTCGCAGGGCTTGACCTCGGTGAGCCACTCCCAGGACTGCCCGACGCCGCCCGAGAGCAGGTAGCGCGGCACGCGGAACCAGCAGTGGCGCACCAGCCCGTTTCCGAGCTCGTCCCCCCGGTGCAGGATCTCGATCTTCGTATCGCCGTGTTCGATGTTCTGGCGGTGCCAGAACATCGACCAGATCTCCTGGGGCGTTCCGTCGACCTCGAAGGAATAGCGGTGGTCTTGCACGCGAGACCTTCCGTGGGCGCCGGCTGGGCTCAGAGACCCAGACAATCGGTCGCGGCCGCGAGGGCCAGCGGGCTCTGGGCGCCGGTCGTGACGCTGCCGTCCGAGAAGATCCAGGTCGGGAAGCCGCGGATGTCCTCGTCGACGCAGATCTGGCGCATCCCCTGGCCTTTGCGCTGGCCGGCGTCGTAGCACTCGACATAGGGGAGCGCCGAAGCGTGCTCTCCGAAGGACTCACGCTGCTGCCGGCAGACCGGGCACCAGTAGGCGCCGTAGAAGACGGCGCCGCTGTCGGCGATGCATTTCGCCAGCTCGCCGAGATCGAGGTTGGAGCGGACGTTCACCTCGGCGGCAGCGGGCGCTGCGAGCAGCAGGAACAGGACGGCAAGGAGGCCGACTCGAGAGTCGGCCGACGCGCAGCGAGCCGCAGGCGAGCGAAGGCGGCCCCCTGCACGGGAGAGGCGTCGGGCGGCGAGCCGGAGCACGGGCCCCAGCATGTGGAGTCTCCCCGCTCGCGTCAACCGCGTGCTCGCTACAGCAAGCCGGCAGCCTTGATGTCGAGGTAGCGGTTCACGAGAGCGATCGGCAGGCCCTGGGGCTCGCTGTCCAGGAGCAGCGCGCCGCGCTGGGCGAGCGGTCGCAGCGCTTCGCGGCGCTGCTCGAGGTGGTGGCGCACGCTCGCGACGCGCAGCGCGTCGTCGAGCCCACCGATCGGCTTGCGCAGCGCTTCGCCCAATGCAATCTCGCGGAGACTGGCGAGCAGCACCAGATGGTGACGCGACAGGAGGCGCAGGCTCGCCGCGAGCTCGTCGGCGTCCTCGTCGCGCAGGTTCGAGACGAGCACCACCAGGCCTCGCTTGCGCACGCGCAGCACCAGCTCGCGAGCCGCCGCGGTGTAGTCGGCCGAGCGCGCACCGCTCTGCAAGTCGTAGACGCTGTTGAGCAGCGCGTTGGCCTGGCCGATGCCCTTGCGCGGCGCGAGCCAGCGCTGTTCGCCGCCGAAGGTCAAGAGGCCCACCGCGTCGCCCTGGCGCAGCGCCACGTGGGAGGCGAGCAGCACCGCGTCGAGCGCGGCGTCGAAGTGCGAGCGCTCGCCGTCGCGCGTGTGCAGGCGCCGGCCGCAGTCGAGCAGGAAGACGATCTGCTGATCGCGCTCGTCCTGATACTCGCGCGAGATCGCGCGCTGCAGGCGGGCGGTCGCCTTCCAGTCGATCTGGCGCAGGCTGTCGCCCTCGCGGTAGTCGCGGAGCTGGTGGAACTCGAGGCCCTCGCCGCGTCGTGGCCGGCGCCGGATGCCGAGCGCTCCGGTGCGGTTGGCGGCCGCGAGCAGCTCGTAGCCTGCGGCGGCGCGAAAGTTCGGATAGGCGCGCACGCTCTGCTCGGCGGGGCAGTGCCCGCGGCGCTCCCACAGCCCGAGACGCGATCGCATCCACAGCTCGACCGGACCAAAGGGGTGCAGCCCGCGCTGCTCCGGCCACAGCGAGTAGAGCGCCTCAGCACGCGTTCCGGCCGGCAGCGCGAGCACGAGCGGCAGCCCGTCGCTGCGCGTCCGCGGCGGCAGGTGATCGAAGACGCGCAGCCGCAGGCCCCGTCGGCCGCCGTTCTCGATCGACAGGTGCACCCGCGTCCAGAGTCCGACCGAGATCGCCGGCGGCACCCGGCGCACCACGCTCGGCACCGGCGAGCGCCAGACGAGCAGCGCATCGGCCGCGAGCAGCGCGCCGCCGACAGCCGCCGCCGCGAGCCAGAGCGGAACCAGGCCGCCGGCGAACGATGCCGCCGCGCCCAGCACGAGCCACGCGCACAACAGGCCGAGCGCGCGCCGCGACGGGATCACTCGCGCGGCGCCTCGACGTCCGCGAGCACGGCGGCCACCACTGCGTCCGCGGAGAGGCCCTCGATCTCGGCCTCGGGCGACAGGCGGATGCGGTGGCGCAGCGCGGGCTGCGCGATCGCCTTCACGTCGTCGGGGATCACGTAGTCGCGCCCGTCGAGCAGCGCGTGCGCGCGCGCCGCGCGGATCATCGCGATCGCGCCGCGCGGGCCGGCGCCGATCGTCACGTCGGGGCGCTCGCGCGAGGCGCGCGCGAGGCGCACCGCGTACTCACAGACGCGCGCGTCCACGCGCAGCCCGGCCGCAGCGCGCTGTGCGCGCGACAGATCCTCCGCCGATCCGACCACCTCGACCTCGTCGACCGGCAGCGCATCGCCGACGCGCCCGCCGGTCACGTGCGCCACCAGCGCGACCTCGTCGTGCTGGTCCGGATAGTCGATGCGGATGTTCAGCAGGAAGCGGTCGAGCTGGGCTTCGGGCAGCGGGTAGGTGCCCTCCATCTCGATCGGGTTCTGCGTTGCGAGCGTCACGAACGGCGCCGGCACGGCCAGCGACTCGCCTTCGATCGTCACCTGCCTCTCCTGCATCACCTCGAGCAGCGCGGCCTGGGTCTTCGCCGGCGCGCGGTTGATCTCGTCGGCCAGCAGCAGGTGGGTGAACACCGGCCCGCGGCGCATCCGCATCTCGCCGGTCTTCACGTCGTAGAGCAGGTGTCCGACCAGGTCGGCCGGCATCAGGTCGGGCGTGAACTGCACGCGCTTGGTCGAGCCGCCGAAACTCTTCGCGAGCGCGCGCGCCAGCAGGGTCTTGCCGAGCCCGGGCACTCCTTCGAGCAGCGCGTGGCCCGCGGCGAGCAACGTGACGATCGTCAGATCGACGACTTCGCGCTGGCCGATCACGGCTTTCGCGATCTGCTCGCGGATGCGGCCGGCGAGCTCGACCGCCGCGTGGATCGCCGCCGGGTCTGCTCGCGGGACTTGGGTGTCGGTGTTCACAGCTTCCTCCGGATCGTCTCCAAGGTACGCAGGGTCGCCACGAAGCTGGCGCCGTCGTCGCGGGTAGCCGGGCCGAGCGCTGCACCGACGGTTGCGGGGCTCAGGCCAATCGCGTCGCCGACGCGCGCGAAGCACTCGCGTTCGGGCAGCGCCGCCCAACCCGGACGGACACGCGCCACGAAGCGCAGCGCGTCGCGGCGATTCGCCTCGAGCAGCGCGTGCGCGTGATCCTGCCGCCACTGGTAGCGCCCCACCGCCTCGAGGTGCTCCATCCAGCGGCGGCGCTCGGGCGCGGGCGCCGGGCGGATCGGGCCGGTCCGGCGCGCAGACCGCCAGAGCCAGGCCGCGAGCAGCGCGCCGCCGCTCGCGAGCACGGGCGCCGCATCGCCAGCGAGCTGGCTCCACAGGCCCGGCCAACGCTCACTCGTCACGATCCACACCGGCCGCCGGCGGCCGCCGAGGCGGACCAGCCGGACGAGCGCCTCCGCGTGGTCCGGGTCGCCGATCGAGTCGTTGCGCAGGAAGTCGTCGTCGGTCAAGGCGCTGAGCAGGCCCGCGCCTAGCGCGATGCTCCGCAGGTGATCGCCGGAGGCGCAGGCGATGCGGAACACCGGCTGTGCGGCGTCTCCGCCGCTCCAGACATAGTCCTTCAGGAAGTCGACCCGAAGCGGTCCGGGGGCACCCGGGAAGGAGCCGAGGGAGACGTCGTCCTCGTCTTCGCCCTCAGTCGTGGGATCCTCAGCGATTGCTTCGGAGTCGTCGGTGTCGGGCGCGGCCATCTCGTCCTCGTCCGGAAGGAGCTCGGCCGACAGGCCGAGCGGCTCGAGCAGCGGATCGCCGCGGCGGTCGGTACCCCTCGCGACGATCAGGTGTCCGCCCGCCTCGACCCAGCGGCGCAGCGCCGCCGTGCGCGCCGGCGTGAGCGTGCGTCGCGGCGCTGTGAATAGCAGCGCCGCGTCCGCGGGCGGCATCCGCTCGAGGCTCGCGGGTCCATCGAGCAGCGCCACCGCGTGCCCCATCGCGTCGAGCAGTCGGCCCGCGGCGAGGTACGGGTTCTCGCGGGCCGCGCGCGAATCGCCGGCGGGAATCTCCAGCGTCGCCTGCTCGAAGCAGGTGAAGAAGAGCGCGGTGAGCCCCACCGCGCCGGCCGCGACCCCGGCGGAAGCTCCGAGCCTGCGCGCGTTCACGACGCCTGCCCAGGGTCCGGCGCGACGCTGCGCGCGAACGAGTGCTCGAAGCTGCTGCACAAGCCGTCGAAGACCGCGTCACCGGGCGGAGCGCCGGCATACCGCGTGCGGAGCCAGGTGTTCGTGAGCGTCTGGAGCGCACCGGCCGACGCGGCGCGCGCGGACGCGCGCACCAGGCGCACGCACTCGAGCTCGGTGGCGCTGTCGGGGATTGCGAGCCCCCCGCTCTCGACGAGCGCCAGCAGCGCGCCTCGATAGAGCAGGCAGAGCGCCTCACTGTGTGCGCCGCGCGCCCACGCCACGCGCGCGGCGCCCACCAGGTCGTCGGGCAGGCTCTTCGGATCGAGGTCGAGGCCGAAGAGCTGCCCCGGCGACACGATACGGCGTCGGGACCTCGCGGGCGCACTTCGGGCTCCGGCGAGCGTGACGAGCAGCACGATCACGGCGATCGCGATGCCGAGCCAGAGCAGCATCTCGCCGAGCGTCGCGATCAGCTCGCCCAGCCAGCCGAGATCCGGCAGCTCGAAGCCATTCCCATCGAAGTCGAAGAGATCGCTTCGCGGCCGCCACCATTCGACCTCCCGGGTCGTGCGGAAGTCGTCGCCCGCGAGGACGACCCGCACGCAGCTGGCGGCGCTCCTGGGCTCGTCGGCGACGCAGAGGGTGCCCGGTGCGGCGTGCGCGGGGCCCGGTGCGAGCAGCAGCGCGCCGGCCAGCGCCGCCGCGCTAGCAGCGGCAGTCGCACGGCGCGCGAGGCGCCGAAACGCGAGGTCGATGTCCCACGCCTCGAGATCCACGCGCCGGTTCACGTAGAGGCCGAAGCCGCCCGCCACCAGCAGCGGCTCGACCACGCTCGTGCCGGCGAGGTAGAGCGCCGGCACGAGCATCCCGAGCGCCTCGTTCGCCCGGTCGTCGGTGAGGGGCGAGAAGAGGTCGATGACGCCCAATCCCACCGCGTCGGGCAGGAAGATCGCGAGCGCGGCGAGCAGACCGAACAGGATGCACGCGTTCAGGTGCGCACCTACCGCGACGAGTCCCATCGCCGAGCCGAGATCGCGGCGCGCCAGCACGACGCAGCGCGCGCGTCGCGCTGCGCCGCGCAGCCCTTCCAGCTGGAGCACCGGAAGCAGGAACGTGCGCGCGGGGGAGAAGCGCTGGGTCACGAGCGCGGTGAGGATGCCGCCGCGCAACAGACGCGGCAGCGCGCGCGCTGTCTCGCGCAGGCCCACCGGCTCGCCAAACAGCGCGCCGCCGAGCACGTGGAGCGGCACGCGCGCGAACAGCGGGCGCAGCCACCACAAGAGCAGCACGGTCCAGTTCGGGTGCTCGCGCAGCGCGACGATCAGCACGCCGGCGAAAGGGAACACCAACCCGAGCCACGTCGACGCGAGTGGCCGCCACCAGGCGCGCGCCATCGCGAAGCCCAGATCGACGGCCTCGAGACCGCCCCGCGGACGCAGCACGACGCGCGCCTCGTCAGTCCGCACGCGTCCTCCCACCTAAGGCCAGCCAAATCGCGACGAAGCCCCACAGCGCGGCGCCCACCGCGAACTTGACGGGCGGCGCGATCCAGCGGCTGGAGGACCAGAAGGCCTCGATCACCGCGGCTACGGCGAGCATCGCGACGACGCCGTAGATCAGCGGCACGCAGGCGCGCGCGGTCTCGCGCAGCGCTGCGCTGCGTGGCAGCGGGCCCGGGGCGACCAGCGACCAGCCGAGCTTCATGCCGGTCGTTCCGGCGAGCACGATTGCGGTCAGCTCGAAGGCGCCGTGGCCGATCACGAACGAGAAGAACGGAACCGCGTAGCCCTGCTGCGTGATGTGTGCCGCGACGATGCCGAGGTAGAGGCCGTTGAAGACGAGCAGCGCCAGGCTGCCGATTCCGGCGAAGACGCCCCAGGCGAAGGTGCGAAGTGCGACGCCGATGTTATGGCTGGTGTAGAACGCGTAGGCTCCGAAGTCACCCACGGTGTCGCGCGGCGTGCCGTAGTGCTCGGAGCGCGGGTTGTACATCCACTCGAAGTCGGCGATCTGGTCGGGACCCATCAAGTGGTAGATCAGGTCGGGCTGCCGGGAGCCCTGCGCGAACACGAGCAGTGCGATGCCGTAGAAGAGCACGCACGCGGTAGCGAACAGGCGCGCGTCGCGGCGCACGGCGGCCGGGAAGCGTTCCGCGAAGAACGACAGCGCGCCCGCGCGCACGCCACGGGCGCCGTAGAGGCGCTGATGCCCGCGGAGCGCGAGGTGGTTCAGCCGGTCGACGAGCGACGCGGCGAAGGCGCGGTCGGTCGCGAGCGCCAGATCGCGGCAGATGCCGCGGTAGCGCGCCGGGAACGCGAGCGGATCGCGGCCTGCCTTGCGATCATCGAGCCGCGCCTCGAACTCGACCCACTCCCGCTCGTGCGCGCGCTCGAAGACGTCCTGCCTCACCGCATCGCCTCGGCGCGGGCGGCCTCGGCGCGGCGGCCGAGCAGCCACGCGGCGATCCGCACCAGACGCTCGCGCGCTGGCTCGCGCCCGTGCAGCGGCGTCGCGAGCGCCGCCAGCTCCTCGGCGCGCTCGGGCGACAGCAGCGCTGCGCGCAGCGCGTACGAGATCACCGCGCGCTGCTCGTCCACTTCGAGCGCGAAGGGTGGAGGCTGGGGGACGACGTCGTCGGGAACACCGGATTCTGGCGCGCCCGCGGCGCCGACGTGGACCACCAGCGTGCCCGCCGCCAGGTCGCCGAGGCGCCGGAAGTCGCGACTCGCGAGCATCGAGACCAGCGCGGCGAGGTAGGTGCCGGGCAGCAGGTCGGCCGCCAGCAGCAGGTTGCGCAGGATCGAGCTCGACCAGCCCACCGGCGTGCCGTCGTCGTTCACGACGCGGATCCCGACCGCCTGCTTGCCCGGCGTCTGCCCTCCGCGCAGCACCTCGAAGAAGACCGGGTAGCCCCATTCGCCGAGGAACAAGCAGAGCACCCAGAAAGCGACGCCGAGGACGCCGAGCAACGGCAGCAGGATCAGCGCGAGTGCCGCGTAGGCGAACCCGCGCACCGAGAAGTCGATCGACCAGGCGAGCGCGCGGGCGACGGGGCCGGCCGGACGCAGCGCGAGGCGCACGCCTTCAGGCGTTTCGACGCGGTGAACGGCATCGAGCGGCTCGCCGCCCACGGCCCGTTCCCGGCCTCAGGCCGCTCCCGGCTTCCCTGCGATCTGCCGGTAGGCCGAGACGTACATCAAGTAGAAGATCACCATCCCCGGGATCACCCCGATCAGCAGCGCGAGCACGCCCGCGACGATGATGAGATTGGCCAGCAGCGCCAGCACGACGACCTTCCACTTGCACGCTTCCGTGTCGGTCCAGCACCGTTTCAGCGCGTCGATGCCGGAGAGACGCTGATCGACCACGTAGAGGAACCCGAACGTGAGCCGGGGAATCACGAGGAGATTGAACGCGAAGGAGACCACGTAGCCGAGCCCGGTCAACAACGTGCTCTCGCTGGCCGTGCCCGCGAACTGCACGGCATACGCCAGGATCGACAACGCGAAGACGGCCAGCCCCAGCACGACCATCGAGCGGAACGCCTCACCGAACCGGGAAAAGCCCGAGAAGATGTCGCCGAACTCAGCCCCGCCGTCGTGCATTCGCAGCATGAACTGCGTGCCGCCCCAGGTGAGCGCAGGCAGCAGCACCAGCCCGATCACGGTCAGGATCGACGCGACGCTCGCCACCCCCAACACGAGCCCGGCGCCGAGCCAGAGCGGGAAGTTCTCCCAGGTGTTGGCCCAGGCCTCCGACAGGCAACGCCCGACGTCGAAGTTGCCGGTGCCCGCCTGAGCGGCCACGACGGCGCGGCCGCCGAGCTGCGCGGACGGCGGCGAGTACGGGTTGTCTCTCATGTCCGTGTCGCTCATGTCCCCCGACCGCCCGCGACCCGCGAACGAAATCGCCGCCAGCGTATCACGCCTGCCTAGAGCGCAGCCGTCACAACGCCAAGGAAGGATTCGGGACCCGGATCACGGCTCGATGACTTCGAGGTCGCGGAAGTAACGACGGAAGAATCCGCGGTCGCGGGTGAGGAGACGGCCCGTGCGATGCTGTGCGTGCGCCGCGATCAGGAAGTCGGCGACCAGACGCGTGCGTTGACCCCCTTGCCGCCGATAGCGTTGCCACATCTCCCCGGCCAGCGAGGAGGAGACCTGGTCGAAAGGATCGAACTCCAGGTGCGCGTTCGCGAATGCCTCCGCCATCTGTCGCGAGCTCGGGAAGAACGCGCGCAGCTCCGCCCAGACGACGGGGCAGGCGATCAGCGACCCGGCGCCGCGCGCCAGGCGGAGCGCTTCCAGCGAGGCGGGAGCGCGAGCCGGATCGCCGGTGAGCACGTCGAGCAGAACCGAGCTGTCGACGGCCGTCGTCACCGTCGGCGCTTGCCAGCACGGCCCCCGGCTCGCCGTGTCTTCACCGCGTCGCGCACCGCGCTCCAAGCCGGTCCTCGAGACTCAGCCAGGTAGGCGTCGACATCGGAGCGCCGACTGACGAGGCCGACCAGACGGTCCAGCGGATCGGAGGCACCGACGCGGCGTACCACCAGCAACCCGTCTCGCTCCTCGAATTCGACGTCCTCGCCGGCGCGGATTCCCAGACTGCGGCGAAGGCGTTTGGGGATCGTGATCTGACCCCGCTCTCCCACTCTGGACCTGGGTGAATTCATACGCCGAGAGTACGGAATTCATATATCGCATCGCCAGCCGCCTCAGGCGCGTCGAACGCCCTCGTCGCGTGTCCTGGGGGAGAGGGAACGCCGCGCCCGCAGACCGCCAGGACCTCGGGGAATCTTTGGCCTTGCACTGCACGGCGGCCGCTCATAGGATGGCGGCTCCGCAAATCCGGGAGCCCGCCATGCGTTTGTACGGCTCGGTGATCGAGGAAGAGTCGGGTCGCCCGCTCGAGGGTCTGGTCGTGCGCGCCTACGACCAGGACCTGATCTTCGACGACCACCTCGGCGACACGCACACGGATGCCGCCGGCCAGTTCCAGATCTCCTACACGGAGGTCCAGTTCCAGGATCTGCACGAGACGCTTCCAGATCTCTATCTCCGCATCTTCGACGCGAGCGGTAAGCGGCTCCTGCACACGACGGAGCGCGAGGTCCGCAAGAACGCGCAGGTCGCGGAGCGCTTCGAGATCCGGATTCCGCGCGCGCAGATCGAGGGCTCCTGAGCGCCGGCTCGGAGC
>Ga0184637_10002132_pt1 | contig 12849 bp, 12 predicted proteins | sample PLM3_127_b2_FD_133143 | JGI IMG/M metagenome (GOLD analysis project Ga0184637, IMG submission 133143) | Groundwater sediment microbial communities from an aquifer in East River, Colorado, USA - PLM3_127_b2 | ecosystem: Environmental > Terrestrial > Soil > Riparian zone | place: USA: East River...
AACGCCGCTTTCCGCAAGTATCCGCTGCATTTCGACGCGCTGTTCTGCAACCTGGTTGGTGCCGGCGAGCAGGCCGGAATTCTCGACAGCCTGCTGGACCGTCTGGCGACTTACAAGGAAAAGATCCTCGCAATCAAAAGCAAGATCAAGGCCGCGCTGTTCTATCCCGTGTCGATCATCGTGGTGGCATTCATCATCACCGCGATCATCATGATTTTCGTGATCCCGGCGTTCAAGGACCTGTTTTCGAACTTCGGCGCCGACCTCCCCGCGCCCACACTGTTTGTGATGGCGCTTTCGGATATCTTCGTAGAATGGTGGTGGGCAATATTCGGCAGCCTGGGCTTCGGCGTATGGTTCTTCTTCTACACCTGGAAGCGCTCGCTGAAAATGCAGATGGTGATGGACCGGTTGTTCCTCAAGATTCCGCTTTTCGGCCCGCTGATCCGCAAGGCGACCATCGCGCGCTGGACCCGCACGTTGTCCACCATGTTCGCAGCCGGCGTGCCGCTGGTGGAGGCGCTCGATTCGGTAGCCGGCGCCGCAGGCAACCACGTGTACTACGAGGCCACCAAGAAAATCCAGAAGGACGTCAGTACCGGCGTGAGCCTCACCAACGCCATGACCATCTCCACCGTCTTTCCGAACATGGTTCTTCAGATGGTGTCGATCGGCGAGGAGTCGGGCGCCCTGGACAGCATGCTAAGCAAGGTCGCCGACTTTTTCGAGCAGGAAGTGGACGATGCGGTCGAAGCATTGTCGAGCCTGATGGAACCGATGATCATGGTGGTTCTGGGCGTGCTGATCGGCGGCATGGTTATCGCCATGTACCTGCCGATCTTCAAGATGGGCCAGGCCGTATAGGCGGCGACCGGTTCGATCAATTTCGCGCCCGACGAACTCGGGCGCTTTTTTATCAGCATGGCGTCGTCGCACCGCCTGATGCGCAACGCGCCTGCGATGCTGCAAACCGTACGCACAACTGCGGGTCTCAATGCCGGCGCTCTCGGTTCCGGTACGACACCATGCGCGTACCAGACCACTGGTGAAACATGAACTTCATAGACATCATGCATGAACCGGTAGTCGTGACGCTGGTCTGCACCCTGCTCGGACTGTTGGTCGGGAGTTTTCTGAACGTTGTCATCCACCGGCTGCCGCAAATGCTCGATCGCGAATGGGACGCGCAGGCGGCCGAATTTCTGCAGCAGAAAGGTTCTGCCGATGCAGCGGCAATGCTGAGGAGCACGGCCGGTACCGTGCGCTACAACCTGGTCACGCCGCCCTCGACCTGCCCGCGTTGCGGCCACCGCATCCGCGCCTGGGAGAACATTCCGATCCTGAGTTATCTTTTCCTGCGTGCACGTTGTTCGGCGTGCAAGGCGCCGATCAGCATCCGCTACCCGATCGTCGAGGCGCTGAGCGGCATTCTCTCCGGCTACATCGGCTGGCATTTCGGGCTGACGCTGGCGACGGCGGGCGCCCTGTTTCTGATGTGGTCGCTGATCGCACTGACGGTCATCGACATCGATACGCAGTTGCTGCCCGACGACATCACTCTGCCGCTGATCTGGCTCGGACTTCTGGTGAACCTGAACGGCGCCTTCGTGCCGCTGCAAAGTGCCGTCATCGGGACCGTCGCCGGCTATCTGTCGCTGTGGGCCGTTTACTGGCTGTTCAAGCTCGCCACCGGCAAGGAGGGGATGGGCTACGGCGACTTCAAGTTGCTCGCCGCGATCGGTGCTTGGCTGGGCTGGAAAATGTTGCCGGTGGTGATCCTGCTGTCATCCTTGGTCGGCGCGGTCGTCGGCATCGGCCTGATCGTTTTCGCCCGCCATGGCCGCAATACGCCGATTCCGTTCGGGCCGTACATTGCCGCGGCAGGACTGATCGCGCTGTTCTGGGGCGAGACGATCAACCGGACTTACCTGCAGCTGTTCTGACGATGCCTTTTGCCGTCGGTCTCACCGGAGGGATCGGCTCGGGGAAGACTACGGTTGCCGAACTGTTCGCGGAACTCGGTGCCGGCGTGGTCGACACGGACGAGATCGCGCGCGCGCTGACCGGACCGGGACAAGCGGCGGTGGGCGAGATTGCGCGGCGTTTTGGTCCGCAATACGTAACGGCAGACGGCGCCCTGGACCGCGCGCGGATGCGCAAACTGGCGTTCGAGGATGCACGGGAGAAGAAGGACCTGGAGTCCATCCTGCATCCGCTGATCCGGCGCGAAGCCGAGCGCCGGGTCGCGAATTCGACTGCACCCTATGTCATCCTGGTGGTGCCGCTGTTGTTTGAATCGGGCGCTTATCAGACGCTGGTGCGGCGCGTGTTGGTTGTGGACAGTGACCAGGAGACACGGATCGAGCGCGTCAGGCGACGCAACTATCTGCCGCGCGAAGAAATTCTGGCGATCATGGCCTCCCAGATCGGGCAAGCCGAGCGCCTGCGCCGTGCCGACGACGTGATTCGCAACGACGGCGACCTTGCAGCCCTTGAGGCGCAAGTCGCCGCCTTGCATCGCAAATACCTGGATCTCGCCGCAGAAAGCTAGCGGCGGCGCCGTACACGGGGGCATTGCCTGAATCCAGCTTTCATGCATTCAGCTTTATTTTCACAGGCTTTTCGGGAATACTTGCCCTTACTCCGGTAGCCGCACCCGCATTGTGATCAGCTACGAGTTCCCGCTGAACGAGAGGATTCGCACCCTGCTGCGCTTGGAGGATCTGTACAAGCGCGCCCAGTATTTCGCCTCGAAAAGCGATCCGGAGGAACATCACGTTGCGTTGACGTCGCTGTTCGAGATCCTCGATGTCGGAGGCCGCGCCGATCTCAAGTCCGACCTGATGCAGGAACTGGAGCGCCAGAAACAACACCTAGACGCGTTGCGCAACAACCCCGCCATCTCCCAGGAGGTCTTGACATCGGTGCTTGCCGACATCGAGAGAACGATTTCCGACATGTATCTCTCATCGGGAAAAACTGGTCAGGAGTTGCGCGAGAACGACTGGTTGATGAGCATCAAGCAGCGCTCCGCCATACCCGGCGGCGTGTGCCAGTTCGATCTGCCTTCATACCACTTCTGGCTCAATCAAAGCGTCGAAGCGCGCCGTCTTGATCTGGGCGAATGGCTCGCGCCCTTCGTGCCGATCCGTAACGGCGTGCAGATCATCCTGAAATTGCTGCGCGAAAGCGGCAAGACCACCAGCGAGCTCGCGCATCAGGGGGTGTACCAGCAGACCATGGCGGGCCGGCTGGCGCAGATGCTGCGCATCCGCCTCGACAGTGCATACGACTGCGTACCGGAAATCAGCGCCAACAAGTACGCGCTCAATGTGCGCTTCACCACTGCCTTCGGCACTGAGCGGCGCACCAGCGTCGACGACGTTAAATTGGAACTGACTTTCTGCAACCTGTGATGAATGCCCGAGCGCGATGAAAGCCGAGGCAAAGAAAACGCGGATGGTGAACTGCCCGCGATGCGGAACCGCCACGCCGTGGAGTGAGGCCAACGCCTACCGGCCGTTCTGTTCCGAGCGCTGCAAGCTGATCGACCTGGGCCAGTGGGCCACCGAGGGCTACCGGATCCCTCAGGAGGAAGCAGACGCCGGAAAGTCTGAAGGGGAGGAGCGTTAGCCGCGCTGCGAGTGGCCGCCTACCACGCGCCGCGGATCATGGCCACTCCGTGCGCACCGCGCGCACGCGCGCTGTCGAGATCGGACAATCGCATCCCGCCAAGCGCGAACACCGGCAGCGGGCGTCCGCCTGCGAGATCGCCGAAGCGCTGCAGGCCGATCCCGGGCAGGTCCGGTTGACCGGGCTTTTCCAGGACCGGCCCGAGCACTGCGAAATCGACGCCGAGTTCCGCTGCGCGCGCTAGTTCGGCCGCATCGTGACAGGAGGCGCCGCACCATTCGAATTGCGGCCGCTGCCGGGCCGCCATCAACGCTTGCGCGGGCAGGTGCAGGCCATCCGCACCGATCCGTCCAGCCAGTTGTTCGTCGCCGTTGACCAGGACAATGCCCCCAAAGGCATGCACGCGCTGTGTGACTTGTGCAGCGAAAGCCTCGCGCGCCGGTGGTTCGAGTTTTCCTTCCCTGATTTGCACTAGACGCAGCCCCTTCGCGAGTGCGTCGTCGAGCTGCGCAAGCGCGCGCCCGACCCCTGTTTCCCAGGCATGGGTGATGGCATAAACGATAGGCAGCGACAGCGCTTTCAGGACCGGCGCGTTGGCCGGAAGCACAGGCGCGACCGACAACGCGCCGCAGCGTTGCCAGGCCAGCGCCTGCTCCTCGTGCGGATGCGGCTCACCCTGCCATTTCAACACGCGATGAAAGTGCAGGCGCACGGTCGCGTGCGGGTAGCTGTAAACGCGGGTAATCCAGGGATACACCTGCACCAGGTCGATGCCCAGCTCCTCGTGGAGTTCGCGCCTTAGCGCCACGGCGACAGGCTCGCCGGATTCGACTTTGCCGCCGGGAAACTCCCAGTAGTCGGCGTAGGCCTTTCCCCGCGGTCTCTGCGCCAGCAGAAAGCTGCCGTCGTCGCGCTCGATCACCGCGGCCGCAACGTCCACCACATCCATAGCATGAAGGTTCAAGGATGAGGGGAATTCCCGGACTCGAGGTTGGATCGCTTACTTCCGCCTTCCGCCTTCACCCTTCATCCTTAGTTTTCCCGCCCAGTCGCGCGCGAAATGCCACGCCACGCGCCCGCTGCGCGAACCGCGGGTGAGCGCCCATTGCAAGGCCTCATGGCGGGCCTTCGCGCGATCGCGTTCACCCACGCCGAGTTTCCCGAGCCAGTAGTCCACGATCACCATGTACTCGTCCTGATCGAAAGGATAGAAGGAAACCCACAGGCCGAAACGCTCAGACAGCGAGATCTTTTCCTCGACACTCTCGCCGGGATGGATTTCCTCGCCAAGATACTTGGTTTCGAGGTTCTCCTGCATGTACTCGGGCATCAGGTGGCGGCGGTTCGAAGTGGCGTAGATCAGCAGATTTTCCGAGGTCGCCGAGATCGAGCCGTCGAGGACGACTTTCAGCGCCTTGTAACCCGGCTCGTCGGAGTCAAAGGACAGGTCGTCGCAGAACACGATGAATTTGTACGGCGCATCGGCGACCAGGTCGACAATGTCAGGCAGATCCATCAGATCCTGTTTCTCCACCTCGATCAGGCGCAAGCGCTTCACCGCGAATTTGTTGAGAACGGCCTTTACCAGCGAGGACTTGCCGGTGCCGCGCGCGCCGGTGAGCAGCACGTCGTTCGCGGTCAGCCCTTCGAGGAATTGCAGTGTATTCTGTTCTACCAGGCGGATCTGTGCGTCGATCCCCTGCAGGTCGGTGAGCCGGATCTGGTGCGGATGCGTCACCGGCTGCAGGAAGCCGCGGCCGTTGCGCTTGCGCCAACGGTACGCCAGCGCCGCCTTCCAATCCGGTGCCGGCAGCTTGGGCGGCAGCGCCGTCTCGAGGCGCTCCAGCACCTGTTCTGCGCGCTTGATCAGTCGGTCGAGTTCGCTCATTGCTCAGCTGCGATAGTCGGCATTGATGCTCACGTAATCGTGCGACAGATCGCAGGTCCACACCGTGGCCGCCGAAGTCCCGCGGTTGAGCCCCACGCGCACCGTGATCTCCTGCTGTTTCATCACCCGCTTGCCATCTTCTTCGCGGTAGGCCGTTGCGCGGCCGCCGCCTTGCGCCACCATCACATCGTCGAGGTACAGATCGACTTTGGCAACGTCGAGATCGTCGATGCCGGCGTAACCAATCGCCGCAAGTATGCGGCCGAGATTGGGATCTGAAGCGAAGAAGGCTGTCTTTACCAGCGGCGAGTGGGCAATGGCGTAGCCGACCTTGCGGCACTCGGTCTCGTTCATTCCGCCTTCGACGCGGATGGTGATGAACTTGGTTGCGCCTTCGCCGTCGCGCACCAGCGCCTGCGCCAGAAAGCCCGCCACTTCGGTCACTGCATCGAGGAACAGCCTGAATTCCTGCGAGTCGGAACTGGCGATCTCCGGCGCACCGGACCGGCCGGTGGCCGCCAGAATGAAAGCGTCATTGGTGGAGGTGTCGCCATCGACAGTCACGCAGTTGAACGAGCGTTCCGCGGCGTAGGCGGTCGCCTGCTGCAGCAGCGTCTGACCAACCGCTATATCAGTAGCCACGAAGCCCAACATGGTCGCCATGTTCGGCCGGATCATTCCCGAACCCTTGGCGATACCCGTTACGGTCACGCCATGGCCGCCGATGTCGATGCGCTTCGAGTACGCCTTCGGCACGGTGTCGGTGGTCATGATCGCCTGCGCCGCCGCCTCCCAGTTTGTCTCCGCGAGCGCGGCGATGCAGCGCGGCAGCCCGGCGGCGATGCGATCGACCGGAAGCGGCTCCATTATGACGCCGGTGGAAAACGGCAGCACTTGTTCCGGCGAGCAACCGAGCAGTGAGGCGACCTCGTTGCAGGTCTGCCTGGCACGCGCCAGACCGTCCTCACCGGTACCGGCGTTGGCGCAGCCGGTATTGACGACCAGCGCCTGAATCGAGCCGGTCTGCAGATGCGCCTTCGCCACTGTGACCGGTGCGGCGCAGAAGCGGTTGCGGGTGAACACGCCGGCAACTCGCGTCCCCTTGGACAGAGTCATCAGCATCAGGTCCTTGCGATTGGCCTTGCGGATACCGGCTTCGGCGATGCCGAGGCGCACGCCCTTCACCGGCAGCAGTGTCGCAGGATCAGGAGCGCGCAGATTTACCGCCATTTGTCGGCTCCGGCCTGTCCGCTCTCGGTACTTGCCGGTGCGCCGCGCACAGTGGCTCCCTCGCGCATCCGCTTCGCTTAGCCGAGCTTGCCGTGGCACTGCTTGTACTTCTTGCCGGACCCGCACGGGCAGGGGTCGTTGCGCCCGACCTTCTGGCCGCTGCGGACGAACGGCTGGACTTTGGTTTCGGCGTTTGCCCTTTCGAGTGCCTCGTCGTGATCGGCATGCTGGTACTGCACGTTCTTGAGTTTGACCGGTTCCTTCTCGGCGACCGCCTGCGCCTCCTCGGCAGTTCCGATTCTCACGGTCATCAGGATGCGGGTGACCTCGGTACGCACGGTTTCGAGCATCAGCGAAACCAGCTCGAAGGCCTCGCGCTTGTACTCCTGCTTCGGATTCTTCTGCGCATAGCCGCGCAGATGGATGCCCTGGCGCAGGTGATCCAGCGCGGCGAGATGCTCGCGCCAGTGACTGTCCAGCCGGTCCAGCATGATCGAGCGCTCGAAAGCATGCACTTTCTCTACATCTGCGTTGCTGAATTTGTCCTGGTAAAGCTTGTTGGCGGCGGCGATGATGCGGGCGCGCAGACTTTCTTCGTCGAGGCTCTCGTCCTGCTTCAACCACTGCTGCAACGGCAGTTCCAGGCCCAGCTCACCGGCAAGCGTCCTTTCGAGGCCGGGAACGTCCCACTGCTCCTCGACGCTCTCCGGCGGAATATGCTGCGATATCAGCGATTCGACCGTGCCTTCGCGCATCGAGCGGATGGTTTCCGAGATGTCGGTCGCTTCGAGCAGTTCATTGCGCTGCTGGTAGATAACCTTGCGCTGGTCGTTGGCTACGTCATCGTATTCCAGCAACTGCTTGCGGATGTCGAAGTTGCGCGCTTCGACCTTGCGCTGCGCGTTCTCGATCGCACGCGTCACCCAGGGATGCTCGATTGCGTCGCCGTCGGGCATCTTCAGCCGGTCCATGATCGCCGCCACCCGGTCCGAGGCAAAGATGCGCAGCAGCGGATCCTCGAGGGCCAAGTAGAAGCGGCTCGAGCCCGGGTCGCCCTGGCGGCCCGAGCGCCCGCGCAACTGGTTGTCGACTCGCCGCGACTCGTGCCGCTCGGTGCCGATGATGTGCAGGCCGCCGGCACCAACCACCTGCTGATGCAGCTTTTGCCAGCGGTCGCGCATCTCGGCGACGTGCTTTTCCTTTTCCTGATCCGGAAGGCTGGCGTCGTTGCGGACCTTGTTGATCTCGGGTTCGGGATTTCCCCCCAGCACGATGTCGGTTCCGCGACCCGCCATATTGGTGGCGATGGTGACCATCTTGGGCCGCCCGGCCTGGGCGATGATCTCCGCTTCGCGCGCGTGCTGCTTGGCGTTCAGTACCTGGTGCGGCAGCTTGGCTTTTTCGAGTTGTGTCGCCAGCAGTTCCGAGTTTTCGATCGAAGTGGTGCCGACCAGAGCCGGCTGGCCGCGCTCGTAACAGTCTTTGATGTCGTTGATCACCGCATGGTACTTCTCGCGCGCAGTCCGGTAGACCTGGTCCATACGCTCTTCGCGGATCATCGGCATGTGGGTGGGAATGATCACCGTTTCCAGGCCGTAGATCTGCTGGAATTCATAGGCTTCCGTGTCGGCGGTACCGGTCATGCCCGCCAGCTTCTTGTACATGCGGAAATAATTCTGGTACGTGATCGAGGCAAGCGTCTGGTTCTCGCGCTGGATGCGCACGCCCTCCTTGGCTTCGATCGCCTGGTGCAGGCCATCGGACCAGCGCCGCCCGGGCGTCAATCGTCCGGTGAATTCATCGACGATGATGATCTCGTCGTTCTGCGCCACGTAGTGCTGATCGCGATGGAACAGCGAGTGCGCCCGCAAGCCGGCGTACAGATGGTGCATGAGAGCGATGTTGGCGGCGTCGTACAGGCTGCCGTTCTCCGGCAGCATGCCGGCCTTGGTCAGCAGCTCTTCGGCGCGCTCGTGACCGGCCTCGGTCAACAGCACCTGATGCGCCTTCTCGTCAACGGTGAAGTCACCGGGGCCGTTCTCTTCCTTGACCCGGGTGAGCTTGGGAACGATCTCGTTCATCCGGTAATACAGGTCGGTGCTGTCGTCCGCCTGGCCGGAAATGATAAGCGGCGTTCTTGCCTCATCGATCAGGATCGAGTCAACCTCGTCGACGATCGCATAGACCAAGCCCCGCTGCACCCGCTCGCTGGTCTGGAACACCATGTTGTCGCGCAGATAGTCGAAGCCGAATTCGCTGTTTGTGCCGTAGGCGATGTCGGCGGCATAGGCCTGCTGCTTCAGCTCATGCTCCATCTGCGACAGGTTGACTCCGACGCTCAAGCCCAGGAACCGGTACACGCGCCCCATCCACTCGGCATCGCGGTTGGCCAGGTAGTCGTTGACCGTGACCACCTGGACGCCGCGGCCCGAGAGCGCGTTGAGATAGGCCGGCAGGGTTGCCACCAGCGTCTTGCCTTCGCCGGTGCGCATCTCCGCGATCTTGCCGTTGTGAAGCGCGATGCCTCCGAGCAACTGCACGTCGAAGTGGCGCATGTTGAGCACGCGCCGGCTGGCTTCGCGCACGGTCGCAAACACTTCCACGAGGAGATCGTCGAGCGTTTCGCCGTTGTGGACGCGTTGCTTGAATACCTCGGTGCGCGCGCGCAAGTCGGCATCGCTCGTTTCGCGCAGGCCGGGTTCGAGCGCGTTGATCGCCTGTACGGCGTGCGCATACTTGCGCAGCAGCCTGTCGTTGCGGCTACCGAATATTTTCTTGAGAGGGTTCGTGAACATTCAACAGAGCTTCCTCAAAGCAAGAGGGGTGGGGACGCCTGCCCCCACCCCTCCGGTGAAATCGTCTTGCAGTTCGGCTCAGCCCGGCACTTGAAGGAAGCGCGCGGGATTCTGTGGGGCTCCCGATTGACGCACTTCGAAATGCAGATGCATTCCGGTCGATCGGCCGGTGTTGCCGACTTCGGCAATCTTCTGGCCGCGCAGAACCACGTCTCCGACCTTTGCTATCAGCTTGGACGCATGAGCGTAGCGCGTGACCAAACCATTGCCGTGATCGATCTCAATCATATTACCATACTGAGGATGCGGGCCCGAAAACACCACGACGCCGCCGGCAGCACAAGTGACCGCCTCGCCTTCCTGCGCCATGAAGTCCATTCCTTCGTGGAAGGCATTCCATCCGGTGAACGGGTCGATGCGCCAGCCAAAATTCGAGGAGTACCAGCCGGTGTTGACCGGAAGCTGGGTCGGCAGCAACTGCTGTTTCGCGTGCACCAGCGTCCACATCGATTCCAGGACACCGAGCTTGTCGGTTCGATCATCGACCTGTTGCGCCAATCGGTCCAGATTTTCGCCAAGCTCGCCCATCGAGAGTTCCTTCGAAGGGATGGTGGACACCGCGCCACCGCGCGCCGGCGCCTGGTCGAACATGAATTCCTGCGGCTTGATGCCGGCAAGCTTGGTGAGGCGTTTGCCCAGGGTGTCGAGCCGCTGCAACTTCGCCTGCATTTCCCCCAGCCGTGCGGCCATGGTATTCAGGCTTTCGCGCAGGTAGGACTGGGTCTTGCGGGTCTGTTCGGCTTGTACCGCCTCCAGCAAGGTCTGCAGATACGGGCTCTGGTTGGTGACTGCATAACGCAGCGAGAAGTAGTTCATCAGGACGGCCAGCGACACCACCAGAAGACCGAGCAAGAGCCCCAGGAAGATGACCTGGGGCGTGCTGACAGCGAAGCTGCGCGCCTGCGCGAATTTGTTGGAAACCAGAATAATATTCATCCGTTCCCCTTCTGTGCCTTCAAGGACTCAGCCAGCCGTGACCAGCGAACGCATCGGCCTGCTCATCGATAGACTTCCGCAATTGCAGGGCCTCAACCGCCAGGTTCGCCGGCTGCTAGCCCTGCAAAACATATTGACTGAAGTGCTGCCCGACAGCCTGACCACTTCGACCACGGTGGCTCTCTCAGCTGCCGATGAACTGGTTCTGTTTGCTGACAACGGCGCCGCTGCCGCCAAACTGAAACAACTCGCGCCGCGAATCTTGGTGTTTTTCCGACAACGGGGACATGAGGTTACCGGAATTCGTGTACAAGTGCAAGTAAGGATCCTTCATAACCCATTGCCACAAAAACAAATTTATTTAGGCCCGACGGCCCGCCAAGCGATCTCTGAATTCTCCGCGACGCTGGACACGTCGCCCCTCAAATCTGCCCTGGAGCGCCTCGGTCGTCGCAAGACGCGCCTGTCAGACCACCACGACTAAGCGTTCAAGAGCATATAAAATCATCAAAATCAACACGGTAACAAAGCCGATGACGAGCGTGCGGACGGTGAAGCGCAACCACCGGCGATCTCTGGTTACGACATATCCAACCAAGGATACGCCCAAAGTAATCACCAGCAGCGCGCCAAAGATTCTCAGGACCAACATGGTATTCGGTTGTCCGGTGGCCCGCAGCGGTGCGGCCAAAGGAAAACTAACAACCGGATCGACAGGTCGGCCGCCGAATCAGGCAGCCTGGATCTGCAGCCTCAGGAAAGCGGGGGCCTCTTCGGGTCTGAGGAAGCTGACGAACTCCCACGCCGTGGCATCTTCCATCAGCCGGCGCAGTAGCCCGTTGTTCAGCGCATGGCCGGACTTGTAGGCCGAGTAGGCCCCGATCAGCGGATGTCCCAGCAGGTAGAGGTCGCCGATCGCGTCCAGAGCTTTGTGTTTGACGAATTCGTCCTCGTAGCGCAGGCCATCCGCGTTCAGCACGCGGTATTCGTCCATGACGATGGCGTTGTCGAGGCTGCCACCCAGGGCTAGCCCCTGTGCGCGCATGTTCTCGACGTCCTGCATGAATCCGAAAGTCCGGGCCCGGCTGACTTCCTTGATATAAGAGGTGTGTTCGAAGTCCACGACCACGTGCTTGTTGGAACTGGCAAACACCGGGTGTTTGAAATCGATGCTGAAATCGACCCGGAAACCGTTGTAAGGCTCGAACCGGACCCATTTGTCGCCCTGCTTCAATTCGACCGGCTTCTTGATGCGGATGAATTTCTTGGCGACGGCCTGTTCGTCGATCCCCGCTGACTGCAACAGGAACACGAACGGAGAGGCGGAGCCGTCCATGATCGGCACTTCGCCGGCACTCAGATCGACATAGACGTTGTCGATCCCCAGGCCCGCGAGCGCCGACATCAGGTGCTCGATGGTTTGGACCCGGGCACCACCCTGCTCCAGGCAGGACGACAGGCGGGTGTCCCCCACGGCATAAGGATCGGCCTTGATTTCCACCACCGGCTCGAGGTCCACGCGCCGGAACACGATACCGGTGTCGGCAGCAGCGGGGCGCAGCGTAAGGTAGACCTTTTCACCGGTATGCAGGCCGACCCCGGTGGCGCGAACCATGTTCTTGAGCGTGCGTTGCTTGATCATTTCGATGCTTCTCGCGGCGCGGACTTGTAAGTCATCGCCTACTGTCAAATATAAACGGTTGATTAGATTACCATAGCACCGCTCGAAGTACTACTGCGGCAGCTACGATTGCCGCTTTGCAAAAGAGCTTCATCCAAGCCGGAATCTAGTCGGCCTGTTTGCGCAGAAACGCCGGAATGTCGAGCATATCCACGCCCGATTGCTTCATCGCCTCCACTGCCGCGTCGCGCGAACGCCGGCGCATCACCGCCGGGGCCTCGAGTTCCCCATAGTTCACCGCCAACGGGCCCGCATCGGTACCGGTTTTCACCACCGTCAACGGCTTCTGGTGATGACGGTTGACCGCAGCGGCCCCGCCCAGGCCGGTTGCCACCATGGTGACGCGCAGCCGGTCATTCATGGCTTCGTCGATCACGGTACCGACGATAACCGTGGCATCCTCGGCGGTGAAACCCTTGATGGTGTTCATCACTTCGTGCACTTCCTTCATTTTCAGGGAAGTGCCGGCGGTAATGTTCACCAGCACGCCGCGTGCACCCGCGAGATTCACGTCCTCGAGCAGCGGGCTCGCCACCGCCTGCTCCGCGGCGCAGTGCGCGCGGTCCGCACCCGCGGCCATCGCCGAACCCATCATCGCCATGCCCATTTCGGACATGACAGTGCGA
>Ga0184637_10002133_pt1 | contig 12846 bp, 13 predicted proteins | sample PLM3_127_b2_FD_133143 | JGI IMG/M metagenome (GOLD analysis project Ga0184637, IMG submission 133143) | Groundwater sediment microbial communities from an aquifer in East River, Colorado, USA - PLM3_127_b2 | ecosystem: Environmental > Terrestrial > Soil > Riparian zone | place: USA: East River...
GATCCATTGGCGATTCCGCTGGTCGATGACGGCCGGACTCACGAGGTTCTTGTTGTCCTCGGCGCCGCGGAGCATGCTGTCCTGGGAGTGCCGGAGCATCAGGAGAAGAGATGAGCGCGCCTGTAACAATTGCAACGCTTGAACGAACAGTTTGCTGGCGTTATCTTCTCGCCGGCTTTGCTTTGGCCGAAGACGCGATCCGGGAAGCGATCCAATCCAAACATGTCGACGGCTCGTAGCGCCATCGGCACGGGACTTGCACATATGCATCAAATCTTGATTATCCGTTGGATGAAAAGGGGGTTCGTTGCCCTGGTGATCTTGCTGCCGAATGTCGGGAGCGGTGGGGTCGCGTGGGGCCAGGATCCGCAGTTCGGCGATTCCACCTGGGTGGCGCCTTATTTGGTCGTGGGGGGCAATCTGAACCTGGGGGAGAGCCCGGAGACAGACGGTCCGCGGGTGGCAGAACGCGATCGGACCCGGATGGGAGAGAGGATTCTGCGCTTTCCATTCCGGGTGGTCGGCACGCCCTTTCGGTGGCTGGCTATGGGCGCGGGATTTGGAGCAGGACTCATCCTTCTTCCCTACGTAACGCAGTGGCCAATCTATCCGACTTTCAATTATGGAAAGACACCCGGATTGGCTTTGGGCGTGGGGGTGCGATCTCCAATGAGCGACAGCACCGGTTGGACAGGATCATTGACCGGTTCTCTGTCGTTGAAGGATCACCGCCGCGTCACGTTCGAACAACGGATCGGGGATAGGGAAATCCCGTTCATGCTTATCGAGTCGGCGTACAAGTTCCGGCCCAACCTTCCTTTCTATGGCATCGGCAATAGCTCCGACGACGAAAGGGTGATCTATCTCGAAGAGGAGGGTGCGGTCGAGGCTTCGGTGCCAATCGGCTCGGACCGCCTGCGCCAGGTGCGGCTCCTCGGTGGCTATTCGAACATCTCTGCGCGCCATGGCTACGATGGAGTCCCAAGCATCGAGGAGAGATTCAATCCCTCGACGGTCCCGTTCTTCCTCAAGAAATCGCGGGTCATGTCGTACGGAGTTGGCGCCGATCTCGCCCTGATCAACGACGACGCATTTCCATCCCGGGGGATCCATGGGAGGGCTGAGGTGCGGCGGGTTCATGGACTCGGAGACACCGGGGTCGAATACATGCAATGGCACCTTGAGGGCCGGGGATACCTGCCGGTCTTTGCCGACCGGCGAGCGATTGCACTTCGTGTTGTCTATCAAGGAGTCGATCCGCTGGAGGGGACGAGGCCGGTGCCCTATTACCGCCTGCCGACCTCGGAGAATGAGGTGCAGTTCGCGGCTTTCGCCACGCAGCGATTCCGTGATCAAAAGCTGCTCCTGGCCCATGCCGAGTATCGCTGGGAGATCTGGGATTTTGCGTGGGCGTATGTGTTCACGCAGTGGGGTGCGGTCGCTTCCAGCCTCGACCAGTTTCGGTACGCCGACGGGCATGAGTCCCATGGTCTGGGCTTCCGCTTCGGCATGAGCGGTGTCGCGGCGGCTAGGCTCGAGTTTGCGCGGGGGTCGGAGGGGATGCGAATCAGTTTCAAGGGGGGGGACTTCTGAGCGCCATGCACGCCATGATGAACAAGAAACACAGCGCGATCGAGGTGTTCGGCCTCGTTGTGGTCATGTCGCTGAGCGCGTTCCCAGCGCTAGGCGATAGCAGTGCGGCAGCGGCCAATGCCCAAGCGGATAGTCTCGAGGGCGGTCGGCGCATCGACCCGTACACCTGGGTCGATCATGACGGCCATCCGGTCGTCCCCGAGCCTAAGGAACGGAAGCTCAATCTCTACAGCTACTATTACCGCGAAGCCTTGGTGGAACCCATAGCCCGCCTGTTCGATATCCCGGGCAAAATCCTCCGACTTCTCGATGCTCTGGGGGTCGCGGAAAGCGAATACGAAGCGGTCAATCTGAATGCCTTCGATGAGGTGGCCAATTCGATGTGGTTTACGAACCGGAACCACATGAAGGCAGTGTCGCTGGATGAGATCCGCCGCGGCCCCGAGAATCATTTGCGCCCGGAAACGCCCTGGAGGATCACCTCCGTGAAAAAAGAGGGGGTGGTTCCCGGTTTTCAGATCAAGGATGCCGCCGGCAAGAAGTGGGTGATCAAGCTCGATCCCCCGGGCTATCCGCAGATTGCCTCGGGCGCGGATGTGGTGGTGACCCGGCTCCTCATCGCCTCCGGCTATAGTCTGCCGCACGACGTCGCCTTAACTTTCCGCCGGGAGGATCTGACCATCGACGAGGAGCTGGCGCAGGGCAAGGATGGAGACGAGCCGTTCACCGACAATGATCTGACCAAACTCCTCGAACGCGGCCATCGGGAAGCCGACGGCAGGCAATACTGCCTGGGCAGTTTCTTCCTGTCCGGGACGCCGATCGGGCCAATCGATTTCCGTGAACGCAGAAAAGACGATCCCAACGATTGGTATACTCATCGGCGCCGTCGCGAGCTGAGGGGCCTCTATGTCATCGCTTCCTGGCTCAACCATTGGGATAGCAAGGACCAGCAATCGCTCGACATGTTCGAAGAGAAGGCGGACTCGTTGGGGACGGTGAGGCATCACCTCCTGGATATGGCGTCTACCCTGGGAGGCGCGGCTGAGGGGCCGAAGGCTCTCAAGAAAGGGTACGAGCAAGCAGTCGACTTTGGCTGGATCGGCCGGCGCATCGTCACTTTCGGTTTCTTGGTGGAACCCTGGCGTCGAGCCAAGCAGGAGACGGGAATCCCGTCGGTAGGGAACTTCGAGTCGGCGGAGTTCGACCCCGGCGATTTCAGGTCGATGCTTTCGAATCCGGCTTTCAGGGAGCGGTTGGATGGCGACGGGTATTGGGGCGCCAAGATCGTCGCTTCGTTCTCGAATGACCAGATTCAGGCAGCCATCGACGCGGCGGGATATGAGGATCCCAGGGCGAGGGACTATCTACTGAAGACCTTGATCGAACGCCGTGACAAGATCATGCGGTATTGGTTTGGCCGGGTGGCGCCGCTGGATTTCTTCCACATCAAGGATGGGGCGCTCAACTTCCGCGATCTGGCGGTGGATGTTGGACTCGAGCCATCGCGCGAATACGAGGTGCAAGTCGAGGCCCCCGATGGTGCAGGCGTCGCCCAGGACGGGGTCCGCCTGAACGGGCCGAACCTTCCGCTGGCGACTCTTGGAGCGGAGGGGCGACACGTGCGCTTGCGCCTGTCGCCGGTCGGCAGCAGGGCTAAGGCGACGACGGTCGAGCTGATGAAAAAGGACGAACAATGGCTGGTGGCCCGCGTTCGTCACGGCTGAGCCGAGGTCATTCGGGTGCCGATCTGCATTCCCTGACGATTGCCGCCTTGGTGGCGCTTGCCGGTCTTGGGTTCGGCTGTTCAAAGCGGGGGTTGCTCACATTCGCCGAACCCGTGTCGCCCGAGCCGACAGAAACCCTCGCGGACTCGGCGAGGGCGGTGCGAGCGCAAACTCACGCCGCCCTCTTCGGGGATACCCTGGTCGGGTTCAAACCGGGCTCGGCGGACTCGACCCGTCGATTCCTCGGCCGGTTGCGCGACGGCTATGTCGCCGACACTCTGAATGTGTTCATCCTCGGCGACAACCGTCCTGGTTACAAATCGAAAAGACTCAAGCCTCAAGCCGAAGCGATCAAATCCATGGTGTCATGGAACCCGATCAAGTGGTTGCATGGACTGGTGAGTATCCCGATACTCCTCGTCCGGGGGACGATCCCCGACCTGGTATTGTGGCGAGACATCCCGGCGCTGATGAAGAGAGAGCCGAAGTTCGGACGGGAAGAAGCAGTCGTCAAAGCGATGATGAGCCACATGGACTCGTTGAAAAGCCGGAATCAGATGTTGGCGGCGATCATCAATACCGGCGATTTGGTCCAGGATGGGCGATATCCCAAACAATGGGAGCGGTTCCTCAAAATTGTGCGGCCGCTCGCGACTCAGGCTCCCTACTTTCCGATTGCCGGCAATCATGAGCGGATTGACTCACCGGAGGGGCTCCACAACTGGCATGTGGCCACCGGTTTGCCGGTCGCAGGTCATCGGCTCTACTACTCCTTCGACTCCGCCGACGGTTGGGTGCATTTTGTCGCTCTGGACTCGAACCCGATGACGGATGTAAAGAATTATTGGACTCGTGAAGTGGAGGTCGAGTACTCGAAGGAGCAGATCGATTGGTTGGCTTCCACGCTCAAGAATCGTTGGGGGCCGTCGGTCGTATTCCTGCACCACCCGCCATTTTCGGTCGGATTTCACCGAAGGGAATGGCAAACGGATGCGATGCTGCAACAACGGCGTGCCGATCTAGTGAAAATTCTGCGTGAAGCGGAGTTGTCGGTGGTGGCCACCGGTCACGAGCATGCGTATGAAAGGGCGCTCTTGTCTTGTGGGGACGCGGTGATCGTCTTTTTGGTCGCCGGGGGGGCCGGGAGCCCGCTTCACGACGATGTGGTGACTGATGCCCGGGCGGGTGCGATGTACGCCCAATACCAAGTCGAAGACTGCGAGTTCAAGCCGGAGAACGTCTTTGCCAGCCTGTCGTTTCATTTCATCCACATGCGCTTCTGGTACGGGGGTGGACAGGTGCACACCTACGCGGTAGACGCCGAAGGAAAGACGCAGCTTATCGACGAGGTCGAGATCAATTGCCAACGCTTTGGCGTTCCGAAGATCGACCAGTTCAAGATCCCCATTCCTCCGGAGACCGGCCCGACGCAAATGCCACCGGCAGAGGAGACGAAAAACCAGAATGGCAAGAAGGATATGGCGGGGAAGCCGGACTCGACCGCGACCAGCCGACCGCTGCTCGAAAAGGTACCGCAAGAGAAACCGGCCCGCGGGAAGAAGTCATAGGGTGGGGCTGTCCCCCGCGGCATGGCTGAGTCTGTCGACATGAGCGCCAGCGTGCCTCACGAAGCGAGCGCCCCAGCACGTTCGCGCCCGCGGGGGCTGCTGGATCAGTTCCTGAACATCTTTGCTCCGGTGGGGGGCGGAGAGGGGCTCACCGCCCTCCTCCTCATGTCGACCATGTTCCTGCTCCTGGCCGCATACTACCTGCTCAAGACCATCCGTGAGCCCCTCATCCTGGCGGGCGAGGGAGGAGGCGCGGATGTCAAGAGCTATGCCGCCGCCGCCATCGCCGCGCTCCTCATCATTCTCGTGCCGGCGTACAGCGCACTGGCCGCTCGCGTCTCTCGGGTCAAGTTGATCAACGGCGTCACGCTGTTCTTTATTATCAACCTGGTCGGGTTCTTCGCTCTGACTCAGGCCGGAACGCGGGTGGGCGTTCCCTTCTTCATCTGGGTAGGGATCTTCAACTTGATGATCATCGCTCAACTGTGGGCGTTTGCGAACGATGTCTACACGGTGGAGCAGGGAAAGCGGCTGTTCGCGATCGTCGGGTTCGGAGCCTCGATTGGTGCCGTTGCGGGTTCATTTGTCGCCGGCAAGCTGGTGAAGACGTATGGTCCATACCCGTTCCTGCTGGTTGCCGCCGGACTGCTGGCCGTATGCATGATCCTGACCAACATGATTCATTCCCGCGAGAGGCGTGGGGGAACCGGGGCCGCAACCGCGCAGGGCGCCGAGATCACCGCGGCCGATGCGGCTGGCACCGGCGCTTCGCAGGCCTCGGGCGAGCCGATCAGCGGCCGACGCGGGTTCGCTCTGGTCCTGTCGGACCGTTACCTGCTTCTCATCGCCGGGCTCATGGTGATGCTCAACTTGGTGAACACGACCGGAGAGTACATCCTCGGCGAGACGGTTTCGACCATCGCCAAGAAAGCCGTGGCCGAAGGGCGCGCCGGCGGGCTGGATGAAGAGCGGCTCATCGGGAGTTTCTATGGCACCTTCTTCACCTGGGTGAATGCGGTCTCGATCTTGATCCAGGCCTTTCTGGTTTCGCGGGTGCTCAAGTATTTTGGGGTGCGAGGGGCCCTTCTGGTCCTCCCGGTTGTGGCCTTGGCCGGTTATACGACCCTGGCCTTCTTGCCCCTCCTCGGCCTCATCAAGGCGACCAAGATCGCTGAGAACTCGATTGATTACTCGCTGCAGAATACAACCCGGAACGCGCTGTACCTGCCGACCAGCCGAGCGGCGAAATACACCGCCAAGCAGGCCAACGACACCTTCTTCGTCCGTCTGGGGGACGTGTTCTCCGCCGGATTGGTCTTTGCAGGGCTCAACTGGTTCGGATTCGCGCCCAAACAATTCGCCATGGTCAATGCGGGGTTGGTGGTGGGCTGGTTGATACTCGCCGTGGTTTTGGGCAAGCGCTTCAAGCAGCTGACGGAGGAACGGTAGCAGGCGATCGCATCCACGGGGCAACCCCAGGAGAACCGCGTCAACCGGCAGAAACGCCGACCGCAGCAACAGAGCGCCGGGACAAACAGAGCGGCGGCGAGATCCCTGGTCCTGGATCCCGCCGGCGCTCCCTTGTTCTGGCCCACCGGTCAGGGTTTGCCGTTCTTGGGACTACGGCTCTTCCTCTCTTCGCTGACCGCGCAGGCTTCCTTGCTGCTCCTCCTCGGTGTGCTGGCGTTCGTGCTCACGCAGCTCGGTGGGTGAATTCATGCTCTTGCCGCAATAGCGGCATATGCCATGCTCGACGCGTGCTCGACGACCGAGCCAAACCAAGATCCAGCTCCGCTTGACAAGAGAGGATGAGCCCGAAACCTGATCGACTTCAGGGGTCTCGTTCAAAAACGTGGTCCGCCCCTGAAAGATTTTCAATGGACCGGCGGTTCCCGCGCCCCAGGGCCTTAGCCCTGGCGCCCTAGCGATGGCACGAGTCATGCACTAGTCATCGCTGGTTGCCAAAGGCTATGGAATGCCGGCAACAGAAAGGGGGCATATATGCTCGGAACATTGTTGGTCGTCCTGTTGGTGCTGATGCTCCTAGGGGCGCTTCCCACTTGGCCGCATAGTCGAAGTTGGGGCTACTTCCCAAGCGGACTGTTTGGAATCGTTCTCGTCGTGATCATCCTCTTGGTCCTCACAGGCCGACTATAGCGGTCCTTCGCAGGAGTTGATGACCCGATGACAGCGAAGAGTAAGAAGTCAACTGGAAGGAAGGGGGAGAAGCGACACGTCGCCGGCGTGGGTGCCAAAGAGCAGCGTCAGTATGAACACATCAAGGAGGATGCAGAAAAATCCGGTCGCTGAAGTAGCACAAGAAGCGGGGACACAAGAAAGGCCAATAGGATACTAGGAGGGAGCGAAGTGGGTAGGAGGCCGGCAGGGCCCTGATACCCCGTGGTGGGTGTTGCTTCCAGGAGAATTCCGTGGGTAGAAAGAACAAGAAAGAAGCCAGAGCCCGAGAAGTCAAGGCCCGGAAGAAATCGGCGCCAGAAGGGGAGAATACGCTCATCCCGCGCGATTTATTTTCCGCGAGCCCGTTCGAGCTCATGCGACGTTTCAATCAGGAGATGGACCGAGCCCTCCAGCAGTGCGGTGAGATGGGCGAGCGGCGAGGGAAGGCCGGAGACGCGGCGATGTGGTCGCCGCCGGTTGAGGTGCTCGAGCGGGACGGAAAGATGTTGGTAAGGGCCGAGCTGCCCGGTCTGGCCAAGAAAGACGTCAAGGTGACAGTCGCCGACGGCTCTCTCGTGATCGAAGGTGAACGCAAGCACGAGGACGAGGAAAGGGGAGGCGGGTTCTATCGGTCCGAGCGAAGCTACGGTCGATTCTATCGCCAAGTGCCGATGCCCGCGCAGGCCGAGACGAGTCAGATCCGCGCCCATTTCGACAATGGCGTGCTTGAAGTCTTGGTGCCGATCCCGAATGGGGATGCCCGGCGCCGCGAGATCGCCCTCGAGGAGAGACATGGGCCGGTGGCTCTGAAGCCCGGTGAACGAGGTCCAGGCCCTTCGGAGGCGACATTTTAAATAGAGCCCAAGAGCACTTCACTCAGGGAGGGGATAAGGGGGCAAAAAGTAAACGGCAGCAAAAGTTTGGGGGGGCAAATCCCCGAAGCCCGTTAAGCTTCTCCCCCCTCCGCATTGAAATGGCGAGATGGACCGGACGAGTCAAAGTGGACCTCAAATTGTCCTATAAGCCCTATAAGCCCAAGCGGTTCGATCTTAGTGGACTGAACGGCATCTCCGACCAGACGTTGGAGATGCACTTCGGTCTCTACGAAGGGTACGTCAAGGAGACAAACCGGCTGACCGATCGGATCGCAGAGTTTCTGCTGGATGGGCAGGTCGATGAGGAAGAAATGCCCGCCTACTCGGAATTGAAGCGGCGTCTGGGGTTCGAATACAACGGCATGATCCTCCACGAGCACTATTTCGGCAACTTGAGCCGTAGTGGGGGAGGTGTTCCCGGGCCGCGTTCATCATTCATGAAGGCGGTTGAGCAGAGTTTCGGCGACTTTGAAATTTGGAAGGCGGACTTCGTCGGCGTCGGAACGATGCGCGGCGTCGGATGGGCGATCTGCTATCAGGACCCCAGCACCGGCCGGCTGTCGAATCACTGGATCACCCTCCATGAAGTCGGCAACATCACCGGCTTCGTGCCGGTGCTCGTCATGGATGTCTGGGAGCATGCTTACCTCCTGGACTACAAGCCATCGGAACGCCCGAAGTACATCGAAGCCTTCGTCTCCAACATAGACTGGGAAAGCGTCGGCAGACGTTTGACCTCGACCGGGGAGGATCGGACGGCTAAGATCGCCGGGGCGCACCGGTAGTTCCGGCCGAGCGCCTCGACCAATCGGTTGCCGCTTCGAGATCCCGTGTTCGCGACCACACTCTTCAACAGGCTGCTGCGCCGCTTCGGTCTCGAGCGCAGAGACGGGGTTCTACTGGTCCGGATGGGCCTGCTCGTGGCCGTACTCCTTGGCGCCTACACGATCGCCAAGGTGTTGCGGGATTCGCTGTTCATCTCGGAGTTCGGGGCCAGAGCTCTCCCCTACGGCTACGTCGCGGTGGCGATCGCATCCGTGGCTTTGGTGAAGGTTGAACCCTTCGTAACGCGATACTTGCCACGCGTTGGAGTGGTCGCCCTTGGCCAGCTCGCGGCGATCGCCTGTAGTGTTGCGGCTGCGGTAATTCTACCCCTGGACCAACGATGGTTCGCGGCAGCTTTTTATGTCTGGGCTGGGAGCCAGGGGATGATGCTCGTCGTTCATTTCTGGGGACTTGCGCATGACGTGTGGGACACCCGCGGCGCACGAAGGGTGTTTCCTCTGCTTGCGGGTTGCGGGTTGGCAGGAGGGGTGGTGGGTGGAGCAGTCGCCAACCTGGCCACGCCGTACATCGGCCTGGTGGGGTTACTCTGGTGTGTGGCCGGTCTTCTCGTTCTTGTGCGGTTCCTCACCGCGAATCTAGGTGCCACCAGGCACTTCAAGTCTTTGGCTGCGCAGCCAAGCCATGCGGAGTCCCGCCTGCGACTTGTCATCCGCTCGCCGCTGCTCAAGTTCTTGGCGGCGAGCATCGCCTTGTCGGTATTCGCCTCGACCCTGGTTGATTTCCAATTCAAGCAGCTGGCATACGAAACGTTCCCTGATCGGCAGGCCCTGACCCGATTCCTGGGGGTATTTCACGCCGGACTCGACGGATTCGCAATTCTGGTTCAGTTCGGGATCGCTGGCTGGATTCTGCGGCACGTCGGAATGGGCCTGGCCGCCGGTATTCAGCCGGCATCAGTACTCATGTTTTCGGCATGGATGATGTTGTCTCCGGCATGGTCGGCGGTGCTGGCCCTGCGCTGGATTCAAGGAGTGGCATTCCAGACGGTGGGGAAATCAGTGGCTGAGATCCAATTCATGGCCGTGCGGCCCGTTGAGCGCCGCCGGGTGAAACCAGCTATCGATGTTGTCGTCGAGCGTGGCGCCGACGCATTGGTCGGTTTGCTTCTCATCGTGGGTCTGCACTTGCTCGGGCTGGGAGTCAAGTTTCTCGCTGGGCTCACTGTTTTCGTCGGGGCCATATGGATTGTGGTGCAGATCCGACTCAAGCAGGAGTACACGCGGGCGTTTCGAGACTCGCTGTCCGGTCGATGGGTCGAACCGGAGGCCGCCTTTCGCTCACTCCGGAACCCCGCGGTTCGCCAGGCGCTGATCGAAACCTTGAAATCGGACGATGAGCGTCAAGTCGTGACCGCCCTCGATCTCTGTCGCGGCGGAAGCTACTTGGACACCAACCTGGCGGTGAAAGCGTGCTTGCGGCACCGATCACCCAAAGTGCGGGCGGCAGCGGTGCGAACGATGGACGTGGTCGGGATTCAGGACTCGGACGGAGTTATCCGGTCCTTTCTTTCGGAAGCGGACGAAGAGCTTCGGCGAGCCGCGGTCGAATATTTGATGTCGCGAGGGCCCGATCCGACGACTTTCGCCCGCGACATTCTTGGAGGCAATGACCTGGCGCTGCGCGACCATGTCTTGGATGTCCTCGCCGTCCGGCCGAACCTGGCCCGCGGCGCTCTTAGCCTCGCATGGATCGATCGATGCATCGAATCGGGCACCCCGGAAGACCTGGTGGCGGCCGGACGGGCCCTCGGCTGCCTGGGCGGCCGCGCGGCAACTCAACGCCTGCACCTGTTGCTGCGGAACCCCAACCTCGAGGCGCAGCGTTCGGCGCTTCGCTCGGTGGCGCTCCGCCCGGCGGAGGAGTTGCTGGATGCCATCTTGCCGCTGCTCCTGGTCCCGGAGCTGCGTCGCGAGGCTCGCGAAGCCATAGCGGCCCTAGGAGAGGCCAGTGTTCCGGCCCTCAAGAACCTGCTGAAGAATGAGGACCCCCGGGTGCGACAGGTTGCCGGCCATGCCTTGGCACGGATCGAGACTCCCGGCGCCATTGCGGTGCTGACTACTCTCGCGCGCAGTCAGGACCCTGCGACGCGGTACTTGGGACTCCGGAACCTGAATCGGGTCCGCCGTGACCTCGGCCATGCCGTTATGTCAAAATCGCTGGCTCACCGAATGTTCGTTCGCGATCTGAGCGACTATCGAGGTAGCTCGGAACGGGCGACTGCCCTTGGGCTTTGTCAGGAGCCGGAAGTCCGTCTCCTCGCCGACTCCTACCGGGAATCGGCAGATCGAGCCTTGGACCGAGCTTTCCGGGCACTCGGCTGCTGGTACGAGCCGCACCCGCTCGAGGGTGTCTACCGCGGGCTGCGGTCGGGGGAGCGTGAGGGGGTGACTCGGAGTCTCGAATACCTGAGCGGCGTCTTGCCCCGCAGGCTGTTCATGTTCGTGCAGGCGATGTTTGAAGCGGAAAACCCAAGCGAGGACGAGGTCACGCCAACCGCGGATCCGGAGATCGTCGCCCAGTGCATCTCGCGGGCCTGGGAGGCCGGGGACGGCTGGCTCCGAGCTTGTGCCGTGCGGGCAGCGCGGGTCGTGCCGGGACTTCCCCTGTCGGCCTTCTCCCCCAGAGAAACCGATGACCCTTTGGTCTCCGCAGAGCTCGATAGCCTTGCCCTGGCGCAGGCCGGGACGGCGACTCCGGGAGTCGAATCGCCGGAGAGCGGTGCAGCCGCTCCTAGGCTGCCAAGTTAGATCGCCATGCTGACCCCGGTCGAACGCGTTCTGATCCTCAGGAATATCGATCTGCTCCAGGGCGTCGGCCCCCGAGACCTGGCCGTGCTCGCCAGCGTCACCCGCGAACAGGAGATATGGGAAGGGCAGAAGATCTACGAAGAAGAGGATCCGGCAGATGCCATCTACGTCGTGGTCGAGGGCAGGGTCAGGATCTCCACCAAAGACCAAGTGCTCTCCGAGGTGGGGCCGGGTGAGGCCTTCGGGACCTGGTCGCTGGTGGACGACTCGGCGCGCGGTCATGAAGCAGTTTGCATCGAGGACGGGGTCGTCTTGGCGCTGGAGCGGGAAGAGTTCTACGAAGTTGCCGCCGACAACGCGACCATTCTCGGAGAGCTGCTTCGGGTGCTGGCCAGGCGCCTGAGGAAGCTGGTGGAAGAGCGTCCCGAGGAAGCGAGAGTGGAGGGGGAAGGAAGCGAAAAGCCGGATCTCGGTGCGGCGGCGGAGGCGCCCGCGGAGCTTCCTGCGCAACCCGTGTCACCTGGAGCCTCGCTCGAGGCGGCGGTTCTCGACCGACCTTCTCCCGCGGCGCCTGACCAGACCGAAGAGACCAGCGAGACCTAGGCCGGGAATGAAGGTCGCAGTCGTCACGTTTCTTGTTCTTTCGATCTTTCCCGCCGCCGAGGTCGGGATGGAGAAGGAACCTCGAATCGGCCTCGCGCTGAGTGCCGGCGCAGCCCGAGGCCTGGCCCATGTCGGCGTGTTGAAAGCCCTGAAGGAGAACGGAATCCAGGTGGATTACATCGCCGGGACGAGCATGGGCGCGGTCATCGGGGCTCTCTACGCCGCCGGCTATTCCCCGGCTCGCATCGAAGACATCGTCCATTCCATCCATTGGCAGGAGATCTTCAGAGGACGTCCTGAGCGCCCACTCGTACCAGGCTGGGGACGCAGCGACTCCCGCGAATCCCGGTTCTACATGTCCGCCGGATTCGACTAGAGCGATCGGGCTTCTCGGTGTTCAAACGCCGCCTTGATCTTCAACGCTTTGATCTTCAACCCCCCCACTTCAAGCGCTGCTTCTTCCACGGGTGAGGGCGATGACCAGGATGAGGAAAACCCCAATCCCGATGGCCCACATCCACCATTGGCCATACCAGACGGTGCCGCCGTCATCCTTGTTGATGTCCACATCGATATTCAAGCCCGCCCCGCCGCCCTGATCCCCCTGTGTGCCTTGTCCTTGTCCACCGCCGCCTCCCTGATCTTGGGCGAATGCGGCACCGACCAGCAAGGTTGTGGGCGCGGCAAGCGCGAGAATCTGTAGAGCTAA
>Ga0184637_10002134_pt1 | contig 12836 bp, 12 predicted proteins | sample PLM3_127_b2_FD_133143 | JGI IMG/M metagenome (GOLD analysis project Ga0184637, IMG submission 133143) | Groundwater sediment microbial communities from an aquifer in East River, Colorado, USA - PLM3_127_b2 | ecosystem: Environmental > Terrestrial > Soil > Riparian zone | place: USA: East River...
CCTCGGCCAGGGCGGGGTCTACCCGGCGGGCCAGGGCCATGCCGAAGACCTGGGTGCGCTCCAGATGCCCCCGGGTGCTCCGGTCCTTGGCCTCGATCACCAGGGCCAGGCTCTTCATGGTGGCGATGTAGGACTCCTGGAGGCTCGACAGGACCGCCTCGAGCTCGGCGCTCCGCTGCCGCTCGAGCTGGTACAGCTCCCCCAGCTCCCGGGCGAACACGATGAGCTGCTCGTGGACGGTCGGGAGCTCGGGGTCCTGAACCCCGAGAACCGGCTGGGGAAGGGTCTCGTCTGTCATCGGCGCGGACGTTATCGCAGTGGGAAGGGCGAAATGCCGGTTTAGCCTGCCGTTCTGAACGGGAGGGGTCCATAGGGCCTCCGGCCCAAAGACCCATCCCCCGGGGGGGCTGCGAGACAAGGGCGAATGGCCGTGGCGACTCCCCCGAGCGAACCACAGACAGGCTCAGGAAAGGACGAGCGAGGGATCCTCCTTGTACCGCCGCTTCAACTCGTCCTGGACTCGGTCCAGGACCTCGATCACGGCGGATCGATCCCGTGAGACCTCCTGCTCTTCGGCCTCGAGCAGGTCCACGGCCCCGCCCAGCTGCCCATCGTCCAAGGCGGTGGGGTCGGACAGGCCGGCATCCATGGCCAGGCGCTCCACGCGCCGCCGGGCCTGGAGCATCTCCTCCTCGGGCAGCCCCACCTTGACCGCCTCACCCCGGGAGGTCCCGTGGCCCTCGGAGGAGAGGACCTTGGAGAGGCGCTCGACGAGCGTGCCCTCCTGGCCACTTCCGCCGCGGCGCTCGACCTCGGCCTTCAGGATCTCGGCCCGGCCCTGGACCAGCCGGCGAAGGAGCGACAGGTACTCCCGCTCCGCCAGGCACTCGTCCCGGCGGCTTCGGAGCTCGTCGAGGGGCATCGCGGCCAGGCCGTCCGCGTACTCCGGGCGAAGGATGCGATCGATCCGACGGCTGCCGCCTTGGACTGTCACCGTTACTCCATCGGCCGTGGGGCAAGCAGATTGTAGGGCCGGGAGCCTTCGGCCGCCCCCGATTCAGCAGACCGCGAGGAGCGCGAGGTAGGGATTCACGGCCCCGCCCCCGCCGGGGTGCCACTCGAAGTGCAGGTGGTTCACCGAGGTATTGCCCGTGCTGCCCACGTGCCCGATGACCGTCCCGACCCCGACGCTCCCGGTGGCACCGTACGAGGACAGGTGCGCGTAGTAGGTCCAGTCGCCTCCCGGCCCGTACACGATCATCGCGAGGCCTCCGAGCGAGTTCGAGGTCTGGACGGCGTTGCCGGGCTGCACGGCGACGACCGGCGTGCCGTAGGGAGCGATCAGGTCGATGCCCTCGTGGACCCGGCCCCCCGACCGAGGCCAGCCGAACGAGTCGACGAAGGAGTTCGGTCCCTGGACCGGGCAGGTGGAGATGGGCGCGCCGGGGATGGTGCGAAGGCCGAGGACCGCCGCGAGCTGCATCTGCTTGCGGATCCGCTCCACCTCGGCCTGGAGGTTCGCCACGTCGGATGAGATAGCCTGCTGGCTCGAACGGAGCTGCTGGGCCTGCGTGGCCTGCTGCTTGGACAGGTCCGCGAGGTGTACCTCGGTGCGTCGCAGCTGCTCGGTGGTCACCCGGTTCTCGACGACCAGGTCCGAGTCCGCCTGGGCCATGTTCCCCAGGAACTCGATGCGGTCGGAGAACTCCGCGAAGGAGTTCGACGACAGCAGGAGGTCCAGGGTGCCGGCCGGCCCCGTCTCGAAGGCCAGCACGGCCCGTCGCTGGAAGCGGAGCCGGATCCGGTCGATCAGCCGCACGAGCCTGTCGTGCTCGGCCTGGGTCGCGGTGAGCTCGTCCTGGGTTCGGGACAGGCGGGTCACGGCCGCCTGCCAGGCCGCCGTGGCCTGGTCCAGCCGGGCCTGCGCGGCCGCCAGACGGGCCTTGGCCGAGTCCAGGTCGGACTGGGCTCCGGCGAGGGTGGGGGGGGTGACCAGCGCGCCCGCCGCAACGGCGAGCGCGAGCAACCATCGAAACCTTCTCCTGGGTGCGGTCGTCCGGGCCTCCTCGCGGTCGTCAGGGGCGCCGCCTCAGGGCGAGCGGAGGCTACCATCCGCCCAACGGCCGGGCAACCTGCTGTGGGGCGCATCCCCGCCCTGACCAGGGGCGATATCCTGGGCCGGATGCGTGACGGGGGCCCCGACGCGGCCCTGGAAGGCTCGCTCGTGCGCCTGCGGGCCCACGAAGCCTCCGACTACGGAGGGCTGAACGAGCTGTTCACCGACCCCGAGGTCCTGGAGGGGATCGGGTTCGCCATGCCGCAGTCCACTCAGGGGTACCGGGAGTTCGTCGAATCCATCCGGGGGAAGGATGACCGTCTGCTGCTCGTGATCGAGCGCCTCGAGGACCGGCAGGCCGTCGGGGGATGCGGACTGGAGGCTATCGAGGCCCGAAACCGTGCGGCCGTCCTGGGCATCTGGATCGGAAAGCCGTACTGGAACCGGGGGTACGGGACCGACGCGATGCGCACCCTGTGCCGGTTCGGGTTCCGGCACATGAACCTTCAGCGGATCGAGCTGAACGTGTTCTCCGTCAACCCGCGTGCCGTACGAGTCTACGAGCGGGTTGGATTCAAGGTGGAGGGGACCCGCCGGCGCTCCCAGTTCGTCGGCGGCCGGTACGTCGACTCGTTCGTGATGGGCCTGCTGGACGAGGAGCTGACCGAGTAGGTCCTACGCCTCCGGTGATACCCGCATGGCCTCGATGAGGACCTCCGCGACCTCCGGACGCGAGAACTCGGCCGGCGGACGCTCCCCCTCCCGCAGCATCTCCCGAACCTTCGTGCCGGAGAGGGAGACACGGTCCTCCTCGCCGTGCGGGCACGTCTTGGGGGTGGCCATGCCCTCGCACCGGTTGCACCAGAAGGAGTGCTCGAACATGAGCGGCGTGATGCCGAGCTCGCCGGGCTCGAACTCCTCGAAGATCTTCTGGGCGTCGTACGTGCCGTAGTACTCGCCGACACCGGCGTGGTCCCGTCCCACCACGAAGTGCGTGCACCCGTAGTTCTTGCGGCAGATGGCGTGCCAGATGGCCTCCTTGGGGCCCGCGTACCGCATCGCCGCCGGGAACACCGAGATCAGGGCGCGGTCTTTCGGGTAGTAGTTCTCGAACAGGACCTCGTAGCAGCGCATCCGGACCTCGGCCGGCACGTCGTCGCCCTTCGTGGCGCCCATCAGCGGGTGCACCAGCAACCCGTCCACGGTCTCGAGCGCGCACTTCTGGATGTACTCGTGAGCCCGGTGGATGGGGTTTCGGGTTTGGAAGCCCACCACGGTCCGCCAGCCGCGCCGGGCGAACTCCGCCCGGGTCTGGGCGGGGGTGCGACGATAGCGCTGGAAGTCTCGATGCTCCGGGAGGCGGATGGCCCGAACGTCGCCGGCCACGCAGTAGTCGCCGGCGTCGTGCAGCGCGCGAACCCCGGGGTGGTCCAGATCCTCGGTGAGGAAGACCCCCCGCGATTCCTTCTTCTTGTCACGCCTGAAGACCTCCCGAACCTCGAGGACGGCGAGCGGTTTCCCGCCGCCGCCCGTAAGGGTGACGGCCTCGGTGCCCCCGATCCGCTTCACGTCCTCCTCCCCGAGGGAAAGCGTCACGGGGATGGTCCAGGGCAGCCCGTCGGCGAGGTGCATCGTCTCGAGGATGGAGCGATAGTCCTTCTCTCCCTGGAATCCGGTGAGCGGGGAGAGCGCGCCCACCGTGAGCATCTCCAGATCCGAGAGCTCACGTTCGCCGACCTCGATCTTGGGGTAGTGCTCGGCTTCGGCGGCCACCCTCTCGGCTTCCCGGCCCGAAACGAGCAGGTCGACCAGCGTCCCGCCGTGCGGTGCGATGGTCTCGTTCGGGCTCACGGATGCGCCTTCCTCCGGGTCGGTTCGTTCTGGATGAAAGAGCATAGCGGGGGGCCCGAAATGCTCGGCCCGGGCCGTGACGGACCCCCGGCTATACTCGGGTCCCTCTCGAGGGAAGGCGGCCCGTCCTGGAGACGCTCCTCAGCGACGCCGACGTAGCCGAGCGAAACGAGCGCTTCGAATCGGCCCATCCGAGTGAGATCGTCCGGTGGGCGCTGGAGGACTCGAGGCTGGACCGGATCGCCATCGCCTCGGCGTTCCAGGCCGAGGGCACCTGCGTGATCCACATGGCCACCCAGGTCCGGCCCGACGTCCCCATCCTGTTCCTGGAGACGGGCTTTCATTTCGCCGAGACGCTGGCGTTCAAACAACAGCTCACCCTCCTGGGACTGAACGTCGTCGAGCTGGTGGGTGAGCACACCGTCGAGTCCCAGGAGCGCGCGTACGGGCCTCGCCTGTACGAACGCGACCCCGCCCTGTGTTGCGAGCTCAACAAGGTCCGGCCGATGTTCGAGGCGCTGCGGGGCCTCGACGCCTGGATCACGGCGTTCCGCCGCGACTCCTCACCCACCCGTGCGGGAGCGCCGATCGTGGACCGGTACGAGCTCGAGCCGGGCAGGTTCATCGTCAAGCTCAATCCGGTGGCCAACTGGACGCGCGGTGACTCGTGGGCCTACCTGAAGGAGCACGGCCTGCCCCACAACCCGCTGTACGACCTCGGCTACGCGTCGATCGGCTGCGCGCCGTGCACCCGGACGCGGTTCGTCGGTGAGCCGGAGCGGGCCGGGCGGTGGGCCGGCCTGTCGAAGTGGGAGTGCGGGATCCACCAGCGGGAGACCGCACAGCAGGACGTCGTCCGGCTCGACTAGGCCACGACCCACAGGGCGTCTCGGGCCAGGCCGACCGAGAGAACCGTTCGCTTGCCCATGACGTCGCCGTCCACCTGCACAGGAAACGGCCGCTCCGCCGTCACCTCCACGTGGGAGGCATCGTGGCGGTAGTCCATGTCCCGGCCCTTGACGTGGCGGGCGGAGCCGAACATCTGCCACGCGATCCGCACCACCCGGCGGCGTGGGAGCTTGCGAGCGGAGAGGACGTCGAGCCCCTCCTCGAGGGATGCCTGCGGCGTGACCCGAACCCCGCGGCCCTTGTAGTAGGTGTACGGGTCGGTCCGGCCGATCATCACCGAGATGGCCGGCACCGGCTCGTCGCCGTCGACGCTCACCTTGAGATCGGGGAAACGGCCCGCATAGCTCGCGATCACCTCCCGAGCCACCGCCCGGAACGCCGCACGCTCGAAGGCCTTCTTGGTCTTGGGGAACTTCGAATCGAGGCGGGCCATTGCCGCCGCGTCCACGCCGGCGCCGCAGTTCACGGCGAAGTACCTGCCGTCGGCCACCCCGAGGGTCAGCTTGTGGGCGTCCCCGTCGAGGGCCCGGGCGATCAGGACCCCGGTCGCCTCCACCGGGTCGATCGGCATGCCGAGCGCCCGGGCCAGGATGTTCGTCGCGCCTCCGGGAAGCACGCCGAGGGCGGCGTCGGTTCCGGCGAGTCCGTTCACGGTCTCGTTGATCGTCCCGTCGCCGGAGAACACCACCACGAGGTCGAGGCCGTCGAGTGCGGCCTGCGCAGCCACCTCGGTGGCGTGGCCGCGCTCCAAGGTCTCCAAGACCTCCAGCTTGAAGTCGGCGGACAGCGCCTTCTCGATGACGGCCATCGTTGGCCTGGACACCGTGCGGGCCACCGGGTTCACGATCAGCAGGACACGGTCGAACTGGCGCATGGGGAAGGAAGTATGACAGTCGGGACCGCTGTGCTGCTCAGGCCCCGCCCGACACGGGCGGCAGCAGCGCGACCTCCTCGCCGCCGGCGAGCGGCCGACCTTCGGAGGCGCGCTCGCCGTCGACGACCACCGAGCCGGCCCGGGCCACACTGGCGAATCGCTCCCCGTACCGCTCGGACAGCGACGCGACCACCTCGCCCACGGTCCGGCCCTCGGCTTGCACGCGCGAGTCGCCGGCGAGCTCCCGAAGGGCGGCGAACAGCCGAACGCTCACGGTGGCCATCACCTGCCAGGGTACCGTCGCCACGTGCCCCCTGTTACCCTCGGCAGGGTCGTGGCCGCCATCGTGCTTCTCTCCGATCGTTTCCCCGACGACGTCCTTCCCGCTCTCGGCCCGGCCGGGTTCGACGTGAAGTCGGAGCCGCTCGCGGTCGCTTCGCTGGCGGACGCCCTGGACCTCTCGCCCGAGCTGGTCCTAGTGGACGCCGCGGACAACCCGGAGCAGGGCCACGTCGTGCTCCGAGCCCTCCGGCAGGCGGAGGGCCGAACCCCGGCGGTGGCCGTCGTGGAGCGGCGGGACCTGGAGCGGTTCGCCTGGGACGAGGTGGCCGACGAGGTCCTGTACCCCTCGGCGCCCGAAGCGGAGATCCGGGTCCGGCTGTCGATGCTCAGGCGCCGGTCGGGCACCGGCGACGGGAGCACCGTCCGGCTGGGGCCGCTCACCCTGGATACCGACACCTACCAGGTGACCGTGGCCGGACGGGGCATGGACCTCACGTACAAGGAGTTCGAGCTACTCCGGTACCTCGCGTCGCGCCCCGGCCGGGTGTTCACCCGTCCGGCCCTGCTCCGCGAGGTCTGGGGCTACGACTTCTACGGCGGGACGCGGACGGTGGACGTCCACGTCCGCCGGCTGCGCTCCAAGCTCGGGCCGGAGCACGAGAGCCTGATCGAGACGGTCCGCGGCGTGGGGTATCGGGCCGCCGACCTCTGACGGCTCGGGGCTCCGCGTCGGATGTCCGCCGGGAGGTTTCGGGACCGAGGCCCGGCGGTAAGGTTCCCTGCGATGAGCTCGATGCTTCCTTCCGTTCGAGACCTCCGGCGGTGGGGTCACGAGCTCGAGTCGGCCATCGACGGCGGGGTCGACGAGCTCCGGGAGTGGCTGGCCACCCCGCAGGGGCGGTTCGTCCGATCCCTGGCCGCCCGGCTGCTCCTCGTGAGCGTTCCGCTGATCGTGCGGCATCCATTCTTCAAGACCCCGATCGGCCGCCTCGTGGAGCTGGCGGGCGGGGCGGCAATCCTGATCAAGCTGGCCGAGTTCCTCCGCGACTGGGAACCCCAGCCGGCCGCGGCGCCGGAGGCTCGCCCGGCCCTGCCGTAACGAACTGTTTACGCGGCGGAAACCTCGTGGCGCCGGTTGGCCCCTACCCTATGGTCCGTCCACGAGACGGAAGGGGGAAGGCGCGGTGACCACGCCCAAGGACGTCCTCTCCCTGGCCAAGGAAGCGGGAGCCGAGATCGTCGATCTGCGGTTCTGCGACCTGCCGGGGCTGATGCAGCACTTCTCCATCCCCCTGTCCGAGCTGTCCGAAGCGGGGTTCGAGGACGGCTACGGGTTCGACGGATCCTCCATCCGCGGGTTCCAGGAGATCCAGGAGTCGGACATGCTCCTCGTGCCCGACCCGGACGCCGCGTACCTCGATCCGTTCACGAAGCACTCCACGCTGGCCATCCACTGCTTCGTACGCGACCCGATCACCGGCGAGACGTACACGCGCGACCCGCGCTCGATCGCGCGCAAGGCCGAGCTGTACCTGAAGCAGAGCGGGATCGCGGACATCTCGTACTGGGGACCGGAGTGCGAGTTCTATATCTTCGACTCCATCCGGTTCGACCAGAATCAGCACGAGGGCTACTACTTCATCGACGCCGTCGAGGGCGCGTGGAACTCCGGCGCCGATGAGGGTGGCAAGAACCTCGGCTACAAGCCCCGCTACAAGGAGGGGTACTTCCCCGTCCCGCCCATGGACCACTACCAGGACCTGCGGAGCGAGATGGTCCTGAACCTCCAGAAGGTCGGCGTGGAGGTCGAGGTGCACCACCACGAGGTCGGGACGGCGGGCCAGGCCGAGATCGACATCCGGTATGACACGATGCTCCGCATGGCCGACAAGGTCATGAAGTACAAATACGTGGTCAAGAACACGGCGCACGCCGCCGGCAAGACCGTGACGTTCATGCCGAAGCCGCTGTTCATGGACAACGGCTCGGGCATGCACACCCACCAGAGCCTGTGGCGGAACGACGAGAACCTGTTCTGGGATGAGGTGGGCTACGCCGGGATCAGCGACACCGCGCGCTGGTACATCGGCGGGCTGCTGTCCCACGCCCCCTCGCTGCTGGCCTTCTGCGCGCCGACCACGAACTCGTACCGCAGGCTCGTGCCGGGCTACGAGGCCCCGATCAACCTGGTGTACTCGCAGCGGAACCGGTCGGCGTGCGTGCGGATCCCCGTGTACTACAAGACGCCGGCCGCCAAGCGCCTGGAGTTCCGCACGCCCGACCCGTCGTGCAACCCGTATCTGTCGTTCGCGGCCCAGCTCCAGGCCGGGCTCGACGGGATCAAGAACAAGATCGAGCCGCCGGAGCCGATCGACAAGGACCTGTACGACCTCCCGCCCGAGGACAAGGCCATGGTCAAGCAGGTGCCGGGCTCGCTCGAGGAGGTGCTCGACGCGCTGGAGGCCGACCACCAGTGGCTGCTGGAGGGCGGCGTGTTCACCCAGGACGTGATCGACACCTGGATCGAGTACAAGCGGACGAACGAGCTCGACCAGGTGCGCCTGCGCCCGCACCCGTACGAGTTCGCGCTTTACTTTGACATTTAGGGATTCGTGACCTGAGTCACATCTAGGAGCCGGCTCGCGGCAGCGAACCGGCCTCCTCAGTCCTCGGACTCGAAGCCTTCGGAGAAGACTCGCTCCATGGCGTGGCGGGCTCGCCGCGTGATCCGGCGGTAGTCGTCCAGGAAGCTCTGGCGCGGATACTCCTCGTATCCCAAGCGCCGGGCCAGCGCCGTCTGGTCCTCCACGGACGCCGGGACGGCCTCGGCGTGCACCCGCCGGTCCACCTCGAGCGCGTTCTTCACGTCCGACAGGAACACGAAGGCCTCGCCGAGCTCGCGGGCGACGCTGTCCTCCATCAGCCGCGCCGCGGCGAGCTTCTCGATGGCATCGAGTGTCCGGCGGGTCCGGACCTCCGGGTGCCGTCCCCCGTGACGCATCAGCGAAAGCTCCACCGCGAACTGCACGTCGGCCAAGGACCCGTACCCCAGCTTGAAATGGAACCGCGCCGCATCGGCCGGCTTGACCCGCTCCTTCTCGATCCGCTCGCGCATCCGAAGGATCTCCGCGGCCCGGTCGAGCGAGAGGTACTCCGGATACGCGAGATCCTCGGCGAACGAGCAGAACCGCCGGCCCAGCGTCTCGTCGCCGGCGACGAACCGCGCCCGAAGGAGTGACTGGAACTCCCAGGTCTCGGCGTACCGCTCCAGGTACTCGAGGTACGCGGCGAACGAACGGGCGAGCGGCCCCGCGCGGCCTTCGGGCCGAAGGTCCGCATCGGGCTCCCACCCGGCATCGCGGATCCCCTGGAGCACCCGCTCGGAGATCTCCCCCGCCCGGCGAAGGTCCTCCGGTCCCTCCCCTTGGTAAACGAAGACGAGATCGAGGTCCGAGGCGAAGTTCAGCTCCTCGGCCCCCAGCTTCCCCAGGCCGATCACGGCGATGGGAAGGTCCGGCCGGGCCGCCTCCAGGGCCTCTCGAACGACCCGGTCGGCCACCGTCGTCAGCTCCCGTCCGGTCTCCCGCGGTTCGAGCTCGCGAGCCGCGTACCGGCCGACCACCGCGACGAGGGCTGCCTGCGCGTCCACGGTTCCGGCTCCGTCGGCCAGCGCCAGGACGCGCTCGGGCCGGGCCGCCAAGAGGTCCGTGGCGAAGGAGCTCGCGGACACCGCGTGGGCCAATCCCTTCGCCACGCCAGGGTCGGAGGCGAGCGCGTCTGGGAGCCCTCGCTCGCCGGTCGCAGTCATGGCGGCGGCCACCCGCTCCAGCCGAACGAGCGCGGCGTCCGGATTGGAGGCCAAGGCCAAAGCCGGCGCCATGACCGGGAACACGTGGGCCAACACCTTCCCCAAGCGCGTGGACGGGTCCACCAGCCGATCGAGCACCGCGTACGCGGAACCCGGCTGGCGGAACCCCAGCCCCGCGAGCAGCTCCTCGGTGGCCTCCCGATCGATACCCGGCCGCGGGACCTTCGGCCCGGTGAAAGCCTCGAGCAGCGGCCGGTAGAACAGTCGCTCGTGCAACCCCCGGACGAGCGTCGTCTGCCGCTCGTACTCGGCCTTCAGCTCGTCCGGACCGTCCATGCCGAGCGAGCGAGCGAGGCGAACGAGCGAGGCCCGGTCGGAGGGGAGCTCGTGGGTCTGGAGGTCGCGGACCATCTGGAGGCGGTGCTCCAGCCTTCGGAGGAACCGGTACGCGCCCGCCAGGGCCTCCGCGTCGTCCTCGGCGACGTAGCCCTCCTCGGACAGGACGGACAGCGCGCGGAGCGTGTTCGGCTCGCGCAGGCGTTCGTCGCGGTGGCCATGCACGATCTGGAGGAGCTGCACCGCGAACTCGACGTCGCGGATCCCGCCCCACCCCCGCTTGACCTCCACGCCGGCCTTGCCCCGGGCTCGGACGTACTCCTCCAGACGGACCTTCACCCGCCGGACCTCGTCTATGGCGTGCGGAGGGAGCTCCTCGCGATAGACGAAGGGGGCGACCAGCTCAACGAAGGCCCGGCCCACGCCGAGATCGCCCGCCACCGGCCGGGCCTTGATCAGCGCCTGGCGTTCCCACGTCAGGGCCTGTGACGCGTAGTACTCGCCCATCGCCGCGAGCGAGCGAGCCAGCGCGCCGCCTCGGCCCCCCGGCCGGAGCGTGGGATCGACCCGGAGCGCGATGCCCTCGGCGGTCGGCTCGGACAGGAGGCGGATGACCTCCGCGGACGCTCGCTCTGTCCGGTCGTATCCCTCCGCTCCTCCACCTTCCGTCACGAAGAGCACGTCGACGTCGGAGGCGTAGTTGAGCTCGGCCCCTCCGAGCTTGCCCAGCCCGATCACGGCGAGTCCCTGCGCGGCCACGCCCCGGCACGCGTGCGTGATGCAGGCCTCGGCGATGGCGCTGATCTCCGCGACGACCTCATCGACCGGCGCGCCGGCGAGGTCACGCGCGGCGACGCGCACCATGGCCCGGCGCCGGAACACGCGAAGGCCGTCGGCCAGCCCCAGCCGCGCGACGTCGCCGGCCAGCTCGCCGTCGAGCTCCTCGGGGCTCCGGGTCCGCACGTCCTCGAACAGCCTCGTCTCCTCGGGATGAGCCACCAGGAAGTCGGTGGCGGCGGTGGAGAACCCGAGCAGGCGGGCGGCAACGAGAAGGACGTCCTCCCTTGCCAGCACCCGGCGAGCGCTGGGGTCTTCCCCCACTCGGGAGATGGCCACCCGTGCGAGCTCGGGGTCGGGGGCCTCGGCCAGCGTCCGGTCCATCACCTCCGGGGTCAGCACGAGCGTCCCTCGCTCATCGGTGCGACGACCACCACAACGAGACGAGGAACGTGGGCGCCGCGACGACGAACGCGAGGAACCCGCCACCGGCCGCGGCGCTGGCCAGCGCGCTCCGCTGCCCGGCGATCAGCACGTGGAACACGAGCACAACGAGGAGGAAGAACAGGTACCCGCCTGCAACGGTGACAGCGAGATGGCGGAGGGATCCTTGCCACCCGGGCGCCTGCTCGATTTCGGTTCGCTCCACGCCCGGCCTGCGCAAGGTGGACAGCGCCATGAACACGAACAAGGCGTACGCCGCCACGAGGGGGATGACCACCCTTCGAATGATCACGGGCTCAGCCCTGGAGGAAGAATCGCCAGCCCCGGATGAACAGGTGCCAGCCCAGCCACAGCCACAGCCCGAACAGCACGACACGCCCGAGCCTCGGCCGCATGAAGGTCCGGAAGATGTCCGACATGGTGGGCCACTGCGGCGAGTACGCGAGGGCCAGGCCCTGCCACGCGAGCAGCAGCCCGATGATCACGATCCACCCCGCCACCGCGACCGCGCGCATCCGAGGCTCCCCTTCGGCGTCCATGCTGCCCAGCGTACTCCCGGCCGGCGCACACCAGGCCAGAGTTAACGGCGCCGTAACAGGGACGAGCGGCTCAGGCGGTAGCCTCGGATCATGGGGCTGACGGCCGAAGCTGAATATGTCCTGCGCACGATCGAGGAGCGCGGCATCCGGTTCGTCCGACTGTGGTTCACCGACGTCCTTGGGTTCCTGAAGGCCTTCACGATCACCTCGCAAGAGCTGGAGGCGGCGTTCTCCGAAGGGATGGGCTTCGACGGCTCGTCGATCGACGGCTTCTCCCGCATCGAGGAATCCGACATGGTTGCCGTCCCCGATCCCTCGACGTTCCAGCTCATCCCGTGGAAGACCGAGGCCCAGGTGGCCCGGATGTTCTGCGACGTGCTCGGCCCGGACGGCACGCCGTTCGAGGGCGACCCGCGCTACGTCTTGAAACGGCAGCTGAAGCGGGCGGCCGACCTCGGCTTCACGTTCTACGTGGGACCCGAGCTCGAGTACTTCTACTTCCGGAGCGTCGACGATCCCACGTTCCTGGACCAGGGAAGCTACTTCGACGAGACCCCCCTCGACGTGGCCACCGACTGGCGCAAGCGAACCGTCGCGTACCTCGAGGCCATGGGCATCCCGGTGCATTACGTGCACCACGAGGTGGCTCCGTCGCAGCACGAGATCGACCTGCGGTACGCCGATGCGCTGACCATGGCCGACAACGTGATGACCTACCGGCTCACCGTGAAGGAGGTCGCGCAGGAGTTCGGGATTTACGCGACGTTCATGCCCAAGCCGGTGAAGGGCGTGAACGGCAGCGGGATGCACACCCACCAGTCCCTGTTCGAGGGCGATCGCAACGCGTTCTTCGATGCCACCGACGAGTACCACCTGTCCACGGTGGCCAAGCAGTACATCGCCGGCATCCTGGAGCACGCGCCGGAGATCACGCTGGCCACCAACCAATGGGTGAACTCC
>Ga0184637_10002135_pt1 | contig 12832 bp, 13 predicted proteins | sample PLM3_127_b2_FD_133143 | JGI IMG/M metagenome (GOLD analysis project Ga0184637, IMG submission 133143) | Groundwater sediment microbial communities from an aquifer in East River, Colorado, USA - PLM3_127_b2 | ecosystem: Environmental > Terrestrial > Soil > Riparian zone | place: USA: East River...
GAATCGGGATTGCAAATCTGGAAATGGGAGACCTGAAACCGGGGGAACAAAGAAAAGTACAGAGAAAAGAGATCTTTTGATATTATCTTAATTCATCCGTTCGAATTCCCGTCCAAAACAGCCTCTTGGGGCGAGCTTGACGACTTGCCTGCCGCGGCATAGTTTGCGAAGACTCGTCGGAGTAAGTGACTCCGCCGGGGTTGAAAGGAGATTATGGCCCGTTTATTGTTATCCCAGATTCCCAGCCAATAAAAACCTGGAAGGAGAAAAAAACCTATGCAAAGCAAGACCAAAACCGTAAAGGAATATCTGGCCGAACTGCCGCCGGAAAGGAAGGCCGCCATTCAGGCGGTGCGGAAAGTGATTCTCAAAAATCTTCCCAAGGGTTTCGAGGAGATTATGCAATACGGAATGATTGGCTACGTCGTCCCGCACAAGGTCTATCCCCCCGGTTACCACTGCGACCCCAAACAGCCCCTGCCTTTTATGGGGCTGGCCTCGCAGAAAAATTATATGGCGATTTATTTTATGAATATCTATATGGACAAGGGAGCGCAAAATTGGTTCACAAAGGCGTATAAAGCGAGCGGCAAAAAGCTGGATATGGGGAAATCCTGCCTCCGGTTCAAAAAACTGGAAGACCTTGCGCTGGAGGTAATCGGCCGGGCCGTGGCCCGGCAGTCGGTCAAAGAGTACATCGCGCTGTACGAAAAATCAAAAAAATAGAACCCCCCCGATATGAACGTCAAAAACAGCTTGAAAATACTCTCCTTCCCCTCGGCCAAGAAATGGAAGGAGTGGCTGGAGAAAAACCACGCCAAGTCAATGGGCATCTGGCTGCGGTTTTTCAAAAAGGATTCCGGCGTCGCTTCCGTCACGTATGACGAGGCGTTGGACGAAGCGCTCTGCTACGGCTGGATAGACGGCCTGCTCCAAAAGTATGACGAAAAGTCCTGGTTACGCAAATTCACTCCCCGCCGGCCGAAAAGCATGTGGTCGAAACGAAACATCAAGCACGTCCAGCGCCTCTTAAAAGCCGGCAGAATACAGTCCGCCGGGAAAAAGGAGATGGAGGCGGCCAAGGCGGACGGCCGCTGGAAAAACGCCTACGACTCTTCCGGCACGATGAAAATTCCCGCCGATTTTCTGGCCGGGCTTTCCAAAAACAAAAAAGCCAAAGCGTTTTTTGAGACGTTGAACCGGGCCAACACCTATGCCATCGCCTGGCGGCTGCAGACCGCCAAAAAACCGGAAACCCGCTCCCGGCGTATGCAGGCTATCTTGGATATGCTCGCCCAGGGGAAAAAACTTCACTAATAAATTCTTTGCGGGTTGAAAGCCGCCGGCGATTTGCTTTTGCACCCCCCCTTTCGTAAACTGAAATCCCCGGAGGAGCATGGGAGAGGACGGATCGGGCTCCGGCCGCGAACCGGAACGCCGTTTGGGGAAAGTGAAAGATGGAAAAACGGAAACTGGGAAATTCCGGCTTGGAAGTAGCGCCGCTTATGTTCGGCGGCAACGTCTTCGGCTGGACGGTGGATGAGCCGACCTCCTTTGCGCTATTGGATGCCTTCGTTGCGGCCGGATTTAACTTTATTGACACGGCCGATGGATACTCGAACTGGCATCCCGGAAACAAGGGCGGGGAATCGGAAACCATCATCGGCAAATGGCTGAAGCAACGGGGAAACCGCGACCGGGTGTTGATTGCCACGAAAGTTGGCTGGGAAATTGCCCCCGACAAAAAGGGCCTTTCCAAGGCTTACATTCTCAAGGCCGCCGAGGATTCGCTGAAACGCCTGCAAACCGATTACATCGACCTCTATCAATCCCATAAGGATGACCCCGAAACGCCGCAGGAGGAAACGCTGGAGGCCTACGCCCAACTCATCCAGCAAGGGAAAGTTCGGGTGATCGGCGCCTCTAATTACAGCGCTGACCGGCTCGCCAAAGCGCTGCAGATTAGCCGGGAAAATGGACTCCCGCGCTATGAAAGTCTGCAGCCGCTTTATAATCTCTATTCCCGCTCCGAGTTTGAAACCGAGCTTGCGCCGCTTTGCCTAAAAGAGAAATTGGGGGTTATCACCTACTCCTCGCTCGCCAGCGGCTTTCTTACCGGCAAATACCGTTCCGAAAGCGATTTTTCCAAAAGCCCCCGCGGCGTGCGGGTGGAAAAATATTTGAACGACCGCGGCTTTCGCATTTTGGCGGCCGTCGAAAAGGTGGCTGAAGAATACCGCTCGAAACCGGCCTCGGTGGCCCTCGCCTGGCTTTTGACCCGGCCGGCCGTGACCGCCCCCATCGCCAGCGCCACGAGTTTGGCCCAGCTCGAGGAACTCATCGCCTCCACCCGGCTGAAACTAAACCCTGCTTCCCTCGAGCTCTTGAATCAAGCCAGCGCATAAAAGGGAATCCCACTCCCCCAGCCAATTTTTTCAGTGAGCACGGCCTCTACTTCCGACCGGCGGTTGATTTTCGCCTCCGCCGTCCTCCGCTCCGCGGCGGTCGGGCTTTCGGGAGTAATTCTGGCGCTGCATATTGCCCGGCTGGGTTTCAACCCGCAGACAATCGGCGCCACCATCTCGCTCGGCCTGGCGGGCTGCGCCGCGGGAACCTGGCTGGTCGCCTATTTTGCCGACCACAAAGGCCGCCGCGCCAGCTTGGCCGCCGTTTCGCTTTTGATGGCCGCCGGCGGCCTGGCCGTCGCTTTCTTGACCCAGCCAGGAATTTTGATGGCCGGCGCTTTTTTCGGGATGGTGAACGGAATGGGGCGGGACCGCGGCGCCGGGCTGACTTTAGACCAAGCGATGTTGTCGCAGACGGCCAACTCGGAAGGCCGCACAACCACTTTTGCCTGGTATAATCTTATTGTCGATGCCGGGCACGCCGTCGGAGCCCTTTTGGCCCTGCTCCCCGCTTTCATAGAGAAAACGACCGGTTCAAACGAGCTCCAATCCTACCGCTGGACCTGGATCGTTTACTCTGTTCTCTGTCTTGCCGCCGCCGCAATGGCCGCCGTTTTATCCAAACAGGTTGAAACGCGAAATGCCGCTCCAAAACAAAAATTTTCCCAAAAAACCCGCACGGTGGTGGCAAAATTTGCCGCCCTTTCCGGGCTGGACAGTTTGGGGGGCGGCTTTCTTACCACGGCCTTAATCAGCTACTGGTTTTTCCAGCGCTTCGGCGCGGACGAATCCTTTTTGGGCCCCCTCTTTTTTGCCGTGCGGGTGCTGAACGGCCTTTCCCATCTCGGCGCCGCCTTTCTGGCCCGGCGAATCGGCCTGGTCAACACGATGGTCTTCACCCACTTGCCCTCCAGCTTGCTCTTGATGGCCGTTCCCTTCGCTCCCAGCTTGACCGTGGCGGTTCTCCTGTTTCTGGTTCGGGAAGGGTTGGTGGAAATGGACGTCCCCACCCGCCAGTCCTATCTCTTGGCGGTGGTGGCCGAAGAAGAACGCACCAAGGCCGCCGGCATCACCAATTTGGTTCGCGGCGCCGCCTGGGCCGTGGCGCCGGTGGTGGCGGGAACCCTGATGAAAACGCTTTCCCTCTCCGCTCCCCTTTTCATCGGCTCCGGGCTGAAAATCGCCTACGATTTGCTTTTGTACCGCGCTTTTCGCAAACTGAAACCCCCGGAGGAACGTTAGAAGGGAATCCCTCCTCCCGCCGCCTGAACCGCTCAAGGCAGAGGCAAAAAAGGCCGATGTTTCTCATAGGAAAGCGGATGGGCCGTTGCAAGCCCGTTCGGTAAAGGAGGTTCAAATGAAAAGAATACTGGTTTTCCTGCTGGCCCTAACGGCGGTTTTCACCCTTGGCGTGACCCGCTTGGCCGAGGCCAAAGCCAAAAAGGCGACGACTATGAAGTTCACCGGCGTCATCCTTTGGGTGAACCCCATCCTGAGTACGATTGCCCTGAAAGGGAACGAGGATGAGGTGCGCTTTAGAGTCCATAATTATACCACCCTCAAGCGGCGCGGCAAGGCAGTGCATCTGGCGAAGTTTGTGAGCGGCGACAAAGTGACCATAACTTACAAAGTGGAACGCAAGACAAAAATAGCCACCGCCATTTTTTGATTATCAAAGGCCGGCAGTAATTTTTGCCTCTCGTAGGGGCAGGCCCCCGCTTGCCCGACTTGTTCCAAGCGTAGCCGAGGAAGCGAAGCCGAGGGGTGCCTGCCCTGACTTTCTCTTTTTGTATTTCTAATCACTAATCCCTGTCTTTTTTTGTCCCCCTGTACTCAAGGGGGACGAGGCGCAAAGCGCCGGAGGGGGTGCTTTGATTTTTAACTAATCCCTGTCTTTATTGCCCACCCCTTCCCGCACCGGGAAGGGGTCGGGGGTTAGGTCGTTTTTCGCAGGCGCGCTTTACTTTTTCCTCTGCTCTCCCGGCGGGCGGATTTCTTCGACAAGCCCCCTTTCTTCTTGGTTTCCGGACAAAATAACTTATCTTTTAAGCGCAAGCAGGTATTCTCAAGCGTCCGTTGACGGGGGAAGTTGTTGCCGGTATTTGCGTATGGGCAGCGAAAAAAATAACCTTAACCAAAATTGTAGGGGCAGACCGGCGCCTGCGGTGAGCGAAGCCGAATCCGTGTCTGCCCACACGTAGGGCCGAATCTTCACTTGTCCCGAGCGGAGTCGAGGGGTCAGGGGGTCGTTTTCGTAGGGGCGAACCTCGTGTTCGCCCGTTTTTAACCTGCAACCAAAAAGGAGGTTCCAAATGAAGCGCTTCAAATTACTTCTGGGTGTGGGGATTGTAACAGTCCTCGCATCGTTGGCAGTAGCCGCCGTCCCCCAGCTTATCAACTTTCAGGGGATTTTGAAGGACGGCTCCGGCAACCCGGTGGCGAATGCTTCCTATTCCGTCACCTTCACGATTTACGATACCCCCGCCGGAGGAAGCGTTCAGTGGGCGGAAACCACGTCTGTAACTACTTCCAGCGGCCTTTTCACCGTTCTTTTAGGCGCAGCGAATCCGGTGCCGGACTCCGCTTTCAACAACCCGAACCGCTGGTTGGGAATTAAAGTCGGCGCCGACCCGGAGATGACGCCGAGGCAGCAATTGGTTTCAGTGGCTTACGGGTTCAGGATTAGTTCCGTGGACAGCGCTTCCGGCGGGACGATTACCAGCAAGGTCTCCATCGGCCCGGGGCATACCAATACCGGTTCCGATGCTTTTGTGACCGGGGCACTCAGTACCGCCAGCGGTAATAACGCCACAGTCAGTGGCGGCCTAACCAATACGGCGAGCGGCGATCGCTCTACAGTCAGCGGCGGCGGGCTCAACCTTGCGAGTCAACCATTCGCAACGGTTGGCGGTGGTGGTGCCAACAATGCCACGGCCCCGAGTTCCGTAATCGGGGGCGGATTTGGTAACGTCGCCAGCGGCAATTCGGCCACGGTCAGTGGGGGCGCTTTCGACACCGCAAGCAACGATAATGCCACGGTTGGCGGGGGCAAAAGCAACAGAGCGACTGGTAACAGCGCCACGGTGGGCGGGGGCAACGGCAACACCGCCAGCGGCGAAGGTGCCACGGTCGGCGGCGGCGGAATTAACACGGCGAGCGGTGCTGCTGCCACGGTCGGCGGCGGCAGCGCAAACATCGCCAGCGGCTCGCAAGCCACGGTCGGCGGCGGTGCCGCCAACACCGCGATGGGCAACAGCGCCACGGTCGGCGGCGGCCAAAGTAACACCGCCACCAACAATTGGGCAACAGTCGGCGGCGGCTTTAGTAACACCGCGAGTAATGAATTTGCTATGGTCGGCGGGGGGCGTGAAAACAGCGCGAGTAGTCTCTATGCCACTGTCGGCGGCGGCTCCGTCAACAACGCCACTGCCCCAAGTTCCGTTGTTGGAGGTGGCTATGATAATGACGCCAGTGGTAACTCTGCCACGGTCAGTGGTGGCGCTTTCAACACAGCGAGCGGCCAAAATTCCACAGTCCCGGGCGGTTATTCAAACAACGCTTCAGGGAATAATTCCTTGGCCGCCGGACGCCGGGCAAAAGCCAACCATTTGGGCAGTTTCGTTTGGGCCGATAGCACCGTGGATGCCGATTTTTCTTCTACGGGTAACAATCAATTCCTAATCCGCGCTTCCGGGGGGGTGGGAATTGGCACCAACAGCCCGCAGGCAGCGCTGCATGTCGTCGGGGAGAACATTAGGGTCGAGCAGAACGGCCTTCCCCGATTCTCCCTGAACAGTTCCGGCGCCGCCGCAGATCAGAAAAAATGGCAGAATTACGCCAGCACGACCGCCCTGAACTTCACGGCATTGAATGACGCTGAAAACGCCGAGACCTTCTGGCTGCAGGTCGCGCGAGGCGCTGGCACGGCCATCACCAGCGTGACGTTCCCGAGCGGCAACGTCGGCATCGGCACGACCACCCCTTCTGAAAAGCTTCACGTAGTCGGAAATATCTGCGCCACCGGAACCATCGCGGCCTGTTCGGATGCCCGCTATAAGACCAACCTGCGCGAAATTCCGGATGCCTTGAACAAAGTAAAAAGCCTGAACGGAATCTTTTTCAACTGGAAACGGGATGAATTTCCGGCGATGGGTTTTAAAGAAGGAAACCAGGTCGGTTTTGTGGCCCAGGAGTTGAAGGAAGTGCTGCCGGAAGCGGTCTCACAGGGGAGCGACGGCTATTATTCCGTCGATTACGGCCGTTTAACCCCACTTTTGGTGGAGGCCATCAAGGAGTTGAAATCGGAAAACGTTGCCAAGGAAGAAACGATTGGCAAATTAGTGGTGAGGGTTAATCAGTTGGAGGAAATGGTTCAAAAGCTTTTGGCGCGGGAGGGCAATAAATCGGAGAGCGATGCGAAATTCGGCTCCGCCCGATAGACGGTTTGAGATAAACTAAATGTTAAAAGGGAGCTCCGCTCCCGAACCTTAGAGCTGTTCTTTTTTCCCCGGCGTTGCAGACAGCAGGACGGCCCGGATTTTGTATTTTTCCAGAAGTACTTGCGCGGCTTTCTTCCCCGCTTCGCCGCCTCTGCGCCAGGACATTAAAAGAAAGTCGATTTCCCCCCGCGATTTGGTGCGCCGGGAAGGGCGCCCCCTGCGGTTGGGCTGATTGAAGACGTGTTTTTCCGGCATTGCGCTTATCTTTTCCTGATTTTCTTTAGATTTTACTTCCAAACCTTGCCTCCGGCCTTCCATTCAAGTTTTACCCGCGGCTCCTGTCACTCGTGGAACAAAAAAGGCCTCCCCTTCCGCTCCTTTCGATTCCGTCCGCAAAACCCTGGCTCGTTGTCGTTCCCGCTGTATGGTCAAAAGCAACAGTCCTGCGAACTCCACGCTAATCGGCGGAATGGGGTACCTTAAAAAGTCCGGGACCTTTTAGCCGACCAATTTGGCGGAAAGCGTCGTATTGACGCCGGTCAGCGCCCTGGAGACGATGCAGTCCTTTCTGGCGGACTCGGCCAGTGCCAGAAATTTGGTCTCGTCTATCTTCGGGACTTCGGCTTCCGTCATCAGCTCAACCTTGCTTATGTTGAAGATATCGTTGACCTTATCCAGAAACACTTTGGCATCCGTCTTGACTCGCGTCGGCTCAAAACCGGCCTTTACCAAAGCCGAGGTCAAAGCCATCGAAAAGCACCCGGCATGGGCGGCTCCAATGAGCTCTTCGGGGTTGGTGTCTCCGCTGCCCTCAAATCGCGACTTGAAGCTGTACGCGCCTTCAAAGGCGCCCGTGCCCAATTTGACCTTTCCCTTGCCACCCTTCAAGTCCCCTTCCCACATGGCGGTCGCTTTGCGTTCCATCATAGCACTCCTCCTATCTTTGGATATTGTAGCGGTTAACTTAAATCGTTGTATTACAATAATTAATATAAGCTGAAAATAGCCGCTTGTCAAGCCCAATCGGGCTTATTTGGGGTAATTAATGTTTTTTCTGTCCCCCTTACTCAAGGGGGACGGCGCGACTTGTCCCGAGCGTAGTCGAGGGAAGCGCCAGAGGGGGGTTTATTTCAATGAATCAATTCAAATTCGGCCAGAGCCAGCCGAACGTCCCCGCGGTGAAGAGCGCGTAAATCAGCCCGTCTGCGGTCAGCTTGGCCGTGATGCTCCAGGGGCGGCGGTACCAGATGGACGTCTGCCAGAGTGCCAGGGCGTATCCTAAAAAAGCGGTGACTCCGGCGAACCGGAATACGTCAAGGTACTCCGCGCCCGGGGGGAGCGCCCGCCCGGCGACGTAGGCGGAAAAAATCCCGACCACCACGCTGTAGAGAAACCAGAGAATCAAGCTGGGCGCCATATTAAAGGGCTCGTTGGGCCAGACCGAAAGCATCATCACCGGCCCTTTTTTCAGCTTCTCGATAAACTCCGGGGATTTCATATCCTTGCCGGAGGAACAGCGCGGCACCATATACTCCCCCGGCGGAATCGCCAAAGGCCGGATTGCATCCATCACCCGGTCTTCGTTCGGAACCTTGGGGTAGTCGTTCTTATGCCAGAGCGGCGCCATATGGATGACCGAACTTACCAGGAAGACAAAAACCGAAGACAGCAAAATGGGAATCCACAACTCGGGTATGCCAACCATGGCCAAAAGTTAACCCCTTTTTGATTGGCGGTCAAGGATAATTTTGGAAAAGTGATAACCGCTTGCAAGACAACAAAATCTATGGAAAATACAGGGGTTCACCCCGACAAAGAAGAGACATTAGAAAAATATCTCTGTCTCCCAGTCAAAAAAAAAGAGAAAGTAGGACGAGAACTTTCCATAAGCTTGGATATATGGCTTGACTAAAAGGTCATCTTTTCTAATCTTCGAATTTACTGTGAGAGGCAAATTATGATTAGGCAGGTTCAAATCAAAAACTACAAAAGCATCGCTCAGGCGGTGGTAAATCTGGAACGTCTCACAGTGCTCATTGGCCCAAATGGTAGCGGAAAAAGCAATTTTTTAGATGCTCTTTCATTCGTCGCGGACTGCTTAACAGATGGTGTCGAACTCGCATTCAAGAATAGGGGAGGCATCGCTGCCGTACGACGACGTTCAGGTGGTCATCCTACCCATGTTGGTATCAAGCTGGTAATAGAACTTCAGGATGGAAAGTCAGCAAACTACTCTTTCGAAATTTCTGCAGGACAAAGAGGTAGCTTTAGTGTCGCCCGTGAAAAGTGCTCCGTCTATGGATTGATGGCACAAGACACGCAATTCGAAGTTGAAAATGGACAGTTTAAACAGCCAATAAAAGGTATAGCTCCCAAACTCGAACCCGATCGTCTGGCTCTGTTTGCAGCTTCCGCTACCTCTACTTTCAGACCGGTTTATGACTCTTTGACGGCTATGCGGTTTTACTCGATTGTTCCTTCTGCACTTCGGGAATTACAAGACCCGGACTCAGGAAACTTTCTTAAACGGGATGGTAGTAATGCCGCAGCCGTGCTAAAAAGAATAAGTGAAGTATCCGCACAAAACGGCGAAACCTATAGACGTATCTGCAGCCTTTTATCAAAAGTCGTCCCCGGATTAAGAAGAGCTGAATACAGATCGTTCGCTCAAAAGGAAACTATCCAATTTAAACAAGATGTTGGACTTCGCGACCCTTGGACATTCGATGCACTAAATATGTCTGATGGTACTCTTAGGGTTTTAGGAGTTTTATTAGCTATCTATCAACCTTCAACCCCTACCCTAATAGCTATTGAAGAGCCGGAAGCAACCGTTCATCCAGGCGTATCAGAATTGTTGGTTGACGTGTTAATAGATGGAGCAAGAAAATCTCAAATTCTGTTCTCTACTCATAGTCCGGATATTTTGGACAACAAAGCTATTACCGATACACAGATAAGAATTGTAGAATCTGAAAATGGAGCTACTTTAATTAGCCCCTTGTCCAATCAAAGTCGAAAGGTCATTAGGGACAAATTATACACGGCCGGAGAACTTCTCAGAGTAAACGAACTGCATGCAGATAAAAAAGCAACGGAAGAAATCACAAACGAACTTAATCTGTTTAGTCATACTAACGCGAATTAATAATGCCATCAAAAGCCTTGGTGACTGTAGTTGAAGGGCACGGAGAAGTCGAGTCTGCACCATTAATAATTCGCCGCTTGATAATAGAAAGAAGCATCCCTTCAATCAATATTGCTACTCCATTCCGTAGCAAACGTCACTTAATCATCCGAGATGGACACTTAGAAAAAGTAATAACTACAATTCTAACTGTACGGGAAAATTGCGGAGGAATTCTGATATTACTTGATGCCGATGATGATTGCCCAGCCCAGCTCGGCACCTCCCTACAAACGCGCGCTCAAAAGGTGACAAGCGTTCCAATCCGTGTCGTGGTGGCGAACAAAGAACTCGAGGCTTGGTTTCTTGGGGCGAAGGAATCTTTACGGGGTGTAAGAGGAATTAAACATAACGCTACAACTCCTGTGCATCCAGAGGAAATTCGTGGTGCAAAAGAACATCTCACTGAAAATATGAGCGAAGGAAGGAGTTATTTGGAAGTCGATGATCAACCAGCCTTTGCTGAAAAGTTTGACTGGAGAATAAGTCAACAGGTCTGTCCCTCCTTTGATAAATTCGTAAGATCTTTAGACTGGCTTTTTGATCGTATTTCTTCCGCGCCCGCTTGAGGCGTAAAATCCACCGGCCAAACCTCTACTCCGCCCTCTTCCTCTTCGCTTTTGCCGGAGATACATCGATGATGAGAGCCAGAACAATCCCCGCGATGGGGATGAAGGTCCACTCCCCGCCGTACCAATGCTGAACGGCGGTGTACCAGAGCAAAGTCGTGGGGAGGAAGATCAAGCCCAAAATCGGCCAGAGGATTGACGAAAAAATCCCCTCGAACCAGTGGGTGAAAAACCAAAGCAAAACCACCACCACCCGGGGAAAAAAGAAAGCGAGAAGCGCGAGAAAACATCCGCAACCCATCTTGCCTTACCTCCTTACAGCGCGCGCTACCAGCACACGCCCGGCGCGGTTCCCAGATACGCGTCGTCCGTCAACTGGTTCAGCATAAAATCGGCCACATCCGCCCGGGAAATTTTGACCGTCCATAAAAAATTGCCGATGCCCCCTCCGTGGCGATAGGCCCCCCGTTTTGCCCCGTTGGTCAAAGCTCCCGGCCGCACAATCACCCACTCCAACTTGCTTTCCGCAATCAGCCGCTCCTGCCTTGTTTTGTCCCAGAAGTAAAAGGGAACCACGAACGGGCAGACGATGAAGGTGTAGTAAAGCCCCATCATCCCGGCGGAGTCTCCAATGCCGAGCGAGGTCTGGCAGATAAAGCGGGAAACGCCGTGAAGTTCCATCGCCCGAAAAATGTTTTTCGTCCCTTCCGAAAGAATGCGGCTGGGACGGAAATACTGCTTGTGCCCGAGGGCGGAAACCACCGCATCCTGTCCCCGCACGGCCGCCTCGACGGAGGCGTAGTCGAGCACATCCCCCTGAACGATTCGCAGGTTTGGGTGTTCAATTCCAAGTCTGGACGGATTGTCGAAGACCCGGAGCGAAGTCGAGGGGCGAACCAAGGCCGTAACCGCATACCCCCGTTCCAGTGCCTGCGCAACTAACTGGCGGCCGGTGCCGCCGGTCGCTCCGACGATTAACACACGCTTTGGAGTCGGGCGCTTGCCGCTCCCCCCGCCGGAGGCCGCGATGCGCAACCGGAACCCCGAACGGGCCAAAGCCGCCGAAAGCGCGCTGGCGTAGAGAATGAAAAGGAAAAGAAGCTTCATATCGCTTTCAAGAATGTAGCGTTTATACCCGAAAAATCAAACACGGCCTGCCATATTCGCGCCCGCAAACCATCCCGTGGTCCAGGCGCTCTGAAAGTTGAATCCGCCGGTGATTCCGTCGATATCCAGAATCTCCCCGGCGAGAAAGAGACCGGGACAAATCCGGCTCTGCATCGTTTTAAAATCCACTTCCTTCAAGTTAACCCCGCCGGCGGTTACAAATTCTTCCTTGAAAATCCCCTTGCCGGAAACGGCAAAGGAAACGGCGGAGAGTTCGGCGGCCAGCGCCGCGATTTGCTTTTTGGAAAGATTCGTCCAGGTGGTCTCTTCGGCAATTCCGGCGGAGTGGACGATGCGGCTCCAGTATCGCGCCGGAATCGAAAAGAGCTTTTCCGAGCCAACCCGCTTTATACCGCTTTGTTCTTTGAAAGCAACTAATTCTCGATACAGCTCTTCGGATTTGTATTCCGGCAGTAAATTGACTGCCAGCGTCGCGTGGTAGTTGCACGCTTTCAGCATACGTGCCCCCCAGGCGGAAAGTTTCAAAACCGCCGGCCCGGAAAGCCCCCAGTGGGTGATGAGCAAGGGCCCGGTTTGTTCCAGCCGATTCCCATTGCCGTCCGTCAGAGTGAGGTGAACCTTCTCAAAACTGATTCCCGAAAGCCCGCCGATGCGCCCGTCTTTGACGTTGAAAGTGAAAAGCGACGGCACGCAGGGGACGATGGAATGCCCCAGAGCAAAGGCATTGCGATGCCCCGCCGGACTGCCGCCGGTGGCCAAAAGCACCCGGTCAAATCGTTCGCGCGATCCGTCCCCCAATTCGATTTCAAATTCCGGCCCACCCGCTCCCGCCGCTTCGACATTTTTCACTTTACTGCCGAGCCGTAGAAGGATGCCCCGCTTGCGCGCCGCGCTTACGAGGCAATCGACGACGGTTGCCGATTGTTCGGTTATGGGAAACATTCTCCCATCCTCTTCCGTTTTCAGCCGCACCCCTTCTTTTTCGAACCACTCCACCGTCTCCCGCGGGCCGAATCGGGTGAAGGGCCCCAAAAGCTCCTTGGCCCCCCGCGGATAGCCCGTGATAAGTTCCACCGGCTCGAAGCAGTGATGGGTCACGTTGCA
>Ga0184637_10002137_pt1 | contig 12829 bp, 9 predicted proteins | sample PLM3_127_b2_FD_133143 | JGI IMG/M metagenome (GOLD analysis project Ga0184637, IMG submission 133143) | Groundwater sediment microbial communities from an aquifer in East River, Colorado, USA - PLM3_127_b2 | ecosystem: Environmental > Terrestrial > Soil > Riparian zone | place: USA: East River...
GCCGCGGCGCCGCCGTCCACGCGAAGCTCCGCCACCGGCGTTCCTGCGTCGGCGACCATGGCGCGGAGGACGTCGGCCACCTGATAGCCGATGGACTCCAAGGTCGCGCGGGCGATGTGCGCGGCGGTGATCCCGCGGGTCAGGCCCACGATGGCGCCGCGCGCGCGGGGATCCCAATGTGGCGCGCCGAGGCCCGCGAACGCCGGCACCACGAATACGCCTCCCGAGTCGGGGACGGAGGCGGCCAGGGCGTTGACGTCCGGTGCGGCGCTGATCACCTTGAGGCCATCGCGCAGCCACTGGATGGCGGCACCGGCCACGAAGACGCTGCCCTCGAGCGCGTACTCCATCGGCTGCGCGCCGAGGTGCCAGGCCACCGTCGTCAGGAGGTTGTTGCGGCTGGGGATCGCCTGCTCGCCCGTGTGCATCAGCATGAAGCAGCCCGTACCGTACGTGTTCTTCACCATGCCGGGACGGGTGCAGAGCTGGCCGAAGAGCGCGGCCTGCTGATCCCCCGCGATGCCCGCGAGGGGGAGGGAACGGCCAAAGATCGCGCGATCCGTCTCGGCCACCACCCCGCTGCTCGCGCGCACCTCGGGCAGGAGCGCGCGGGGGACGCGGAAGAGCTCGAGGAGGGCCTGGTCCCACTCGCCGCGCCGGATGTCGAAGAGCAGGGTGCGCGAGGCGTTGCTCACGTCGGTGATGTGAGCGGCGCCGGCGGTCAGCCGGCTGACCAGCCACGAATCGACGGTGCCGACAGCGAGCTCTCCGGCCTCCGCGCGGGCCCGCGCCCCTGGGACGTGATCGAGGAGCCACGTGATCTTGCTGCCCGAGAAGTACGGATCGAGGAGGAGGCCCGTTCGCTCGCGCACCGAAGCTTCGTGGCCGGCGTGGCGAAGCCCGGCCAGGAAATCGGCGGTGCGGCGGTCCTGCCAGACGATGGCGCGGTGCAGGGGGCGGCCGCTCGCGCGCTCCCACAGCACGACGGTCTCGCGCTGGTTGGTGATGCCGACGGCGGCGACGTCCTCGGCGCGGATGCCGGCCTCGGCCATCGCCCGGCGCGCGGTGGCGAGTTGTGTCGTCCAGATCTCGTCCGGGTCGTGCTCCACGAGGCCGGGGCTCGGAAAGAACTGGGTCAGTTCTTGCCGCGCCACCCCCGCGATGGCCCCCGTCTCCGTGAACACGATGGCCCGCGAACTGGTCGTTCCCTGATCGAGGGCGAGGATATGCGGCATGGGAGGACGCGAGGCGTCAGAGGATGTAGGTCTTGTCCTGCTCCAGGAGCACGAGACGGGAGGCACCGTCGATGCGCGAGAGTTCCGCTGCGGTTTCGTCGTAGAACGGCGCCTTGATGTGGAAGATCCACACGGGAACGTCGGGGGGGAGCTTCTCCAGCTCGCGCTCGAGGCGACGCGGGGTCAGGTGCCCGGCCAGATCGGCGAGCTTGTCCAGCCGGTTGGGGAAGGAGCACTCGAGAATGACCGCGGTGAGGCCGGGGCAGTCGCGGGCGGCTCGCCAGATCGCCGTCGTCGGGCCGGTGTCGCCGGAGTACACGAGCCCCGTCCGCCCGTCGTGGATGACGAACCCGCACGTGGGGACGGTGTGCGCCACCGCGATGGGGGTCACCCACAGGTCGCCGACTCGCTGCTCCTGTCCTTCCGGGAGCTCGCGATAGCCGAGGACGGGCCCGTGGGGCGGAATGCGGCTGAAGTCGGGCCAGACGATATTGTTGAAGATCGAATCGCGCAGCCCGGCTACCACGGGCGGCATGCTCAGCACCTGAAGGGGGCGCGCGGCGATCTGTCCCTCTGCCTCGTTGACCAGGGCCAGCGTCTCGGCGACGAAGGCGAGCCCCGCGGTGTGATCGAGGTGCGAGTGCGAGATCAGCGCATGCTCGAGGGCGAACTGCTCGGGGACGCTGAGGGCCCCGGGCACGGTGCCCGCGTCCAGCAGCGTGCGGCCATTGATCAGGAACGCCGAGGGGCGCTGGTGGACGCCCACGCTGCCGAACCCGCCCAGCACTCGGAGGTCCATGTAGGGCGGAATCGTAGCAGGTTGCCGCTCTCGACGCCATGTGTTAGAACACGCGCATGAGCGCGGAATCCTTTGATTATCCGACGATGGCGCGCGCCCTGATCATCGGGGACAAGGACACGGTGGCGCGCAAGACGCGCGAAGGGCTCGACCTCTCCATGGACCCGAAGGAGCTGATCTTCAAGGGGCTCATCCCGGGCATGGACGTGGTGGGAGAGAAGTTCCGCCGCAACGAGTACTACGTGCCCCAGGTGCTGCTCTCGGCCCGGGCGATGTACGCGGGCCTCGATCTCCTCAAACCGCTGATCACGGCCGCCGCGAAAGGCGACGACTACCTGGGGATCGTGGTGATCGGGACCGCGCAGGGCGATCTCCACGACATCGGCAAGAACCTGGTGGCCATGATGCTGGAGGGCGCCGGCTTCAAGGTGATCAATCTCGGGCGCGACGTGGCGCCCGAGAAGTTCGTGGAGGCCGTCCGCGAGCACGCCGCCACGATCGTCGGCATCTCCGCCCTCATGACCACGACGATGCCCGGCATGAAGCGGACGATCGACGCGCTCATCAAGGCGGGGCTGCGCGAGCAGGTCAAGGTCATGGTGGGCGGGGCGCCCGTCAGCCAGGCCTTCGCCGACGAGATCGGCGCCGATGGGTACGCCAAGGACTCCACCCTGGCGGTGATGAAGGCCAAGGCGCTGATGGGCGTGGCGGAGAAGGCGGGAGCGGTGCGATGAAGGCCCGGGGCTGGGAGGTCGTCGAGCGCGTTCTCCGCGGAGAGAACCTCCTCTTCGACGGCGGCTACGGCACCATGCTCTTCGACGCGGGCCTGCTGAACGGCGCCTGCCCGGAGCTGTGGAACGACACGCACCCCGAGGTGGTCCGCGGCATCCACCAGGGCTACTTCCAGGCGGGAAGCGACATCGTCGAGACCAACACCTTCGGCGGCACCCGGCTCAAGCTGAAGGAGTACGAGATCGGCGACCGGACGCGCGAGCTGAACGACAAGGGCGTGCGCCTCGCCCGCGCGGTGGCGCCCGCGGAGCGCTTCGTGGCCGGCTCCATCGGGCCCACGAGCTGTGTGCCCGCGGAATTCGGCGTGGGGGACAACGTCGCGACGGACGAGGAGTACTACGAGAGCTTCCGGGAGCAGGCCGAGGCGCTGGCCGAGGGCGGGGTGGATCTCTTCGCTGTCGAGACCATGATGTTCCCGCAGGAAGCCGCGGCCGCCATCCGGGCGTGCAAGGCGGTGACCGATCTGCCGGTCATGGCCACCATGTTCTTCCAGTACGAAGAGCTGCACGATCGGGACCGGACGATGTGGGGCGAGAGTCCCGCGGAGGTAGCCAAGGGGCTCCTCGCCGCGGGCGCCGACATCGTGGGGATGAACTGCGGGCGGGGGCCGGATCGCGCCATCGCCATCATCCGGGAGATGCGCGCGGTGACCGATGCGCCGCTCATCGCCTACCCCAACGCCGGTCTCCCCATCACCAAGGGAGACCACGTGGAGTACGAGCTGGGACCGGAGGCCATGGCGCGCGACTACCCGGCGCTCCTCGACGCCGGCTGCAACATCGTGGGCGCCTGCTGCGGCTCGAATCCCGAGCACATCCGTCGCATCGCCGAGGTCGTGCGCGCCCGCACGGCGTAGCCGAGGAGCATGTCGGAGAATCGAGGGGTGCCCCGACTGCGCCCGCTCGTCGACCCCCGGCCCCGTCTCCTTCGCGACCTCGCCCTCGACATCGACCCGGCCGAGGTCTTGCGCTTCCAGGGCTACAAGGCGGGCAGCGAGCCGCCGTCACCCGACGTCCTCGCCCTCTTTGAGGAAGCGCTGGCCCTGGGCCGGCGGATCATGGCGCCGCGGGCGGTGGTGCGCTGGCTCCCGGTGAGCCGTCGCGGCGAGGAGGCCCTGGAGGTCGGCGCCGAGATCCTCACCATTCCGGGCATCGCCACCCGCTGGGGACCCGTGGACCTGGTGGCCGCGGCCGTGTGCACGATCGGCGAGGCGCTCGAGCAGCGCGTGCGCGCGCTGTGGGACGCGCGCGAGCTCCCCCTGGCCGCCATGCTCGACAGCGTGGGCTCGGGCGCGACGGAAAGCCTGGCCGAGTACGTCAACAACGTGCTGTGCCAGGAAGGCCTGGCGGGCGGCCTCCGCGTCACCAATCGGATCAGCCCGGGCTACGGCGCCTGGGACGTGCGCGAGCAGGCCGCGCTCTTCCGCCTCTGCCCAGGAGAATCGATAGGTGTGACCCTGAACGAGGCGTGCTTCATGGCGCCGGAGAAGAGCATCACCGCCCTGGTCGGCGCGGGGACGGCGGCGCGCGTCGACGACTACTTCAGCCAGTGCGCGCGCTGCTGGATGGCGGCCTGCGCGTACCGGCGCGTCCCGGCCCGCCGCACCGTACACCGCTGAGCCGGCTCCGGCAGGCTACGGAAAGATTCGCAGGCTGCTCAAAAAGGCCCAGATGCGAGGCGGCGCCCGACGGCCGCACGCGAGGCGTACTGCCTGTACGTTGAGCGTGTGGCTGAGGGCGCCAACGAAGCAGATGGGCCTTTTCAGCAGCCTGCCTGGCCCTGAAGCCGAGGAGCGATCTGGTACGATTCGGCCAATGCCTGGCGACAACGTCGTCCTGATCGGCTTCATGGGCGTGGGGAAGTCCACGATCGGACGCCTGCTCGCCCGCCGGCTGGGGCGCTGCTTCGTGGAGACGGACGACGTCATCACCGCGGGCGAGGGACGCTCCGTTCCGGAGATCTTTCGCCGGGACGGCGAGGCGCGCTTCCGCCAGCTCGAGGGCGAGACCCTGGAAGCCCTCGCCCTCAAGTCGGGCGACGTCATCGCCACGGGCGGGGGGCTGCCCTGCCAGGAGGGGCGGATGGCCCGTCTGCGCGAGCTGGGAACCGTCATCTGGCTGAAGGGTGACCTTCAGGTTGCGCTCGAGCGCGCGCGCCGGTCCGGGGCCCGACCGATGCTCGCCGGACGCTCGTTCGACGACCTCGAGGCGCTCTGCCGTGAGCGCGAGCCCTACTATCGAGACGCGCAGTTGAGCATCGACACCACCGGCCTCACCATCGACCAGGTCGTCGCCCGCATCTTGTCCCTCCTGAGAGGCCGCGAGAAGTCGGCGCCGCAGGTGACCGGCGGGCGCGGCCCCCTTCGGTCGACCGACCCGGCGGCCGCTCCCCCCAACGTGTAAGGAGATCGCATGCCGCCAGGTTCCGATCGCCATCCGACAGATCTCGGCGCCGCCGAGGCCGCCCGCAGCATCCGAGGCGGGACGCTGTCGCCGGTGGCCCTCGTCGAGGCGTGCCTGGCCCGTGTGCGAGAGCTGGACGGAGATCTGCACGCGTGGGTTCACGTCGACGAGGTGGGTGCCCGTGCGGTGGCCGAGGCGGCCGACCGCGAGGCGCGGGCCGGGCGTCTCCGCGGCGTGCTGCACGGCGTTCCCGTCGGCATCAAGGACATCATGCATGTGGCCGGCATGCCGACCCGGGCGGGGGCGGCCGCGTTCGCGCACTCGATACCGGCGGCCGACGCCACCGCCGTCGCGCGGCTACGGGCCGCCGGGGCGATCATCCTCGGCAAGACGCACACCACGCAGTTCGCGTTTCGCGATCCCGCGCCCACGCGCAACCCCTGGCATCGCGACCACACCCCGGGAGGCTCCTCAGCGGGCTCGGCGGCGGCCGTCGCGGCTCGCATGGCGCCGCTCGCTCTCGGCACCCAGACCGTGGGATCGGTGTTGCGTCCGGCGGCCTACTGCGGGGTGATGGGTTTCAAGGGCACGCATGGTGTCGTCCCCGTCGATGGCGTGATCCCCCTCGCGTGGTCGTACGACCACGTCGGGGTCTTCGCGCGCGCCGTGGAGGACGTCGCCCTCGCCTTCGAGGTCCTGAGCGGCGAGAGCGTGCGGATCGCCGTCCCCGCGCGTCCTCCGCGCATCGCGGTGGCGCGTGAGCTGGTCGCCGCCGCGCAGCCGGAGGTCGCCGCGCAGGTCTCGGCGACGGCCGATGTCCTCGCGCGGTCGGGGGCCACCCTGACCGAGGTCAAGCTCCCGGCCTCCTACGCCGAGCTGCGTGAGCGTGGCCAGATCGTGGTGGAGGCGGAAGCGGCGGCCTATCACGCCGAGAACTTCGCGAAGCACGCCGACGACTACGCCCCGGGCATCGCCGCCGGAATCCGCGCCGGACTGGCGCACGCGGCGACCACCTACATCGCCGCGAACCGCGTGCGGCTGCGCTTCCGCGACGAGGTGATCGCCCTCCTCGCCGATTGCGACGCCCTCCTCGCTCCGGTGGCGCCCTCGACCGCGCCCGCGGGCCTCGGCTCCACCGGCGATGCGTCGCTGTGCGCTCCGTGGAGCTGGACAGGTGTGCCGGCCATCGCGCTCCCCACCGGACTCGACAGCCAGGGTCTTCCCCACTCGGTGCAGCTTGTGCAGGCCGCCGGCGCCGACGGCCACCTGCTGAGTGTGGCCGCCTGGTGCGAGCGCGTCCTGGCGTTCACGGGCGCGCCAGTTCTCTGATGCTCGACCTCAAGATCGAGGGCGGCACGGTGATCGACGGCAGTGGGACCGCGGGCTGGCGCGCGGACGTCGGGATCCGCGACGACACCATCGTGGCTGTGGGCGACCTCTCGCGCGAGCCCGCGGGACGTCAGCTCCGCGCGCTCGGCAAGGCGGTGACGCCGGGCTTCATCGACGTGCACTCGCACTCGGACTGGCGCCTCTGGGGCAACCGCCGCGCGGAATCGAAGATTCGCCAGGGTGTGACCACCGAGGTCGTGGGGAACTGCGGATTCTCGCCCGCACCCGCGTCGGAGGAGTTCCTCGAGGATCTCCGCGCCTTCGCCCTGTACCTCCCCGCGGGCATGGACTTTCGCTGGCGCTCGGTGGGCGAGTACCTCAGAGCGTTCGAGGGCGAGGGGACGGCCCTCAACGTGGTCCACCTGGTGGGTCACGGCACTCTGCGCATCGCGGCCATGGGCTTCGCCCGGAGGCCACCGAGCGCGCGCGAGCTGAGTCTCATGCAACGCCTGCTCGCCGAGGGCATGGAGGCGGGCGCGTGGGGGCTGTCGACTGGCCTCATCTACGCGCCCGGCTCCTTCGCGACCACCGAGGAGATCGTGGCCGTGGCGAGCGCGGCCGCCCGCGCCCGCGGTGTGTACGCCAGCCACATCCGCGGCGAGGGCGCCACCTTGCTCGCCGCGGTGAGCGAGGCCATCCGCGTGGGACGCGAGAACGCGATGTCCGTGCAGATCAGCCATATCAAGGCCTCCGGCCGGCCCAACTGGGGCATGGTGGCCCACGCGCTGGGCCTCGTCGAGGCGGCGCGCGCCGAAGGCCTGGACGTGATGGCCGACGTCTACCCGTACACCGCCTCCAGCACGACCTTGCGGACGCTCCTGCCCGACTGGGCGATGGAAGGCGGGGTGGAGGCCATGCTCGCGCGGCTTCACGATCCGGACGCGCGGGCGCGCATCCGCCAGGACATCGAGGCTCCGCCGGGCGGACAGAGCATCGTCGCGCGCATGGGGTGGGAGAACGTCATGATCTCCTCCTGCGCGCGCCGCAAGGACGCCGAGGGCAAGCGCCTGTCGGAGATTGCCGCCGCTCAGGGCATCGATCCCCTCGACGCGGCCTTCGCGCTCCTCCGGGATGAGGGCGGCAAGGGGTACATGATCCTCTTCCAGCTCGACGAGGCCGACGTGCGGCGTGCCCTGGGCCATCCCCTGGTGATGATCGGGTCCGATGGCTCCGCGCTCGCGCCGTACGGCGACATGGCGGACAGCAAGCCCCACCCGCGGAGCTACGGCACGTTTCCGCGCGTCCTCGGCGAGTACGCGCGCGAGCAGCGCGTGCTGTCGCTCCCGCAGGCTGTCCACAAGATGACGGGGCTTCCGGCTCGTCGCTTCGGCCTCGCCGATCGCGGCGTGATCCGGGTGGGCGCCAAGGCCGACCTGGTCGTGTTCGATTCCGCCCGCGTAGCGGATCAGGCCACCTACGAGGATCCGCACCGTTACCCGGTGGGCATCGAGCACGTTCTCGTGAACGGACGCTTTGTGGTGAGGGACGGCGAGCACTCGGGGAATCTGCCGGGCCGCGTGCTCACGCCGGCATGAGCCGCGCGGGAGTCCCGTGAAGATCGGTCGCGTCTTTCTCGATCTGCTCTCGCCGCTCAGCGCCGACATCCCGTTCGAAGAGGGGCTGACGCGCACCCTCCGCCGCCTGGTGCGGATCACCGGAGCCGCGGCCGGGCTCCTGGCCTTCCAGCCGCCGCGGGGACACCTCGTGACGGTGACGGCGACGGCGCGCGTGACGAACCCCGCGGTGGAAACGGCGCTGCGGGATCACCTCCGCACCGCGGCCCGGACCACGCGGCGGTCGCGCATGAAGATCCCGGGCCTCGCGGGAGCACGGCCGGCGGCGCTCCTGAGGGCGCCGCTCGGGGGCGGCCGCCGCGGGGACGAAATTGCCCTGCTCGGCTCTCCGCGGGCGATCACCCGCCGCGTCCTGCCCCCGAGCTTCCCGAGTGAGCTGGGGGCCGCCCTCGAGCGGGTCTGGCGGCTTCATCACCACGCCATCCGCATCAAGGTGCTCAATGTCGTCACGGAGCTGGGCAGCTCCCGGCACACGCTCGACGAGGTTCTCGACGTGTTCGTCGACGGCCTCGCTCGGCTGGTGGACTTCGACGCCATCGGGATCTCGCTGCGCGAGCCGGATCGCGCTCCGCCCCAGAGCGTGGATCTGCTTGCCGGCACGGCACGCGCGGGCGAGCGTGGGATCGTGCCGCTCGACGGAGCGGTGCTCGGCCTGATGGTGGCGCGTCTCGAGCCCTTGCTCATTGACGACGTGGAGGAGGCCGGCGACCTGCCTGCGCCGGTGCGGGAGCGTCTGCTCGCCGGGGGATGCCGGGGCGTCCTCCTGGTGCCCCTCGTGTCCCGCGAAGGCGTGTTCGGCGCCGTCGCCCTCGGTGCGCGCCGCCCCGGGACCTTCGACACGAGCGACGTCGAGATCGCGGTGGAGATCACCCGGCCGCTGGCGGCGGCCATCGAGCAGCACCGACTCGTCGACGAGACCCGGCGCCGGGCCGAGGAGCTGGCGGCCCTCGTCCGCACGAGCCAGCTCATCACCGCGCGGTTGCACCGGGCCTCGGTGCTCGATCAGATCAGCCGCGCCGTTTCGATTCTCATCGGGAGCACGGGGTGCGGGATCGGGCTCCTGGACGAGCGGCGGGAGAACCTCGTGCACGCCGCCGCTCACGGCTTCAAGACCGATGCCTGGCGTGCCCTCTCCATGCCGGTGGGCGAAGGCATCAGCGGTCGCTGCGCGGCGAGCGGCGTGGCCATCCGGGTCAGCGACATCCGGACCGATCCGCGCTCGGCCCGCCGGGACATCGACGAGCAGGAGGGGATCCGCGCGATGCTGTGCGTGCCCCTCAAGGGCGCGGGCCAGACCATCGGGGTCATCTCGGCCTTCTCCACCCGGCCGGGCGTCTTCACCACTCACCATCAGCACCTCCTGGAAGCCTTCGGCGAGCAGGCGGGGATCGCCATCCACAACGCCCAGCTCTTCGAGCAGAGCGAGCGGCGAGCGCGCGAGACGCGGGCGTTGCTGGAGGCCGGCCGGGCGGTGACGGCCAGTCTGGACGTCGCGCGCACCGTGCAGGTGATCATGCAGCAGGCGCGCAGCGTGCTCACCGCGGAATCCTGCAGCATCGCGCGTGTGCTGCCGGGCACTGACGAGCTGGTGACGGTGGCCAGCCTCGACCTCCCCGACAACATGGCTCAGCAGATCCGGATCCGGGTCGGGGAGGGCATCGCCGGCCTGGCCGTCCAGGAGCGCCGCCCCGTGCAGTCGGAGGACCTTCACACCGACCCGCGCGTGCGCTATCCGCATCTGGCGCGCGGGAGCGGCTTCCGCCTGGTGATGGCCGCGCCGCTCCGGGTCGGCGACCGGGCCATCGGGGCCATCAGTGTCTTCCGGAAAGAGGTCCGACCCTTCTCGACCGCGGAAGAGGAGCTGCTCCTCGCCCTCGCCGACCAGGCGGCCATCGCCCTCGAGCACGCCCGCCTCTACGCGGAGCAGGAACGCGTGGTGGCCGAGCGCACGCGCGAGCTGGACACCCAGAAGCGCTTCGGGGAGGTGGTGCTGGAGACGATTCCCCTCGGTGTGTTCGTCCTCGATACCGAGCTCCGCGTGGTGCGCGCCAACCGCGAGGGCGCGCGTGCCCTCGGCGCGCCCCGGGCGGCCGGGCACGTGTTCACCACCTTGCTGCCGGACGGGCGGGACGAGGCGCTCGCGAATTTCCTTCGGGCCGCGTTCCACGCCGACGAGGCCAGCTCGCTGGAGGCGGAGATGACGATCGGCGCCGAGGCGAGGACATTCCGCTTCACGGTGGCGCCCCTCGGGGCGGCCGGCGAGGCGCCCACGCACCTCGTGCTGCTCGTCGACGACATCACGGGCGCCAAGCGTCTGGAGCGGCAAATGCTGCTCACCGAGCGCTTGACCACCGCGGGGCGCCTGGCCGCCGGAGTGGCGCACGAGCTGAACAACCCGCTGGCCACCATCGCCGGCTGCGCCGAAGCGCTGGTCGCCCGCACGCGGGACGACGCATTCGCCGCACTTCCCGGGGCCGAGGATTTCCAGTACTACCTCGGACTGATCGAGGAGGAGGCGTATCGCTGCAAGGAAATCACCGGGAGCCTGCTGCAGTTCGTCCGCGAGCCCGGAAGCCGCCGGGCGCCGACCGACCTCAACGCACTGGTCCAGAAGGCGAGCGAGCTGCTCTCCCACCAGTCGCGCTTCTCGAGCCGGCGCATCGTGGAAGAGCTGGATCCCGAGCTGCCTGCCGTGACGGTCAACGAGGGCCAGATGCGCCAGGTCTTTCTCGGCCTGGCCTCGAACGCGCTGGAGGCCATGGAGGGCGGGGGCACCTTGACCATCCGTTCCCGGCGGCGGCGCGCCGAGGTCGAGGTCGAGTTCGAAGACGACGGTCCCGGGATTTCCGACGAGTGGCTCGGCCGGATCTTCGATCCGTTCTTCACCACCAAGCCGCCCGGCCAGGGGACGGGGCTCGGGCTCGCCATCGCCCAGGGCATCGTCGCGGACCACGGCGGGCGGATCGAAGTGACGTCGCGCCCCGGCAAGGGCAGTCTCTTCCGGATGGTGCTGCCCGCGTGACCCGCGCCATTCGCGTCCTCGTCGCCGACGACGAGAAGAACCTGCGCGAGCTGATCGTGCGCGAACTGACGCGCAAGGGACACCACGTGGATGGCGTGGCCGACGGCGAGGCCGCGCTCGCGCGCCTGCGCGAGGCGCCGTACGACGTGGTGGTCCTCGACATGAGAATGCCGCGCAAGGAGGGCATCGAGGTCCTGCGCGAGCTGGCGAGCTTTCCCGAGCAGCCCCAGGTGATCGTGATGACCGGCTTCCAGGAGGTCTCGACGGCCGTGGAGGCCATGAAGCTCGGGGCCTACGACTACCTCACCAAACCCACCAAGATCGAGGAACTGGACGTCATCATCTGCAAAGCGGCGGAGAAGGGCCAGCTCCTGCGCGACAACGTGGCTCTGCGCTCGCGGCTGCCCGGAGCCGAGCCGTTCGGCGGCATCCTCACCCGCAGTGCGCGCATGCAGGAGGTGCTGCGCATCGTGGAACGGGTTGCCCCCGCGGACTCCGCCGTGCTGATCCTCGGCGAGAGCGGGACGGGCAAGGAACTGGTGGCGCGCGGGATCCACGAGCACTCCCAGCGCGCCTCGCGGCCCTTCGTGCCGATCCACTGCGGGGCGCTGCCGCGCGAGGTGCTGGAATCCGAGCTGTTCGGCCACGAGAAGGGAGCGTTCACCGGAGCGGTGGGCGTCAAGCCCGGCCTGATCGAGCTGGCCGACGACGGGACGCTCTTTCTCGACGAGATCGGCGAGATGGAGCCGGACAGCCAGGTCAGGCTCCTGCGCGTGCTGGAGTCCGGCATGTTCTTCCGAGTCGGAGGCACGCGTCCCCGGCGGGTGGACGTGCGCCTGGTCGCGGCGACGAACCGTGACCTCGCGGAGGCCATGAAGCAGGGGCAGTTCCGCCAGGACCTCTACTACCGGATCAACACCATCACCATCCAGCTGCCGCCGCTGCGCGAGCGCCGCGAGGACGTGCCGCTCCTGGCCCGGCACTTCGTGGAGGCTCATGCCGCCTACGGGACGAAGCATCTGAGCACGGCGACCCTCGCCGCGCTCGAAGCCTATGCGTGGCCGGGAAACGTGCGGGAGCTGCTTCACGCCATCGAGAGGGCGGTGATCCTCTCCAAGGGCGAGGAGATCCAGCCGGAGGACTTGCCTCCCGAGATCGCGGGACCCGCCGCCCAGCCGGCAGCGACTTCGGGGGGCAGCCTGGAGGCCATCGAGAGGCAGCACATCGTCGGCACCCTTCGCGAGGTAGGTGGGCACCGCGGCAAGGCGGCCGCTCTCCTCGCCATCGACCCGAAGACGCTCTACCGGAAGATCCTCGCCTACGGCATCCAGCCCGAAGAGTACCGCTAGTCGGGCGTTGTGCCTGAGCCCGGGCTGCGAGCCTCGGCCTGCCAACCGTGGCGAGGTGAACACTTAGCCGCCTGCTGGTGTCCTGGCATCGCCCTTGCCCGTCGACTGGTCACAGCCTATCCATGCCCGGGGGAGAACCATGAAGCGAGTCTTGCTGGTCGATCAGGATCCGAACGTAATGCAACGCGTCGGTCTGCAGTGTCTGGAGCGCGGGGTCGGCGTGGTGATGGCGGAGAACCTGTGCGAAGGGGTGCGGGCCCTGCTGCA
>Ga0184637_10002139_pt1 | contig 12828 bp, 7 predicted proteins | sample PLM3_127_b2_FD_133143 | JGI IMG/M metagenome (GOLD analysis project Ga0184637, IMG submission 133143) | Groundwater sediment microbial communities from an aquifer in East River, Colorado, USA - PLM3_127_b2 | ecosystem: Environmental > Terrestrial > Soil > Riparian zone | place: USA: East River...
GAGAAGCAGCGCGTCGTGATCGCCAGCGCCCTTGCGCAGGCACCAGACGTGCTGCTGCTCGACGAACCCACAGCCTCGCTCGACCTGGCCTACCAGCTCGAGGTGGCGTCGCTCCTCGATCGCCTCAATCACGACCGTGGCGTCACGATGGTGCTCGCGACGCACGATCTGAACCTGGCGGCGTCGCTGTGCGACTCGCTGGTCCTGATCCGCGCCGGCCGGGTTCTCGCGCAGGGACCCACGCGCGACGTGCTGACCGGCGCCATGATTCAGCAACTCTACGACGTCGAGGCGGACGTTCAGTTTCACGAGCCGTCCGGTCATTTGACGGTCGTGCCCATCAGGCGCGCGCCATGACTGGGTCATGACGAGCAGCGGGTCGACGATCGCTCGCGTCAGCGCCGGGCCACGGCCGATCCGCTCTCGGCTTGCCGTGACGCTGCTGGCCTATGGCGCGCTCGCCCTTGTGACGTGCCTGCTCGCACCGCTTGTCGGCAGCACGTCCATCAGCCTGTCCCGGGCGTTCGACAGGTCCATCCCGTTTGCCGACAACGTCGATGCGCAGATCTTCTTCGTCGCTCGCATGCCGCGCGTCCTGGCCGGCGCGGTCGTGGGCGCCGCGCTCGCCTCGGCGGGGGTCGTGTTGCAGGCCCTGCTGCGCAACCCCCTTGCGACGCCATTTACCCTCGGCGTGTCCGCTGGTGCCGCGCTTGGCGCGATCCTCGCCATCTCATTCGGCGCGGCTGTCACGCTCGGTCCGCTGTCACCCGTTCCGCTGGCCAGCCTTGCCGGCGCCTTTGCCGCCGCCGTCATCGTCTACGCGCTCGCGACGAGGCCAGGTCGCGCCATGTCGACATCGGTGCTGCTCCTCGCCGGCGTCACCCTGAACTCGTTCTTCTCGGCGCTGATTCTGTTCGTCCAGTACCTCGCCGATTTCGCCGAGACGTACCGGACCGTCCGGTGGCTGATGGGCGACCTCGACGTCGGCGGCTTCGGCCCGATCCTCGGCGCCCTGCCGCTGATGGTGGCCGCCTTCCTGATATTCGCGCTGCTGCCCTCGTCGCTGAACCTGCTGAGCGTTGGCGCCGACATCGCCGCCACGCGCGGTGTGGACGTGGCGCGGACGCAGCGCCTGGCGTTCCTGAGCTCGGCGCTGGCGACAAGCGCCGCCGTCTCGCTCGCCGGCCCGATCGGCTTCGTCGGCATCGTCGTCCCGCACCTGGTGAGGCTGATGGCGGGCGTCGATCACCGGATCGTGCTGCCGGCATCGGCATTCTTCGGCGCGGCATTCCTCGTGGCATGCGACCTCGTGGCGCGCACGATCCTGGCGCCGGTGGAGATCCCGGTCGGCATCGTCACCGCCATGCTCGGAGGCCCGTTCTTCTTATGGCTGCTTGTAAGAAAAGGCTGATTCTCCTCGCAGTGCTGCTCGCCGTGACCGGAGGCCTGAAGGCCTCCGGCTACCATGCCGTTCATGATGCGCGGGTCGCCGCGGGCCATCATGCGGTCCTTGAGGCACCGGTAGCCGGAGACCTTCAGGTCTCCGGTGGCGCAGGTCTTCAGATTTCCGGGAACGATCGCGCGCCCGTCACTCGCATCATCTCCCTCGTCCCCGCGCTGACCGAGATGCTGTTTGCGATCGGCGCCGGCCCCCAGGTCATCGCCGTCAGCAGCTATGACGACTTCCCGCCCGAGGTAAAGGCGCTGCCGCGTGTCGGCGCCCTGCTCGATCCCGATGTCGAACGCATCCTCACGCTGCGGCCAGGCCTCGTGCTCACGTACGGATCGCAGAGCGGGCTGGAGGTGCAACTGGCGCGTGCCGGCATCCGCACGTTCAGCTACCGTCATGGGGGCGTCGCGGGCGCCCTTCAAACCCTTCGCGATCTGGGCGCCGCGACGGGTCATGCGGCGGACGGCGATCGCAAGGCGCGCGAGATTCAGGCGCAGCTCGACGCGGTGCAGGCCAGGGTGCGCGCCTACCCGCGGCCGCGCACGTTGCTCGTCTTCGGCCGGCAGCCCCAATCGCTGCAGCAGATGTACGTGAGCGGCGGTGCCGGCTTCCTGCACGACATCCTCCAGATCGCGGGGGGCGCCAACGTCTTTGCCGACGTGCGGCAGGAATCGGTGCAGCCGTCGCACGAGACCGTCCTTGCTCGTGCCCCCGACGTGATCGTTGAGGTGCGCACCCGTCAACTAGGGGCGGCGGACGTGTCGCGCGAGCGCGGCGTATGGGCAGCGCTCGCATCCATACCTGCCGTGCGAAACGGCCGCATCCACTTCCTGGACGGCGACTATCTTGTGATTCCGGGCCCGCGCGTTGGACTGGCTGCCGAAGCCGTTGCGCGAGCACTGCACCCCGAGGCATTCAAGTGAAGGTCCTTCTGGAGCGCGGCAAAATCGTCACACGCGAACTATGAGCAGCTACCCCTCCCGCATCGTGTGCCTCACCGAGGAGACGACCGAAACGCTGTACCTGCTCGGGCAGGGCGACCGCGTGGTCGGTGTGTCGGGATACACGATCAGGCCTCCTGAAGCACGGCTTAAACCGCGCGTCTCGGCGTTCATCAACGCGCGATTCAGCAAGATCGAGGCGCTCAGACCCGATCTCGTGCTGTGTTTCTCGGACCTGCAGGCGGACATTGCCGCGGAGCTGATCCGCAGGGGCTATCCGGTCACCGTCTTCAACCAGCGGAGCGTCGCCGACATCCTGCAGATGATTCGTGTCCTCGGCGGCCTGGTCGGGTGCGCCGATCGTGCGGAAGCCCTTGCCGCCACGCTGGAGCTCGAGATCGATGCGGTCCGGGAAGCGGCCTCCGGCCTTCCGCGGCCGCGGGTCTTCTTCGAGGAGTGGGACAACCCGCTCATCTCCGGCATCCGGTGGGTCGAGGAGCTCGTCGAGTTCGCAGGGGGTGAGCCGATTTTTCCGGAGCTGCGCGACGGGAAACTTGGGCGGGATCGAATCGTCACCCCGGAAGAAGTCGTGCGCCGAAACCCGGACGTGATTGTCGCGTCGTGGTGTGGAAAGGCGGTGCGGAAGGAGCGAATCGCGGCGCGGGTCGGGTGGGACATCGTGGCCGCCGTCCGCAACGGCCACATCTATGAGATCAAATCCGCCTACATCCTGCAGCCGGGGCCGGCCGCGCTCACCGAGGGGCTCCGGCAGCTCCATGAGATCCTGAAGCGCGTCGTCACGCCCGATTGATCGCTCGATATGGGACTGCGATCCCGAGGTGGCGGTCAAAGAGCTCTATCAGACGCTGAAAAACCCGTATCCGTGCTCCGCAGCACGAGCGTGCAGCACTCCGGGCCGTGCCTGCCTTCAGGCACGGTGTAGAGCTCGTCGACGCGCCCGCGTCCGTCAGCGACCTGTGCAGCCGCACGGCCCGGCTGTGGGGCACCGTGCGGAACCGCACGCGCACACTGCGCGCATGCGGCGATTTCTGGAAAACTACCCGGGCTCCGCGGTGGAACACGTCGTGCAACTCGCCCTCGCCGATGAGCCGGTCAACGCGCATGCGTATCAGCCTGACAGCAGGGGCAATCGCCGCCGCAGCCGTACTGAACGCAGTGCCTGTTGTGACCGTTGACCCTTTCCTTGCCGGTCGGATCCTTACGCTCCCCGTGGCCATGCTGCTGGGTCCGTGGTGGGGCCTTGCCGCGGCCGCGATGGGCGTGGCTCCCTTTGTCGGCGCCAATCCGGTGCTCCTGACCCTCCTGCTGCTCGAAGCGCTCGTCGTCGGCCTGACGCCGCGCCGCTGGCCGGTGATCGTGGTCGGCGCGGCCTTCTGGCTCGTGGCGTCGCCCGTTGTGGCCCCTGTGATGGCGCGTGGTTCGATCGGGTTGGAGGGGGCGGACGGGCAGGCCCTGGCGTGGGCGCTTGCGGGCCAGCAATGGCTGCTCGGCATGGTCGGTGTCGTCCTGGCCAGGGTCATCGCGGTCATTGGCGGAGGGCGCGTGGCGCCGGCGGGAGCCACGCCCGAGCGCGTGCGGCTCCGGGCGCACGCCTTCGAAACATTCCTGCTGGCGGCCACCGTTCCCGTGCTTCTCCTGAGCGCGGCGGCGAGCCAACTCGTGGCCGAGCGACAGCAGGCCGAGGGCGGCGCACGCCTCCGCGAGGCCGCGGCCTCGGTGGCCGGTCGGGTGGACGAGTACCTCAGGACGAACATCCGGGCGGTTGAGACACTGGCCGCCACCTTCACGCTGACGGCCGACGACCCCAAACGCCGGGAAGAGCTGCTCGCTGAGTTCCTGAGGATTCACGATGGGCTTCGAGGTTCGCTCGCCTCCGACAGCACCGGCAACATCATTGGCTATGTGAACCGGGCCGTCACCTCCGCCCAGGCGGAGCAGTTGATCAGGAGCGGCAGTATCGCCACGCGGGCGTATTTCACGGACGTGAAGCGCACGCGACGAGCTCTGATCTCCGACGTCGTGATCTCCCAGGGCGAGGGGATTGCCGTCGCCGTGATCGCGGCCCCCCACTTCGACGCCGCGCGCAACTTCGCTGGGGTCATCGCAAGTGCGCAGGGCCTCGACATGCTCGGCGCATTCATCGAACGGTCGCGGGCGTTGCCGCCAGGCGCCCGCGTCACGGTGGTCGATCGCAACAACGCCGTCGTCTACGCAAGCGCCTCCGCAGGCAGGCCGACGCTGGCGAAGCTGGCCGACGATCAGCTGATCCGCCAGAGCGTCGAGGCCAAGGACGGCATTTACGTGTATTCGACGACCGGGGACGCCGCCGACGCCGAGTACCTGGCGTCAACGGCCCACGTCGACGCGGCGAACTGGAGGGTGTTTGTCGAGCAGCCGCTCATCGGCATGCGTCTGCAGACGACTCGTTACTACCTGCTGACGCTGGCGTTGATCGGGCTGGCCCTCGGTGGCGCGGTCATGGGCGCCCGCCGCTTCTCCAATGCCGTCACGCGGCCCCTGGAAGAGCTGGTGACGCTCGTACGGAACGTGTCCGCAGGCAGCAAGCGCGTACATCAGCCCGTATCGCCAAGCTCGGTAGGCGAGATCGCCGAGCTCATCGACGATTTCGATAGCATGCAGCATCGGCTGTCGGAGTCGTACGGCCAGCTGGAGCACGCGCTGGTCGAGCGCGGGGAGCTCAACAGCGCGCTGAGGGAACTGACGGTCGATCTCGACCGCAAGGTCCGCGAGCGCACCGCCGAACTGGTGGCCGCCAAGCAGGCGGCGGAGGCCGCCAGCCGTGCCAAGAGCGACTTCCTGGCCAACATGAGCCATGAGATCCGGACGCCGATGAACGGCGTCATCGGGATGACGGAGCTCGCGCTCCACACCGAGCTGAGCGACGTGCAGCGCGAGTACCTCGAAACCGTTCGCCAGTCGGCCGACTCGCTGCTCTTCATCATCAACGACATCCTGGACTTCTCGAAGATCGAAGCGGGCAAGATGTCATTCGAGCGCGTCCCGTTCTCGCTGCGGACGATGCTGGACGAGGCCGTGAAGCCGATGGCCCTGCGGGCGCATCAGAAGCACCTCGAGCTGCTGATCGAAGTGGCACCGGACGTGCCGGACGGCTTCATCGGGGACCCGCACCGCCTGCGCCAGGTACTCATCAACCTCGTCGGCAATGCACTCAAGTTCACCGATGCCGGTGAGGTCGTCGTACGGGTCACGCGAGAGGGCGCCGGGGACGATCAGGCACGACTGCATTTCAGCGTCGTTGATACGGGCATCGGCATCACGCCGGAGAAGCAGGCGGCTATCTTCCAGCCCTTCACACAGGCGGACGGATCGACCACCCGGAAATACGGCGGCACCGGGCTCGGCCTGACGATTTCGGCGCAGCTTGTCGGGCTCATGGGCGGGCAGATCTGGGTGGAGAGCACGGCAGGCCGGGGCAGCGCCTTCCAGTTCACGGCGGTGCTCCCGGTGAGCCCGATCCCGGTGGCGCAGGCTGTGCTCCCGCGCATGGAAGAGCTGATCGGGATGAACGTGCTGGTGGTCGACGACAACGCGACGGGTCGCCGGATCCTGGACGGCCTGCTCCGGGGGTGGGGGATGCACGTCCATGCCGCCGCCGACGGGCCTGCCGCGCTGCACCTCTTCAACGGTGTGCACAACCGATTCGACGTGGCGATTCTCGACACGGAAATGCCTGGCATGAACGGGACGGCGCTGGCCGCCGCCCTTCGCGCACACGTCCGCGGAGCCACGGTTCCGATCATCATGCTTACCTCGTCTGACGACGTCGATCGGGCCCACCTGACTGGTACGCGGCGCCTGTTCAAGCCTGTCGGCGAAATGGCGCTCCTCCAGGCGATTCGCGTCGCGGTCGGCGCCGACGAGGGCCCCGACACGCGCCCGGCGGCGCCGGCGGTGACGCCGGAGCGTGCCGCGCGCGCGCTGCGGGTGCTCGTGGTGGAGGACAACAAGGTGAACCAGTTCCTGGCGCAGCAGCTGCTGAAGCGGCGCGGCCACACGCCCGTGCTGGTCGACAACGGACGCGAGGCCGTGAGCGCGGTGGAACGGGAGACGTTCGACCTCGTGCTCATGGATCTGCAGATGCCCGAAATGGGCGGGATCGAAGCGACCGCGGCGATTCGCGCCCGCCATGGCGACACCGCCGATCGCCTGCCGATTGTGGCCGTGACCGCGCACGCCATGGACGGGGATCGGCAGCGGTGCCTCGACGCCGGCATGGACGGGTACGTCGCGAAACCCCTCAAGCCCGTCGAGCTCTTCGAGGTGATCGATCGCGTGATGGCAGCGAAGCGGAGCGTCCAACCCGCCCTGGTGTCGTAGGCCCACCGGATACCACCTCGTCCTCGCCTCGATCCTGCGTGTTTGCCTGCTATGTGTTGTCTGCTGTAGGTCGTCTGCTGTATTGACACGCCCTTCGGCTCGGCGATAATCAGCAGCGCGTCCGGCACCTTCAGGAAACCTTCCCGGACCACCGGCGTGTGTGCACAGGAGGAACGATGGCGAAAAGACTGCTAGCAACGGTTGCTCTGCTCGCGGGTGTGGGAAGCCAGCTGCCCGCCCAGCAGTTCCCCCCAGGGCAGGTGGATCCCGCCCCGCTCCTGGCGGCGGCCGCCAAGGAAATCGGTGAAGCCAATCTGAGGTGCATCACCTTTTCCGGCACCGGCTACAGCGGTCCGGTGGGCCAGACGTTCGAGAACGCCGTGGGCATCGACTGGCCCCGGAGCGAGATGGCCAATTACACGCGCACCATCAATTGGGCCACCGGGACGAGCAAAGAAACCTTCGATCGCAAGCCGGGCCTGAACCCGGCCTCATGGAAGTACGGGCTGGGCTGGCAGGGTGGCACCCCGACTCAGAAGGACGCGCGTCAAACACACATCGTGAACGGCAAGTTCGGGTGGCACGTGGACGGCAACGGGCCTCCCGTGGCCGTGCCGCCTGAACAGGCCGAGGTCTACCAACTGGATCTGTGGCTGAACCCCCACGGCTTCCTCAAGGCCGCGCGCATGCCCGGCGCCAACCCCAAAGCCTTCTGGCGGTGGGAGCAGCTCGAGAAGGGTCGGGACGGCAACGTCGTGGCGCCCGAGAAGATGCACGTGGTCGCGATCACGATGTTCGGGAAGTTCCGCGTGGAGGCCACGATCAACCCGCAGAATCAGATTCAGCGGATCAAGACCACCGTGAACGACAACGTCCTCGGCGATTTCAACATCGAGCATGAGTCGACCAACCAGATGACATTCGGGAATGTGAAGTGGCCGATCGCGTGGCATTCTCACCACGGATGGGACGACAACTGGCAGTTCTACCGGCAGAGCACCGGGCACAACGGCTACGGCGGGAAGTTCCCGACCGTGCAGCCCAACGTGTGCGACGATCCGGTCCCGGTGCCCCCGTCGGTCGCGCAGGCGACGTTCCCGATGCAGGTGACGGTCGACAAGATGGCCAACGGCGTGTACCTGCTCGGAGGCGGACCCGCCAACAGCTACATGGTGGAATTCGACACGTTCGTGGCCGTGTTCGAGGCACCGACGAGCGAAGAGCGCAGCCTGGCGGTCATCGAGGCGATCGCGAAGCTGGCGCCGAACAAGCCGATCCGGTGGCTCATCACCTCGCATCCCCATTTCGATCACATCGGAGGGCTGCGCACGTACCTGCACATCGGCTCCACCGTCGTGACGCACATGGCGAACCTGAAGTTCCTGAACAACGACGTGTTGGTGTACGAACCGAGAACCGTCAAGCCCGACATCGTGTCGCTCTATCCGCCGACCGAGCTCGCCGAGGGCTACAACTCCGAAGCCGTTCAGGAGAACTTCGTCATCACCGATAACACGCGGATTCTGCGCGTGTACTACGTGCAGCCGCTGCAGCATGTCGCCGGGATGCTGATGGCGTATCTGCCGGCCGAGCGCATCGCGTTCGAGGCGGATCTCTTCGACACGCATGAACCGCCACGGGCGGCGCAGCTGCCGGCGATGCGCAGCCTCGACACCCAGGTGCGGCGCATGAAGCTGGACGTGGCGACGCTCGCGCCCGTACACGGCAAGCCGGTGCCGTGGAGCACGTTCGTGTCGGCGCTGGGCGCGGTGGCAAAAACGAACTAAGGACTCGAACCTATGGCCTTCGGCTCCGGAGGCCAACGCTCTATCCATCTAGCTGGGAAGCATAGCGGGGTGTCCGGGTTAACCGAACACCCCGCTTCGACCCTACTCGCCGACCCACCTCCCGCGGAGCGCGCGCGCGAGCGCATCTTGCCACGCAGACGCGGAGCGGCGCGGGCATCTACCCGGTGCCTGACTACGTGCAGTCTCAGGGCCAGGTGTTGATGGCATTCGGCACGAGCTCGCACGGGCATGGCGCTCGGGTGTCGGTTATCCGACCGCCAAGATGATTCGCCGACATGGGTGACACCACGCTTTTGTGAACTTTCCTAGCATTGTCGCGCACCTCCAGTGACCTGGGAGGTGGCCACACAGTTGCTCGACCTCATCGGCAAGGGTGCGCACGCACGGAATCTGTACGTGTCACCCTCGGAGTGCGACGCCCGGCCATGTCGGCGTAGGTCATTCGCGCTGGGGAGAATAGGCCAGAATGAATTCGAGATTGGTTCGAGGCGCGTTGCTGATTGTGCTGTGTTGCGCTTACTCGGACGCAACCTCGGCGCAGGAAGTCTACGTGCCCAATTTTGGCAATGGCGACGTATCGGTCCTCGATGCCGACACGCAGGCGCCCCTGGCACGCATCCCCGTCACCTTGCTCGCAGACCCTCGGCTCTCGATCGACGGACAGCCTTCGGCCGTGGTGTTCTCAGCCGATCGCAAGCTCGCGTTCGTCGCCATCTCCAATGGCAGCCACGTGGCCGTCATCGACACGACGACCAGGACGGTCGTGGACTACATCGCGACTCTGCCGGTGACCTTTGACGCGATGATCTTTCTTCATCCGTCGGGCGACCGGCTGTATGTCACCTCGTGCACCGACCCCGCGATTTCAGTGATCGACGTCGCGACCAGAGAAATGACCGGGACGATCGCACTGCCCAGCGGGAGCTACCCGATGACGTTCTCACAGAACGGACACATCGGCTATGTGGGTAACGGCTACGACGGCTGCGGTGCGGTGAATGGTCTCTACCGCGTGAATCTTTCCACCAACACATTGCTCGGGTTCATTCCCACGAGCGGGGCGGTCTCGGATGTGGCCGTGTCGCCTGCTGGCCGTTTCGCGCTCGCAACCGGCGGCAGGATCGTGGTGGTCGACCTGGTGGCGAATGCCGAGAGCGGCGCGGTGATGTGCGGCCTCGCGCCGTGTTCGTATCTGTTCGGTGGGGGAATCGAGTTCAATGCCATGGGAACTCGGGCCTATGCGGTCGATTATTTCGCCAATACCCTGAGCACGATTGACACCGATCCTTCAAGCACGCGCTACCTCCACGAGCTGTCGAGAGTGCCCGTGACGGCGACGCTCAACCAGGGTGCGTGGCAGGTCGCTGTCCGTCAGGACCGGGCATACGTCATCGTCCTTGGTTTCCCCGGACACATGGTCACCTTCGACATTTCGACTGATACTCCGGTCCAGTTGAGCGTGGAGCCGGTCGGGGACTATGCTTACGAACTCGACGTGATGTGGACCCTTCCCTCGTCAATGGACGAGTGCAAGAACGACGGCTGGAAGACGTTCAAGGGATTCCGCAACCAGGGCGACTGCGTGTCGTTCGTGGTCAGCAAAGGCCAGAACTAGCCTGCACGGCGGCGATAGAGGAACGCGGCACGGGCCGCAGGCAGGAATGCCTCGCACACGTCCTCGTGTTGGCTATTGGGACACCCTGCCCGCATGGGCCCGAGTGAATGCATCGACCGACGCCGCACCCGGGGAACGATGTCGCCCTTCCCCCACGCGGCCTTCACGCGGCGACTGATGTGACGGCTCGCCCACCACGCCTCATTACCGCGTTGAAGATGATCCCGGGGTTGCGCGAGTCTTCATACGTGTTGCGCGCGGCTGGCAGTGCCGCAGCCAACGCCCTTCATCGTTCGCTGACGGGCAGGACATATGCGGCGGCGCGCCTGGAGGCGACCTTCAGCAAGCCGGACCCGTGGGGCTTCGAAAAGAGCGCTGAAGAACAGGCGCGATTCCAGAAAACCTGGGAGCTGGTGCCGCGGTTCCGCTATTGCCGCATCCTCGAAATCGGCTGTGCCGAGGGACACTTCACGGAAACGATCGCCAGCCGCTTCCCTGATGCGGACGTGGTCGCGGTGGACTTCATTCCGCGTGCCCTCCAGCGTGCGAAGGACCGCTGCGCAGGCCGGCCAAACGTGCGTTTTCAATGCCTCGACGTCGGGAGGGACCCTATCGAAGGCTCGTACGACCTGATCTTCTGCATGGGCGTGCTGGAGTATGGGCCGGCGCTCGGGGAGCTCGAGACCATCCGCCGCTCGATTCGTGACGCCTTGCGCCCGGCCGGTTACCTCGTACTGGAGACGCACGCCGCGCCGCGCGATCTGCAGGGGCGGTGGTGGGCGCGAAGGCTGGTGTGGGGCGCACGCGCACAGCATGACCAGTTCCTCGCCGACGACATCGTGCCGATCGCCGAGTCATTCGTCTGCGGGGATGCGCGCGTGACGACGGTGTTTCGGAAGACGCCCGATGCTGACGATCTTCGCGTCACTGAAGCCGTTCACCCGTGAATGTGACGGAATCCAGCGAAACGCCGTCGGGAGCTGGAGGCAATGCACGACTCCCGCTCACTCGAGTCACTGCAGCGTTGGGATTGAGCGGCGCACAGGAAACGGCGGGGAAAAGAAAATCGCAGCGCACGATGGGGGCTGCAGCTGAGAGCCAGCCACCATCGTGCGCTGCGGGTCCGAAAGACAACCGGCAGGACAGTTCAGGGCAGTCGAGGTCGCTCTCGGACCGAAAACCCGAAGGCCAACAGCTTAGTCGTCAGGGCACGTAGGAACCAAAGGCATTCAGAACCTTGACGTTGTTGAACGTATTCGGCGTCAATACGTCGGCCGGCGGTAACGGCGAGACGTACGCCACAAAGATCCCAACCGGCGCCTCGTTGATGATGTTGCTGATGAACTGGTTGCCCCCATCTGAATACGCAACCGCGATGGCCTGGTAGACCGTGCGGATGATCGTATTGCTTTTGAAAAGATTCCCGACCGGTGGTGGCCCAAAAGCCCCCCCCCCGTTCAGATAGACCCCATGGTTGGCGTCGAAGATCTTGTTTGACTGAATTATGTTGTTCGCGGCGCCTCTGGTCACGGCAAACCCATCACCAGTCCAGTTCCCGATGATGTTTGCATTCGCCAGCACATTCGACGAGCCATCGAGATAGATGCCAGTCGAAAAGTCGGACACATTATTTGCCGAGACGGTCGAGCCCACGGTATTGTACGTGGCCACGACATCGGTCAGCCAGATCCCGACGTAGCCGAGCCCCGCGTTGTTGTTGTTGATCTTGCTGATGCCCCCGAACTGATGGATGGCACCATAGTCGACGCCACGAATCACGTTGGAGTCGAGGGTGAACCACGAATTCTCAGCGATGATTCCCTCTCCGAGATAGCTCCCACAATGCGTGAAACCGTCAGGCAACATGGCAACATGCTTTTTGACGACAGACTTGCTGACAGTTCCGCGCAAAGTTGACGACACGATGCCGACGTCCAACAGCGCGATACCGGCGGTGCGATCAACGCCAGCCGGGCACTCGTTGTTACCATCTAACGTCAGGTTGGTCAGATTCAGATCGTCGATGCCCACCGCCACGATTTGAGCTTGCACGTTGCCCGAACGGGGAAACACAACGTTCACGAAGGCAGCGGGCGGGCTGGCAAGGGTGGGAGGAACGATCCTCACTTCGCTGGAGTTGGAGCCCCCAAGGACGTCCACGACTCCCGTGATCGAGAGCATCCTGTCGATCACAATCTGCTCCGGGTAGGTCCCCGGACAAACCAGGACGGTATTCCCGGCGGTAGTGGCGCCGAGGGGAAGCGCATTCATGGCTGCCTTGATGGTCGTGAACGTCGACGCCGGCAAAATATCGGGCCTGCAGGTGGTAGCTCCCGGAATAGATCCATTGAAAACCACAACGGTCTTTGCCAGCACGCTTTCTGCGTGCAGGAGGGTCCCTGCCAGCACCAGGGCAACAAGGCTCACCGCCCTCCGTGACGCGAAGGTGCCTCGTGATCTTTCTGACGTGTGCTGCAGGGGATGGTTGCTGGCGGACGAGACTGCGCCACCGGAAACCTCGGTGTGTCCCTGCGCGAGGATAGAACTGTCGCTGAAGCATCGAAGCCTGGACATATGGAATTCACCGAGTGTGGGGCGGAATTGCCGCTGGCCCCCCCGCAATCCGCATACCGA
>Ga0184637_10002140_pt1 | contig 12827 bp, 11 predicted proteins | sample PLM3_127_b2_FD_133143 | JGI IMG/M metagenome (GOLD analysis project Ga0184637, IMG submission 133143) | Groundwater sediment microbial communities from an aquifer in East River, Colorado, USA - PLM3_127_b2 | ecosystem: Environmental > Terrestrial > Soil > Riparian zone | place: USA: East River...
GGCGGCGGTTGCCTCGCGCGATACCCACTTGCCTACGTGGATGTTGTCGATGGTCGCCTTCGCGATGTCATAGACGACTTTTGAAGCGCTGGGCGGATCGGTCCGATCGATGGTGTTGGCTGGATAGCCCCCGGCGTTGAAGATGACCAGGATCTTCCCATCCGCTTCCGGGACGGCAGGGCCATTCATCACTGGAATGCGCAAGCTCTTGCATACGTCGGCATAGATCTCCGCGCTGGTCTGGCTCAGATCGATCATGGCCGCACCCGCGTCCTGGACCGCATGCGCCCACTTCAGGATGTACTCGTGTTCCTCCGGGCTACCGTGGCGGCCGCTCGCCTCGCCCTCGAAGGTGGGGAAGCCAATCTGGGGATACGAAGCCAGCCCGGCGTCGATCACCGCCCGAACGTCATCGATCAGCTCTTCTTCATGGCGACGGATGTCCACCTTCACCATGTCAGCGCCCGCTTCCTTGAAGAGCTTGGTCGCCGCCTCTACGGCTTTGGGTCCATCGAAGCAAGGTTGTCGAGGCATATCGATGCTCACGATCGCTCGCTCGGCGGCTCGGGCCACCGCGCGCGCGAAGGGGAGCATGTCCTCCACGGTGGTGTCGTCGGGCGTCGCCTGCCCCAACACATTCCGGCCGAGGCTATCGCCGACCGACAATACTTCCGCGCCAGCCTTCTCGCAGATCTTCGCCATCTGGTAGTCATAGACCACGGCGGCCGCGATCTTCTTGTGGTCGCGCTTCATCTGATGCAGGTCGGCAACGGTCAACCGAGCCATCTGATCTCTCCTCAATCGCAGAATGCAGGCGTGACTATACCTTTGGAATGTTCTCTTGGATAGGACGACGAATGAAAAGCGCGAAGGAGTACATTGACATCGTGCACGCATGCCAGGAGCTAGGGAGCTACCGGGCCGCCCCGCGCTGTGTGGGACGACACCCAAAACGATAACGGCTGCCGAGGCGGGCGGTTCAGACGCATGCTGGCGGGAGGGAAGAGCTAATGAAAGCGCATTTCGGCTACATGGCGATCGTGAGCGAACGACCTCAGGCTCTGGCGGACTTCTATACCAAGTATTTCGACATGTGGAATCTGGGGCGATCCGATGCCGGCGACATCTCCATCACCGATGGCTTTCTGAACGTTAGCATCCTCAAGCAGCGATCGGGGGTAGAAGGTGCCAGTGGCCGCCCCGGCCTCAGCCACTTCGGGGTATCGGTCGACGATATCCGTGAGCTGGAAGCCAACCTCGAAGAGTACTTCCCCACGGCGGATTCCGCGAAGTGAGCACGACCGCCGAACGCCGCAAGGAAAACCGCGGGACTCGCTTCATCGGAGATGGAAACATCAACCTGGCTTTGCTGGCCGGTAGCCTCGGGCACCCCGGAGGCGGCGACGGGGAGGTGTATCGCAACGAGGAAGAGCGGGCCATCAACAGCAAGCAGGGTCTGCAGCACTTCGGCTTCGTCGTCGAAGACATCCCATCCTTGCTGGAGCGCCTGCCCCCTGAGCTCGCGCGCTGGACCAACCAGCGGCCCTACCTGCGTGACATGGCCGAATACCGGGTGTTCGACCCCGATCTCAATGGGATCGATCTGTCACAGCACATGGGGTTCGAGGTCGATTACGATTCCTGGGAGAACGCTCAGGGCAGTGGGCTGACCACGGAACAGCGCCGGATGAAGCCGTAGGGAACCTGGAAGCCTATTCCTTGTCGAACAGGTAGAAGTTCACGGTTGTCGCCGACCCTGCACCCGCGTGGCTCTTCACGCCTTTCAACTGCAGAACCGGGCGCACCGACCAGAAGAGCGGCATCTCGATGAGGTCGCCCATCTGCGCCTGCGCGAGCTGGCCGAGTATCGCCGTCCTCTCCTCCGGGTTGATCGTTACGGCCGTCCGATCGACCAGGGCGTCCAGCCGCGGATTGCTGTAGCCGGAGCGATTCCGGCCGGTCCAGCGGTTCGCCGCCGAGCGGATCTCCCTGGTGCTGGCGCGGCCGGAGAGCAAAATATCGAGCGAACCGGCGCTCAACAGGCCGCCCGCGTACGTGGCTCCGTATTCCCGGTCGCTGGCCCGTGCCGGTGGAATGGTGATCTCAGCCACCTGCGCGCCGATCTCTTTCCACTGACTCACGATGGCGCTCATCAGCTTCTGCTCGTCGATGCTGCTGGCGCGCAGCTCGGTCTCGAAGCGTTCGCCAGTGCTGGAATTCACCAGGGTTCCATCCGGGCCGCGGGTCCACCCAACCCCCGCCAGGAGCTGGCCGGCCCGCGCCGGGTCGTACGGGTACTGAGGGATCGACCGATCTACCGCCGCGCGTAGGGCCGAATTCGGCGCAACGAAGCTATCGGCGGTCGGAGCCATCCCGTTCGCGAATAGCTCGGCGAGCTTAGTCCGATCGATCGCGTGGTAGAACGCAGCACGCACCGGGAGCGTAGTGAGCCCTTCCTTCGGACGGGCGAACTCGGGTCGGAACTGGATCTCGATCCGCCGGAAGGAGTCGCTCAGATCGAAGCGGACCTCATTGCCAGTGCCCTCCCAGCGGCGCTGCACTTCCACGGCGGCATCCAGCTCGACCCCCACTGGGAGCAGGATATCGACCGCGCCGGATAGGATGCTGGCCACCATCGTGTTGGCATCGCCCATGAAACGCACGATCACGCGGTCCAGCGGCGGGCGTGCTTGATAGTAGTCGTCGAATCTCGTGAAGACCATGTGGCTGCCACTTTGCCACTCCGCCAGCCGGTACGGGCCCTGGCCGACGAACTGGCTCCCGATGAATGGGCTGTTCGCGAAGCTCTCTTTGTGGTTCAGGAAGGTGTCTTCGAGCAGATGCCTGGGCAGCGGCTCGAGATCCAGGGCCAGGTAGGCGTCGGCGTAGGGCGCGGACCAGTGGAGCGCGAACGTCAGTGGATCGGGGGCAGTGGCGGACTGCACGAGGTCGATCCTGCTGCTGACGGTTCGCGTCGTCGCCGGGTCCTGCTGGACCGCCAGGCTAAACATCAGGTCCGCCGAAGTGAAGGGCGCCCCGTCGTGCCACTTCACGTTGGGACGCAGCTTCCAGATAGTGTCCATTGTCCCGTCGGAATGCACGCGCCAGGTGCCCCGCTCCACGGAGATCAGCTCGGCCGCCAGTTGTGGCACGGGCTCGCCCTTGGAATCCTGGACGACCAGGGTGTCGAGCGCGATGGGAGGAACCTGGCTGACGCCGCCGAATCCGAAGCTACCCGCGAAGCCATAGAAGTCCGACGGCTCCTGCAGAATGCCCATCGTGAGGACCTTTGGACCGGTCGGACTGCTACCCTGGCCTTGCCCCGCCTCCAGGCTGGCGACGGGCCCACAGCCACTGGCGATGGCGAGCAGGACGAGCGCTCCAATCCAGCGGCCCATCCTATTCGCCCGTGCTGGGCCGCTCGGTGTTGACGATCTCGTCGGTCAACTGCCATTGCTTCAGGGGCCGACCCTCAGCGAGCGCGCGCATCTCGCGCTGGTAAATGCCCCGGATCAAGACGACGTAGGCGTCCGACCGACCCAGGTGCTCCTGGCTCCGATCTCGCATGATTCCTTGCCCCGTTTGCGTCACATCGTCCTGGACGTTGAACAGGCTGATGCCCCCCGGGGTCTCGAGGTCGACATCTACCAGCCGGACCTTACCGGCGAGAATCTGACCGACCAGCTGGGCCCGGGCTTCGTTGTCCCCCCCGGGGGGGCGGTGGCCATTACCCCTGCGCCGTCGCGCCGCAGCCGCCGCCGGTACGAATTCGATCTCAAAGCTTTCGAGGTTCTCGTCGTCGATCGGGACCTTGAAGCGCAGCGCCTGGGCTCCCCGGGCGTGCGCGGTGCTGCGGATGTTCGGTATCCCATGCTGGACGGCCAGAACGGTCGTGTCGTAGGTTCGGTAGCTCGCGATACCCCAGGCGGTCTCTTCCACCCGGTCGCCAAGGGCCATCCGGAATTCGCCTCGGGGGAGCCTGGGATCCCGATGGGTGAACGCCACGTGGCCCGGATCATTCTCCAGCTCGTTGAAGTAGTTGCAGGCGCGCGGGGTACGAGCCCACTCCAGCTCGCCTTCTTGTTCCATCACGGGATAGCGGGGCAGCGGCGGCGCCTCGCCCTCTCCCAGATAGGCGAAGATGAGGCCGAGGTATTCCTGCACGGGATAGCTCCGGATCCTGATCCGCGAGGGGAATCCGGGCAGCTCGAGCGGCGCCTCGACGCACTGCCCGTCCGCATCGTATTTCCAGCCGTGATAGCGACATCGGATGCAGTCGTCTTCGACCCAGCCCGTCGAGAGCTGAGTGCCTCGATGGGCGCAGCGAAAATCCACGAGGTGTACAGCGCCGCTCTCTCCGCGATAAAGAGTGAGCTCCTGGCTCATGATCTTGATCGGGACCGCCCAGCCGGGCTCGAGCTCGTCGGCGATATGAACCGGCTGCCAGAACAGCCGCAGGTACCGCCCGGCCAGCGTCCCGGGCCCTGTATGCTCGAAATCGGTGTAGTCAGCCTCGGTGTACCGGCGGGCAGTGTCATGGGTGGCAACTGCCATCGCTAATCCTCCAGCGCATGCTTCCGACGCTGGCGCCATTCTAGCAGCGACGATAAAGGTCACCGAGGGCGAATCCTTCGCCTCCACGCGGACAGGTTACGGCGGCGTGTCAGGTGCGGTGAGCCCAGACGAAAGGGAAGGTCGAGAAACCGTTCTTCTATCTGGAACAGCAGGGCAACACCTGCTATTGCCACTGTTACTACGATGAAGCGGGCCCACCCGCTAGCGAAACGTCCAGTTGTGAATATCCCAATAGACCGTCGTGCCCTTGCTGGTCCGCCCGAATCCGGAGTTCTCCTTTGTAGTAGGACCCTGCAGCGAGGAAACCCAGCTTTTCACGTCCGGTAAGAAGTACAGGGAATACGCGGGGAGGTTTTCGCTGACAATCGCCATCATCTGCGCGACGTACCTCCCCCGCTCGGTCGGGTCCAGCGTGGAGTTCCAGGCGTCGTTAAGGCGGTCGTACTCCGGGCTTGTCCAGCCCGAACGGTTGGTACCCGACCACCGGTTTGCCGCCGTCCCGACCTGAGAAGCCCGGAAGGTCGACTCGTTCCCACCGGCGGCATAGCTGAGTCCAGGAAGCGTCTGGCGCGTCTCCAGCTGGGTGAATAGCTGGATTCCCATGACGACCGTTCGGACGTCGAAGCCCGCGCGCCGCCAGGAGTCGCTCAGGATTTGCTGCATCCGCTCGATCTCGGATGCATCCTGCACGGCGAAATCGACGTGGAACCGGCTTCCCTGCCCATCGGCAAAGAACCCCTCCGCATCCCTGGTGTAGCCGGCCTCATTCATCAGCTGGGCGGACCGGTTAAGGTCCCGTGGGTACTTCGTTATGAGACGATCGACCTCCCGGTAGAAGGGCACATCCGACGGCACAATGGTTTCGGTTGGAGCGCCGAGTCCGTCGAAAACCCCGTCGTTGATCGCCTGCCGATCAATGGCGTGGGCGAGGGCCCTGCGAACGCGCAGGTCGAGCAGCCCTCTGTGACCGACGTACTCTGGCCGCTGCTGAAGGAATAGAAACGCCGTGTTCGCCGGCGCGGCGACCGCGGTGCCCTTGCCAGCAGCTTCCCACTCGCGTTTCAACGTGACGAAATGCTCGAAGCGTAGTGTTCTGCAGCACGCGTAATCCAGCTGACCACCCGCGAGAATTGAGGCAAGGGTGCTGTTCTCGTCAGTAAAGATGCGCATCACAATGCGATCGATCTTGGGGCGCCCCAGGGCGTGCCTATCAAAGGCTGTCCCGACGAGCTGAACACCAGGATCCCAACGCTCCAGGCGGTACGGGCCCGCTCCCACATAAGCGGTAGTCCAGGACGAGCTGTTCAGAAAAGCGTCGCCGCCCAGGCGCCCGGCCGTGTAGTCGTTGAACGGGGCCTCGAGTAGATGGCTCGGCAGAGGGTCCAGGTCTTCAAAAGTGAGGCTGCCGCCATCCGGGTTCGTCGACCGCCACCGCACGACGACGGTCCGCGGGTCTGGCGCCAGCACCGCGTCGATTGTGTCCTGCGGGCTTGCGATAAAGACCCCTAAGCCCGGGTCTTTGTAGACACGTAAGGCAAAGACAAAGTCGTCGGCCGTGAGGGGCGTGCCGTCGTGCCAGGTCAAATTGGCACGGAGGGGGTAAGTAGTCTCCATGCGCCCATCAGGAAAGACGCGCCAGCTGTCCGTGTCGAGCTGGGGTAGCGACTCGGCGAGATAGGGGAGGAATCGACCCTGGTCGTCAATCAGGCTCAGCGCAGCGTTGAACAGCCGAGTGTTTCTCAGTGGGCTATTGGTTCCCAAGACCTTGGGCGCAAGGGTGGCCGTTTCAATACGATGAGCCACGACAAGCGTGCGGCTTTGCGCTGGCTGGCCGCTCGAAGCCGCTGGGGCCTGGCCCTGGCCTTGGCCACAACTGATCATAAGAACCGCGAGCGCTGCGCAGATGACGCCCATCGGATGCTGCATGGTCCTCCTCCTTCTCGCGGATTCGACGATTGTACTGCCGCCTCATCCCGTTCTCGTGCGGGTACACTGGCCCGGCAGCTCAAGAATTGACGTGAGCCCAGCGACCCGCAATTCTGAGCCGCGAGGCTGAAAGCCGAGCGCTGAGAATTGCGAACTTAAAAGGAGGATGCCCCATGCGCATCATGTTCCTCAGCCACGCCGTAAGGAACCCAAAAGGGGGAGGCAACGCGCGCGCGCAGGATCTGCTGCGCAGTTACTGCTCGCCCGGCACCGAGCTCGATGTCCACAATCCCGACGACTTCGAGGGGGCACGCGTCATGCGGCGCATGGGTGAACAGAGCATCCTGACGGGCTTGTCCCATGCCATGGTGACCGCGGCCCTGATCCGCAAGACGGTCTGGGCCGAGGAGAACGGCTACGACGCCGTCATTCAGAGTAATACGTTCGATCCGGGCGTCGAAGCGGGCCGCCTCGCCGTGCGCATCCCGGTCATTGGCGTGATGAAGTGTACGCTGCACGCGGCAATGACGCTCTGCGATCGCATCGCGGTCACGGTGCCCCTTCCGGGCCACGTGCCTTACACCCGGCGCATCCTCCGTATGTACGGCATGGACCATTTCGTCACCGACGTGCGCTCAGTCGGCGTCTACGGCGAAACCGTGGATAAGCAGGAGCTCTTCGACGCCGCGCTCGAAACGATGAAGGGCCTCGTGCGGGACACCAATCCAGAGGGCATTCTCCCGCTCGGCGGCGCCCTGATTCCCTACATCGTGGATCCGCTCGACCTGCAGCGCGAGCTCGGAGTGCCGGTCTTCAACACGAAGTCCACGAGCATCCGCTTCGCTGAGACCTGCTACGCACTGGGATTAACCCACAGCCAGATCACCTATCCCAGCGCAGACCTGAACTATGCGGACTTCACGGGCCGCGCCTTCGAGGGCTGAGTCGAGGGGGCAGCGTGTATCGCGTCAGAGCAATCCTCGGTGGACGGCTCATGCGTGGCTGGTCACCTAGCGGTAGACCGGCTCATAGTGGATGCCGCGGGGCTCGAGGTACGCTTGCGCGTACTCGTCAAGCGAGTGTCCCTCGTAGTTCACCATACTTCCATCTACAGGCGCCCCGCCGATGAAATGGAACAGGTTGGTATCCGGGTCGTACCAGTCGTCGCCGCGACCGAACGCCTCGTGCCAGACACGGCCGGCAGGACTCGGGTGTAGCGCAGTACGCGCAGGCAGATGCTCCCAATCTCCGCTGAGAATTCCGTCTCGCTCGGCGTCGAAATCCCATTCCGGGAGCTCCGCCCACATTCGCTCGTGGCTCGGCCAGAAGTCTTCAGGTCGCACCACGAGGGCCGTATGCGCGTCGCGCAAGATGCCGCGGCCGGTCGTGCGTGCGCCGGGGGATTCGGATTTCTTGAACACCAGCCGACCCCCGCTCGCGAGCGGAAGTACCAGCGTATCTGACGCCACGTCGGCGCTGACGAGCGGCGTCAGCGCGCAATAGCGGTCGAAGAAATCAGCCGTGTGCTGCAGATCGCGCGACTCGAAGACACCATGGCTGATGCGCCCGATCTTGAGCGGTCCGCATCCTTCCATTGTACCGGCGGGCATGCGAGCTGGTGCCCAGAATTCGAACTGGTTGCCGTCTGGGTCCTCCCAGTAGATGGCGGTGCCCTCTTCGCCATCGGCGGAGGTGCGGACGGGATCGGCGTGCGCCACCTGGCGCTCGTCGAGGTGCCGGAGGTGCGCGTCGATATCCTCCGGGTGGATGAAAAATCCGTACCTCGGGAGGCCCGTTCCCGGGCCGGCGCTGGGCGGAAGGGGCACAGGCTGAAGGAACCCACCGTGAAGGCTGTTCGTCAATTCCTGGAACGCGTTCATCGGGTGTGGGCGATTGGAACGCGCCGTTTTTGCGCCAAGGACGCGCTCGTGGAAGTCCACCCAGCGCTCCAGGTCGTTCGTGCCCACAGCGTAGTGATCGATCCAGTAGACGGTTCCGGGACGCTGATCTTCGAGCACTGTCACAACCTCCAATTGTGGGGTTCCGTTGGCGAGGCCGTTCGGCAGTATAAGCCCGATGAGGCTACGCGGCGGGACCCGAGCTCAACCTGTCTCCTCGCCCGGCGCCTGACTTCTTGCGCTTGCCCGGCCGCTGCTGGGATGTGACGCTTCGTCCTACTAGATGTCCCACAAGTAGGCGTTCCGGCTGAGGGTGCCGTACGCGTACACGGTTGGGTTCTCCTGAATAAAGCCCGCCACGTCTTCCGGGGTGAAAGCCCTCACGCCCTTCCGGGCGGCGACGTAGATAGCAATGAAGTACAACGGCAGCGCGGGAAGCTCGGCGACGAAGTAATCGTTGACACGCCGCATCGCCTGGAGCTGGTCTGACACGTCCACGCTGTTCCTGTAGGCCTGAACCAGCTGCTGGGCTCGGGGGTCCTCGAAACCGCCGCGGCTCCCCGACCAGTTGGTCTCCGCGGTGGCCGCGGTCTGCGCCATCATGTTGACCGCGCTTCCACCGGTGCCATCCCATCCCGGGTACTGCGCGCGGGCTCGATTGTCCCGCGTTTCGGCAGCCGTCCAGACGTGTTCGTCTACCTGTAAGCCGAGCTGCCGCCAGTATGACGCGGAGGCCGACCCGTCGCTCTCGTTGCCGATGCTCACGTAGATTGCTGTTCGAAATGGGCGGCCGTCAGTGCTGTGGCGAAGCGAACCATCGCCACCGACCACCCAGCCCGCGTCCTGGAGGAGCGCCCGCGCCCGATCCGGGCTGTAGTTGTAGACGCGCAGCGTATCTCGTGTCGCCTCGTACAGGGAGTCGCCGCGCCAGGATGGACCACGCAGCCATCTGCGGGTTGCCACCATTCACCCCGTCGGAGATCGTCTCTCGGTCCAGCGTGTGCAGCAGGGCCGCGCGCACCCGCTGATCGAGGGTCGTCGGCTCCATCTGAACGCCAGGGCGCCTCTGGGCATCGTATCTGCGAAGGGCTCCCTCGACGGCGTAGACGACGCCTTCCCCGCTGCCCTCCCACATGCCCTTGAGCTGCGGCCCGGTCGAATCGCGCAAGGCGAGGTCGGGCGCGAGATGCACCGCGCCCGCCAGGAGGTTGGAGAAGAGGGTGGTTTCGTCGCCGAAGATGCGCACGTGGATAGTGCCGATCCTGGGTGCGCCGAGAAAGTATCCGTCGTACGCCTGGAAGGTGAGCTGGTTGCCGGGGTCGAACTGCGTCAGGCGGAAGGGTCCAAGGTGCACATAGTCCGAGGTCCAGTAGCGGGAATTGACCACCTCGTCAGCGTTCTTCGTGGCTAAGAAAGCTTGGTAGGCCTCGCCGAGTAGATGCTGCGGCAGCGGCCAGAACATGAACGGACCGAGCCCTGCGCCCTGGAAGTAGGGAGCGCGATAGGTCACCGCCAGCGTGACCGGGTCGAGGGCTTCCACCGAGGACATGAACGGAACGGCGCCGTTGAGGTACTGAGGGATTCCCTCGGGACCGCCGATCCGGTGGGAGAAGACCATGTCCTCGGCCGTGAACGGAGCGCCGTCCTGCCAGGTCACACCCTTGCGGAGATTGAACACGACCCTCATTCGCCCGTCGGGCAGCAGCGTGATGCCGCCGTCAGCCAGAGAGGGTGCGCGCTCTGCCAGGCGACCGACCGGCGCGCGACTGTTCGCGTCCGAAGTCACCAGCCCCTCGCTGTGGACCTCAGTCAGGGACGACCATCCGCCCGCCGGGGTACCAAAGGAAACGATGCTCAACGCGGGGACAGCGCTGGTGATGCCCACGGTGATGGACTTCGTGCGAGCGGTCGACCGCGCTCCATCTGACGTCGGCTCACCGGAGGTTGGGGACGGACCAGCGCCCCGTGACGATCAACGCCAGGATTCCGAGCCAGACGGCCGACCCCGACATCCGTGACGTTCGGCCGAACAACCTCACGGCCCGAGGGTCGTGTGTTCGGCCCGTCATCACGGCAGGTACCCCTGCTCCTTCCAGAAACGTTCCGCGGCCGCATGCAGGGGGATCGTCATTGGGCCATCGTCGGTATCGCGGCACATCAGGTTCAGCGGCAAGGGACCCTCCCCATGCCAGGGAATCTTGTCTTTTCTGGCTTCCAGCCCGGCGCAGAACCCGCGCACGCGCTCATCCGGGGTGCTCTCCAGGCAGAACACCGGCCAGCCGCTGAAGTCGACAGTCGGCACGTCGCGCTCCAGCGCGGGGTACTCAGACTTCGGAATGACCACCCGGCGCATGCCGCTCTTCTGGAGCTTCTCGAGATACGGCTCGCCAATGGACAGGAAGCGCATTCCGGCGTCGAGCGCGTCGTCGGCCCACCAGGGAAGCGCCTCGTCGAACATCGCTTCGATAGTCCCCTGACGCACGCCGCCCATGCGCTGCGGAAACCAGGGCATGCCCCGGTCGTATCGCACCTCGCCGCCCCAGGAGATCAGCTCGTCGATGGAGAAGCCCAGGGCGGAGAACACTTCGTTGACCACGAGATGGACCGAGTGGTCGCGCTGGCCGCGCAGGCTCAATTTGAGCGGATAGCGGCGGTCGCGCAGCTCCTCCAGCGTCGTAAGGCCCGTGCTCGTGCTGACGCCGAATCCGAACTGGTCGAACTGGGGCAGCACGGTTATCGCGCGAACCGGGACGGGCTGCTTGAACGGGCCGGCCCCGTTCCTCGCCAAGGCGAGAACCGCGCCCGGGTTGACGATCGCGAAATCCGCCTCACCCTGCGCGACGGCGTTCACGGCCGCGGGTGCATCGCTGCCGAACAGGCAGACGCCCCACTCCTCGTCACCCTGGCGCCGGAATTGAATCCGGGCTTGCTTTTCTTCCCAGTCGTCCCCGGCCACCAGCTCGCACGCAACCTCCAGCATTATCCGTGAGCGCATCGTGGCGGGCGATGTCGCGGGGAACGGGGGGTGAGCTCGGGTGCTTTGCATCTCAGCTTTCCTTCACGATGGAGAAATCGAGACGGCACACGCTCTCGACTTCGGACGCAACCCGGTCCCCGTGCTGGAGAAAGATCCCGCGCGGGCGACCGACACCGGCCGGCGTGCCGGTGGAGATACAGTCGCCCGGCTCCAGCGTGAAGATCCCGCTCAGATACGCCACCTGCTCGGGGATATTGAAGATCATGTCCCGCGTGTTGCCGTCTTGCATCATCTCGTCATTTACCGAGCAGGTGATGCGCAGACTGTGTGGATCTGGCACGAACTCGCGCGGGGTGATCGTGGGCCCCATCGGAGCGAAGCTCTCGAAGCCCTTCCCAAGCATCCAGTCGAATGCGAAGGGGCCGTACCAGTCGCGGCGGGACTGGCGGTCTCGCGCAGAGATGTCATTGAGAACGGTATAGCCGGCGACGTAGTCCATCGCCTGGTCGGTGGGGACGTTGCGCGCCTTCCGCCCGACGATGGCGACGAGCTCCGACTCCCAGTCAGGCTGGTTCACGCCCCGGGGGACGATGACCGCCTCGCCTGGCGCGATGATGGAGGTCGTCGGCGGCTTCTGGAAGAAATACGGCCCCGCCTTGGTCTTGTCCGGCAGCTCGGCGCCCATCTCCTTGATGTGATCGGAGTAGTTCGCACCTGCCATGAGGAGCTTGCGTGGATAGCGGATGGGGGCCAGGAACCGCGCTCCCTGGGCGGGGGTCGAGGGCTCGCCCGCCTCGGCAATTCGACGAAGGACCGGGAGCCAGCTTTCCCAGTCGTCCAGCATCGGCAGGACGTCGAGGCGTCCCTCGACTTCGGGCGCCTGGATCCCGTGTGCACTGATGGCGTCCTCGACATCGATGAGCCGGTCCTCCACGACCACGACGGGACGAGCGCGTCCGTCCCTGGAGATCGCGCCTAGACGGAAGACGGACATGTTCTCCTCCATCGCGTAGGCTATTGTTTGGATCAGCTAACGGCCCCATCGGTCTGCGCTCATGGCAGCCGAACGGCGTAATAGTACTCTCAGTGCCTGGCCCGCGATGTTCCGGGCTTTATCAGAGCCAACATTGTCCATAACGAACCCGTGATGCTTCGGGCTTCATGAGAGGCGCGCCGTCCATAGCGGGGAAAGGCAACTCGTGGTATGAATAGGGCCGCTCAGCCCCGACGCGACGACGTGCAGAGGAGAGGACAGCGTTGCATTTCAGCGAACAGCTCGAGGTCCCCGCGCCGTTGGCGGATGCCTGGGCATTCATCTGGGACGCGCCGCGGCTGGCCGGTTGCCTGCCTGGATGCGTGGGGGTTGAGGAGATCGAAACGGGCAAGTCCTACCGGGCGCGATTTGAAGATCATGTGGGGCCCTACAAAGTCCATTTCGACCTGGACATCCA
>Ga0184637_10002141_pt1 | contig 12825 bp, 7 predicted proteins | sample PLM3_127_b2_FD_133143 | JGI IMG/M metagenome (GOLD analysis project Ga0184637, IMG submission 133143) | Groundwater sediment microbial communities from an aquifer in East River, Colorado, USA - PLM3_127_b2 | ecosystem: Environmental > Terrestrial > Soil > Riparian zone | place: USA: East River...
TCCGTCCAGCCAGATCGCCTGCACCATCGGCGGCAACGTGGCGGAGAATTCCGGCGGCGTGCATTGCCTGAAATACGGCCTCACCACCAACAACCTGCTGGGCCTGCAAGTCGTGCTGATCGATGGCGAGGTGATGCGCGTCGGCGGCAAGCATCTGGACGCGGCGGGCTACGATCTGATGGGCATCCTGACCGGATCGGAGGGCTTGCTGGGGGTGGTCACCGAAGTCACCGTGCGCCTGCTGCGCCGGCCGCCGACGGCCAAGGCGCTGCTCGCCGGCTTCGGCAGCAACGAAGCCGGCGGCTCGGCGGTCGCCGCCATCATCGCCGCCGGCATCATCCCCGCCGGCATGGAGATGATGGACCGGCCGGCGATCGCCGCAGTCGAGGATTTCGTCCATGCCGGCTATCCGTTGGATGCGGAGGCGCTGCTGATCGTCGAGCTGGACGGCACCGCGGCGGAGGTCGACGAGTTGATGGGCCGGGTGAAAGCCATCGCCGAAGGCAAGGGCGCCACGTCATTGCGCGTCAGCCAGTCGGAGCAGGAGCGGCTCGTTTTCTGGGCCGGGCGCAAGGCTGCCTTTCCGGCGGTCGGCCGCATCTCGCCCGACTATTACTGCATGGACGGCACCATCCCGCGCCATCAATTGCCCCTGGTGCTGCGCCGCATGGCGGAGATGTCGCAACGCTTCGGTTTGCGGGTCGCCAACGTGTTCCATGCCGGCGACGGTAATCTGCATCCGCTCATTCTCTATGACGCCAACAAGCCGGGCGAACTTGAGACGGCCGAGCAGTTCGGGGCCGAGATCCTGAAGCTCTGCGTCGAAGTGGGCGGCGTGCTGACCGGCGAGCATGGCGTCGGCGTCGAGAAACGCGATCTGATGCCGTTCATGTTCAGCGAAGTCGATCTGGCGCAGCAGATGCGCCTCAAATGCGCCTTCGATTCCCAGCAGTTGCTCAATCCCGGCAAGGTGTTCCCGACCTTGCGCCGCTGCGCCGAACTCGGCGCCATGCATGTGCGGAGCGGTAACCTGCCGTTTCCCGATCTGCCGAGGTTCTGACCGGCGTGGCTTTCCTGGAACCGAGCACGCCGGCGGACGTCGTCGACATCGTGCGTGCACACGCAGCCGACCGGCGGCCGCTGGCGGTCCAGGGGCAGGGCACCAAGGCGGGCCTCGGCCGGCCGGTCGCGGCGCAGGACACGCTGAGCCTGCGCGGCTTGAGCGGCATCGTCAGCTACCAGCCGGAAGAGCTGGTGCTGACCGCGAAATGCGGCACGCCGCTCCGCGAGATCACCGAGGCGCTGGCGGAGAAGCGGCAGCATCTGGCGTTCGAGCCGATCGCCTCCGGCGGCCTGTTCGGACAGACGAACGAAGGCGGCAGCATCGGCGGCGTCTTGGCCGCCAATCTCTCCGGTCCGCGCCGCCCGATGGCGGGTGCGGCGCGCGATCATTTCCTCGGCTTCACGGCGATCAACGGCCTGGGGGAAGAGTTCAAGGCCGGCGGCAAGGTGGTGAAGAACGTCACCGGTTACGACCTGCCGAAACTGCTGGCCGGCTCGATGGGCACCTTGGCGGCGATGACGGAAGTGACGGTCAAGGTCTTGCCGGCGCCGGAGAAGCAGCGCACCGTGCTGATCCCCGTTGCCGACGTTGCCGCGGGGCACCGGCATCTGATCGCCTTGCTGCAGGAAACGTTCGAGATCGACGGCGCCGCCTATTTGCCGGCACGGATCGCGGCGCGGTCGGGAATCGACATGGTGCGCAATATCGGCGGCGCGCTGACGGCACTGCGCCTGACCGGCGCTCCGGTGTCGGTCGCGGATCGCTGCGCCGCGTTGCGGGCGACGCTCAAGGGCGCCAGCGAAGAACTGCATTCCATGCGCTCGCGCGATCTGTGGGCGGAGATTCGCGACGTGGCGCCGCTGCTGCCCGATGCCGGCGCATGTCTGTGGCGTGTCTCGGCGCCGCCCAGCGCCGGCGCGCGCATCGCCGCCGCGCTTGCAGTCCCGGACGGCGATTGGCTGATGGATTGGGGTGGCGGCTTGCTGTGGATCGCGCGACCCGGCGCCACCGTTGAGGACGCGATGCATGTGCGCGCCGCGCTGGCGGAGAGCGGCGGTCACGCCACCCTGGTGCGCGGGCCGGAAGCGCTGCGGCGCGAGGTCGATGTCTTCGCGCGCGAGGCGCCGCCGGCATTGCTGCGACGGGTCAAGGAGGCCTTCGATCCGCATGGCATCTTGAATCCCGGCCGCATGTATCGGGACTGGTAGGGCAATCTCTATGACAGGCAGCGCAATTGCACACAGCAAGACATGCCACAAGACTCTCTCGCCCGGAACAAGGGCAGAGCAATCGCATGTGGATGTGCAAGCCCAAGAAAGTCCCCTCTCCCCTCGCGGGAGAGGGATGCGGAGGCTTAGCGAGCAAGGCGAGCTTAGCCGGAGCCGGGTGAGGGGGGCGCCGCAGGCGCACAGCGCATGAGCGCTGCAAGTGCAAGGCATGGCGCTGCCCTTCTGGTGCTCTTACGAGCGCGCGCACCTGTCGGTGCGCGACCCCTCATCCAACTTCGGCTAGGCTCGGCTGCGCCTCGCCAAGCCTTCGTAACCTTCTCCCGCCAGGGGAGAAGGGGTACCTTCTTATGGTTCATTCCATCACATGCGATCGCCCTGGGTACGGGGGAGGGCAGGGGCGGGGGCAGCGAGCGAAGATCCCCCGCCGACAGAGGCGCGGCTTCCCCCTCCCTAACCCTCCCACCGCCGACGTATGTCGGCATTCGCCGACAGGCCGGTGGAGGGAACCGGAGCGAGGCACCCGACAATCCATATGCGGTAGCTTTCGCGCTCATGAAGCTGAGCTGACGCGATGCAGACGACCTTCTCTCTCGCGCAACTGGCCGACCCGAACATCGCGGAAGCCGACAAGATTCTCCGCGCCTGCGTCCATTGCGGCTTTTGCACGGCGACCTGCCCGACCTATGTGCTGCTGGGCGACGAATTGGATTCGCCGCGCGGCCGCATCTATCTGATCAAGGAGATGCTGGAGCAGGGCCGGCCCGCCGGCGAGGTCGAGGTCAAGCATCTCGATCGCTGTCTCTCTTGCCTCTCCTGCATGACCACCTGCCCGTCCGGCGTGCATTACATGCATCTGGTCGATCACGCCCGCGATCACATCGAGCGCACCTATGAGCGGCCGGCGGCGGATCGCTGGCTGCGCCGGCTGCTGGCTGCGATCATCCCGCGGCCGAACCTGTTCCGCCTGGCGATGGCGGGTGGGGCGCTGGCGAAGCTGATCGGCGGGCAATATTGGCTGCCCAAACGGCTGGCCGCGATAGTGGCGCTGGCGCGGATGCCGGCGATGCCGCGCAAGACCGATGAGCCGGGCATCACGTTGGCGCTGGGCGCGCGGCGCGGCCGGGTGGCGATGCTCGCCGGTTGCGCGCAGCCGGTGCTGCGGCCGGAGATCAACGCGGCGGCGATCCGCCTGCTGACCCGGTTCGGCATCGAGGTCGTGGTGGCGGAGGGCGCCGGCTGCTGCGGCGCGCTCACCCATCACATGGGCCTGGAAGAGCCCGCGATGCGGGCAGCGAAGGCCAACATCGCCGCCTGGCACCGCGAGATCGAGCGCGGCGGGCTGGACGCAATCCTGGTGACGACGTCCGGCTGCGGCACGACGGTGAAGGATTACGGCTATCTGTTCCGCAACGATTCCGTCTGGCGCGACCGGGCGCGGGCGGTGTCGGAGCGCGCGCTGGACATCACCGAGTATCTGGCGCGGCTGGGATTGCCGGCGGTGGCGCAGGCACGGGGATTGCGCGTCGCCTATCATTCGGCCTGCTCGCTGCAGCACGGCCAGAAGGTGATTGAAGCGCCGGAACAATTGCTGAGCCAGGCCGGGTTCGAGGTCCTGACCGTCCCGGAAAGCCATCTGTGCTGCGGCTCGGCCGGCACCTACAACATGCTGCAGCCGGAACTGTCTCGCGGCTTACGCGATCGCAAGGCGGCGAATATCAGCGGGCTGAAGCCCGATCTGGTGGCGACCGGGAATATCGGCTGCATGCAGCAGCTCGAACCGGCGATCGTCGTGCCGATTTTGCATACGGTGGAGCTGCTGGATTGGGCGCATGGCGGGCCGAAGCCGGTGGCGCTTGGGTGAAGCGACGAACTCGCTCTGCTCCTTCCCCCCTTGCGGGGGAAGGGTGGGATGAGGGGTGTTGCAGCGCCAAGTCTGCGGAAAGTATCGCCTTCGGCGATGCGCGCCGCTCGGCGCGATTCCCCTCATCCAGCTTCGGCTAAGCTCACTGCGTTCGCTAAGCCTTCGCAACCTTCTCCCGCAAGGGGAGAAGGTGATTCTCTTGAGTTGCCCCTACGTCTCCGCCACGCATTTCAGCATGCGGTTGATGACGTAGTGGCCGCGCTCGACGATCATCTGCTTCCAATCGTCGTGCTCCTGGTAGAAAGCCGCGCGGATCTGGGCCTTGATCTCGCGGCCTTGCTTGGAGCCGAGGTCGCCATGCACGTAGAGCCAGTTGTCGGCGCGCACGGCGTTCAGCATGTCGAATTTCGGGATGGTGCCGTATTCCAAAGTGATGCCGGCGACGCGCGCCTTCGACAGGGTCTGGATGACGCCGAGATTGATGTCGCCGGCGACGTAGTAGGAGGATGAGGAGCCATCGTCGAAATAGGTCGCCTCGTCGCCCCACCATTCCTTCATCAGTCCGTTGCCGGGATCGTGCGAAAAGTGGTTCGACATGATCTCGCCGAAGCCGTAGGGGCCGAGGCCGGTATGCAGGTCGACGAAGGCGGCGACGCGCACCGTGGCGGCGAGCGGCGCCAGGATGGCGCGCAGGGTGCGGTTGGACCAGGTCGGCTGCTTGCCGCCATAGAACACGCCCTGGTTATCGACATACTGACCGGAGGCGATGGCCGTCTCTAGCGCCTCGCTGCCATGCTCGGCGGCATAGTCCCGCATCGTCTCGCGGTTGCGCGCCTCGCTCTCGTCGCTCCACTCCTTGGGGCAGATCACCGCGCGCAGCTTGTCGTAACCGGGATTGTTCGGAAGCGGCTTGCTGTGGTCGACGAAATTGCGGTTGAGATCGACATTGTCCTCGTTCACCCGCCGCACATGGGAGAAGCCGTAGGGATTCATGGCATGGACCAGCAGCGCGGCGGTCCTGGGCGGCAATTGCTTGCCGCCGCCCTCAGCCAGCCAGCTCACCTGGATGCCGGAGCCGCAGAATCCTTCCGCCCCGTGGGTGGCGGAGGTGACGATCAGCAGTCGCTCGGCATCGGCCGGCCCGATCAGGATCATGTCGCTGCTCAGTTCCTCGCCTTCGGCACCCTTGGCCGGATTGCGGTAGGGCGTCACCTGCAGGCCACGCGCCGCCGCGGCGTCGCGATAGGCTTGGCGGGCGGCCTGATAGGTCGTGCGAAAATACTGGCTGGCGCTCATGATTCGGCATCGCTCCCGGGAATTTGATGCGCATAATGCATAGCTGATCGGATGCCCTCGGTGCTATGTTTGTTTGATGCGACGGTCTCGATCCAACGGCGCAATTCTCGCAACCCGCATTCTTGCAATCTGTGGGGGGCTCCTCATCGGCGGCTCCGCGTTTGCGGACCAGTCTGACCCTCGCCTGGCCGATCTGTTCTCCCGATTGCAGGCGGCGCCCAGCGCGACGCATGCCTCCGACCTGGAGGCCAGGATCTGGTCCATCTGGTCGGAAACCGGCGATGCCGACATCGACAAGGTCTATCAGGTCGGCAACCAGGCGCTGGCGATCGGCGATTTGGCAACAGCACTGAAGATCTTCGATGCCGTCGTGGCGAAGGCGCCGGACTTCGCCGAAGGCTGGAACAAGCGCGCCACCATCTATTACCTGATGGGCCGATACCAGGAATCGCTCGCCGACATCGACCATACGCTGGAACTGGAGCCGCATCATTTCGGCGCCCTGGCCGGCCTGGGTCTGGTCAATATCGAGCTCGAGCGCGACGAGGCGGCGCTGGACGCCTTCGAGCGCGTGCTGAAAGTCAGCCCGCAGAGCCCAAGCGCCAAGGCCAACGTCGAATTCGTCAAGCAGCGAATCAAAGACAAATCCATTTGATTCATTTGGCGAACAGTCTCGCCGCCCGACTCATCTTGACAATCCCAGCGCCGGACCTTCGACTGGCCCCGTCGGAAGCAAGGGGGCAGCATGTATGACCGGTCTTACTGGCGGCTGATTCGCGATCCCGGTTTTGCCTGGATGCTGCTGTCTCAGTTCCTGGGCGCCCTCAACGACAATATCTATCGCTGGTCGATCACCTTCTTCGCCCTCGATCTCGCGCGCCAGCCGGGGACGGGCTGGGACGCCGAGGTTCTGGTCGCCGCCATCGGCGCCGCGCTGATGTCGCCCTACCTGATCTTCTCCAACTATGCCGGCCAGTTCGCGGACCGCTTTTCGAAGCGCTCCGTGCTGATCGCCACCAAGAGCCTGGAGATCGTCGCCATGGCGGCGGCGCTCGGCGCCTTTTTCATCGGCGACATCACGGCGATGATCGTGGTGCTGTTCTTCATGGGCGCGCAATCGGCGCTCTACAGCCCCGCGAAATATGGCTGCCTGCCGGAATTGCTGCCCGACCGCGACCTCTCGCGCGGCAACGCGCTGGTGGAGATGAGCACATTCCTCGCCATCATCGTCGGCGGCGTGCTCGGCGGCACCATCTACGAGGCCTTCCACGACAATCTGCCGATGATCGGCGTGATCGTCCTTGCCATCTCGGTCATCGGCACGCTCTGCTCCATCGGCATCGGCCGCACGCCGCCGGGCCGCCGGGCCAAGCGCTTTTCCTGGAATCCGGTCGGCGACGTCGCGCTGGGCCTGAGCGAGCTTTATCGCAACCGGCGACTCTGGCTCACGGTTCTGGGTCTCAGCTATTTCTGGTTCGTCGGCGCGCTGATCCAGCAATTGATCCCGCTGTTCGGCGACCAGGTTCTGGGCACCGAACCGACCGAAACGCAGTTGCTGGGCGCGGTCATTGCCATCGGCATCGCCATCGGCAGCCTGGCGGCGGGGCGGCTGTCCGGCCACAAGGTGGAACTCGGCCTGGTGCCGATCGGGGCGGTCGGCATGGCGATCGGCGCCTTCGTGCTGGCCGGCGTCGACAGCAGCTACGTCGCCGCCGCAATCTGCCTCGGCTTCCTCGGCTTTTTCGGCGGGCTCTACAGCGTGCCGCTCAACGCCATGCTGCAGCAGAAGGCGGACGAGGACAAACGCGGCCGCTTCATCGCCGCCAACAATGTGATGAACACGCTGGGTATCCTGCTGGCGTCCGGCGTGCTGGCGCTGACCGGCGGCTGGCTCGGCCTGTCGCCCAAGGCGAACGCCATACTGGCGGGTCTCACCGCGCTGGCCGTCATCACCTATCTGCTGATCCTGCTGCCGGATTTCCTGATCCGCTTCTGCCTGTGGCTGCTGACCCACTCGATCTATCGCATCCGCATCGTCGGGCCCGAGAACGTGCCGCTGAACGGGCCGGCGCTGCTGGTGGCCAATCACCTGTCCTTCATCGACGGCCTGCTGGTCGGCGCCTGCGTGCAGCGCTTTGTCCGCTTCATGGTCTATGCGCCGTTCTTCGACATTCCCCTGCTGGGCAAGCTGTTCAAGCTGATGCGCGCGATCCCGACCGGCGGGGGTGGCGCCCGCGGCGCCATCGCCGCCATCCGGCGTTCACGCGAAGAACTGCAAGGCGGCCACGTGGTCTGCATCTTTGCCGAGGGCGCCATCAGCCGCACCGGCAACATGCTGCCGTTCAAGCGCGGCTTCGAGAAGATCGTCAAGGATCTGAACGTGCCCATCGTCCCGGTGCATCTGGACCAGGTCTGGGGCAGCATCTTCAGCTTCAAGGACGGGCGCTTCTTCTGGAAGTGGCCCAGCCGCTTCTTCTATCCCGTCACCATCACCTTCGGTCCGGCGATGCCGCCAGGCACGCGCGCCTTCGACGTGCGGCGCAAGCTGCTGGAGATGGGTGGCGAAGCCTTTCAGCATCGCCGCAAGAACAGCGACCTGGTGCATGTGCGCTTCATCGCCCAGGCCAAGAAATCCTGGAGCCGATTCTGCATGGCGGATTCCGTCGGCCAAAACGTCAGCTTCGGCAAGGCGCTGACCGGTGCTGTATTGCTGGCGCGGCGGTTCAAGCGGATGCTGCCCGCGGATGAACGGGTCGGCATCCTGCTGCCGGCATCGGTGGGTGCCGCGCTGGTGAATATGGGATTGCTGCTGGCGGGCAAGGTGCCGGTCAACCTCAATTTCACCATCGGTTCCGAGGCGATGCAGGCGGCGATCGACAAGGCCGGCATCAAGCACATCGTTGCGGCCCGCCCGTTCCTCGGCAAAGCCAAGCTGGAGGAACGCCCGGGCATGATCTTCGTCGAAGAGGTGATGAAGGAGATCGGCAAAAGCGAGACGGCTTTCACCTATGTGCTGCTGCGCCTGCTGCCGAGACGGCTGATTCGGTCTTATGCCGGCTCGGCGCCGAGGAGCCCGAGCGATCTTTGCACCATCATGTTCTCCTCCGGCTCCACCGGAACGCCGAAAGGCGTGATGCTGTCGCATCACAACATCGTCTCCAATCTGGAGGCGATCGGCCAGATCCTCTGGGTGCAGCCGGACGATCGGATGCTCGGCATCCTGCCGTTCTTCCATTCCTTCGGTTTCACCGGCACGCTATGCCTGCCGCTGGTCTGCGGCATCGGCGCCATCTATCACCCCAATCCGCTGGACGCGAAGACCATCGGCAAGCTGGCGCGTGAACATGCGGCCACCTTGCTGATCTCCACCCCGACCTTCTGCCAGTCCTATTACCGCAGCTGCGCGCCGGAGGATTTCAAGTCGCTGCGCCACGTCGTGGTCGGCGCGGAGCGGCTGCGGCCCGACTTCGCGGCGCAGTTCAAGGAAAAATTCGGCGTCGACATGCTGGAGGGATATGGCTGCACCGAGATGGGACCGGTGGTCTCCGTCAACGTGCCGAACGTGGTCCAGGGCGGCGAGCAGCAGGTGGGCCACAAGCCCGGCACCGTCGGCCATCCGCTGCCCGGTGTCGCCGCGCGCATCGTCGATCCGGAGACCGGCGCCGATCTGTCGGAGGGACAGGAGGGTCTGCTGCTGCTGAAAGGGCCCGGCCGCATGGTCGGCTATCTGGCCGATGACGATGCGACCAAGGCGGTGCTGCGCGGCGACTGGTACGTGACCGGCGATATCGCGGTGCTGGACGATGACGGTTTTATCAAGATCACCGACCGGCTGTCGCGCTTTTCCAAGATCGCCGGCGAGATGGTGCCGCATCTGAAGATCGAGGAGGCGATGCTGCGCCTGCCGGGGCTGGAGGGCGCTTGCGTCACCGCCGTGCCGGACGCGCAGCGCGGCGAGCGGCTGGTCGCTTTCTACATCGCCAGCGAGGCGATGGCGCCGCAACTGGTGTGGCAGGCACTGTCGGAGTCCGATCTGCCGAAATTGTGGCTGCCCAAGGCCAATGATCTGCGGCGCATCGACAGCCTGCCGGTGCTGGGCAGCGGCAAGGTGGACTTGCGCGCGGTAAAGGCGCTAGCCGCGGCGCAATAGGCGGAACACCAAAGGCGCCGCCAGCACGATCATGAAGATGCGCACGATGTGGTGGCTGGAGACATAGGCCGCGTCGACGTTGAGCGACAAGGCGATCAGGCTCATCTCCGCCAATCCGCCCGGCGCGAAGGCGAGGAGCGCCGCGGAGAAGGGAATGCCCAGCGTGCGCTCCACCGCCGCGCCGAACAAGGCGGCGAATCCCAGCAGCACGATGGTGGCGCCGCCGGCCAGCAGCAGCGCATGGCCGACCGTGCGCGGCGATACCCCGTCGAAGCGTGAGCCGACCATGGCGCCGACCACGATCTGCGCCGCCGCCACCAGCCAGATCGGCGGCCGGGAGATGGTCAAGCCGCTGGCATGGGCGATGGCGGAGAGCACCATCGGCCCGACCAGCGCATAGGCCGGCATCCGCAAGGCGCGGGCGACCAGGAAGCCGACGATGCCGCAGCCGCCGAGCACCAGCCAATCTTCGATCTCGATGGCGGTCGACAGGATCGGCGAGCCTGAGGCCGGCGGGACGTAGCCGCCGAACCAGCGATAACCGAAGGAAAGCGCGAAGATGGCGATCAGGATGCGCGCGCCGTGGGCCAGCGAGATGCGCCGCTCGTCGCCGCCCAAGGCGCCACCCGCCAGGATCATCTCGCTCAAGCCGCCCGGTGCCGCCGAGAAATAGGCCGTCACCGGATCGTAGCGCGCGACGCGGCGATAAAAGGCGAAGACCACGAATGTGGCCAGGATGACATAGAGGCCGAGCCAGCCGAAGGAGCCGAGCCAGACGGAGAGGCTCTGCACGACCTCGGGCGTGAAGGCGCTGCCCAGCATGATGCCGAGGATGGAAATGAACACCATGCGCAGGGTCGGCATCAAAGCGACGCGCACGCCGCTCATCGCGGCGATGGTGGTGGCGGCCATCGCGCCGAGCATCCAAGGCAGCGGCAGGTGCAGGACATAGAACAAGGTGCCGCCGGCAACGCCGAGGACCAGGCAGGTGGCTTTGGCCCGGAGCAAGTCCGACTTGTGCATCGCGCTAGAACGTGATCGCTTCAAACGGAGTCAAGAAACCCAATCGCAACCCCGGCCTTGAGCCGGGGCCCATGCCATCATCGGCGAGAGCGCATGGGCCCCGGATCACGCCGCCATCGCTGGTCCGATGCCGGCTGTCCGGGGATGCGATAGGAGACGAATCGATCATGCTCTAGCTTTGCAGCCGCGCGACCAGCCGGTCCATGAAGGCTTCGCATTGCGAGAGCTGCGACAGGGCGACGAATTCGTCGGGCTTGTGCGCCTGGTCGATGCTGCCCGGGCCGCAAACCACCGCCGGGATGCCGGCCTGCTGGATCAGCCCGGCCTCGGTGCCGAAGGCGACCTTGACCGTGGCGTTGGAGAGCGCCAGCGCCTTGGCCAGCACCGCGATCTCCGCCTCGTCCGGCGTATCGAGACCGGGGAAGGCTGAAATCTGCTGCCAGCTGAAGCCCGCCTCCGCCACGATCGCCTTCATCTCCGGCGCGAGCTTCGTTTCGGCGAAGCGCTGCACGTCAGCGAGCAGCGCTTCCGGATCGATTCCGGGCAGATAGCGGACCTCGAAATCGAAGCGGCAATCCTTGGGCACGATGTTGAGCGCGGTGCCGCCCTGCACGATGCCGGTGTGGATGGTGGTGTAGGGCACATCGTAATCGGGATCGAACGGGCCTTCGCTGGCGAAGCGGCGCGCCATGTTCTTGAGGTAGGCGATCACCTCCGCCGCATATTCCACCGCGTTGACGCCCTTCGGCGCCAGCGAGGAGTGGCACTCATGGCCGTGTACGTGACAGCGCACACTCTTCTTGCCCTTGTGCGCGGTGGTGACGCGCATCTCGGTCGGCTCGCCGATGACGCAACCCTTGGGCATGATCGGCAATTGCTTCAGCCGCTCCAAGGCACCGCGCACGCCGAGGCAGCCGACCTCTTCGTCATAGGAGAGCAGCAGATGCACGGGAGTCTTAAGATCGGTCCGGGCGAAACGCTCGACCCAGGTGAGCACGACGCCCAAGAAGCCCTTCATGTCGCAGGTGCCGCGACCGTAAAGCAGCCCGTCGCGCTCGGTCAGAACCCACGGATCGGTCGACCAATCCTGCCCGTCGATCGGCACCACGTCGGTATGACCGGAGAGGCAGATGCCCGGCCGGTCCTTGGGTCCGATGGTGGCGTAGAGGTTGGCCTTCTTGCCCGTCGGGTCCGGCACCAATTCGCTGGCGACGCCGAAGCGATCCAGATGGTCGCGCACGAAGTCGACCAGGGCCAAGTTGGAATTCCGGCTGGTGGTGTCGAAAGCAATCAGACGCCGCAGCATCTCCATGCTGCGCGGGTAATCGGACACGATCCGCTTCCTGTTGACGTGGAGGACGATCCTTGAACAATAGCGCCTGGCACCTTAATGACAAGCCGCGATGCCGATGAATGCCGAGTTTCAGACCGCGCGCCATGTTCCCGGCGTCTTGATGAGCCTGCGCCCCAGCGGCGGGGCGCTGCCGCTGGTGTTCGATTCACCCCACAGCGGCAACGACTATCCGGTGGATTTCGACCATGTGCCGCCACGCGACATGCTGCGCCGCGCCGAGGACGCCTTCGTCGACGAGCTGTTCGAGACCGCGCCCGCCCACGGCGCGATGTTCCTGAAAGCCTTGTTCCCGCGGTCCTATATCGACCCCAACCGGCACGAGCATGAGGTCGATCTGACCATGCTGGGCGAGCCCTGGCCGCATCCGGTGATGGCCAGCAAAAAAGCGGAAATGGGGCTAGGCCTGATCCGCCGCCTGATCAAGGGCAATGTGCGGATCTACGACCGGCATCTCACGGTTGAGGAGATTCGGGATCGCGTCGAGCGATTCCACCGGCCCTATCATTTGGAGCTCGAAGCGTTGCTGGATGAGGCGCATCGCCGTCACGGCAGCGCCTGGCACGTCAACTGCCATTCCATGCGCTCGGCCGGGCGCAAGCGCGGCCAGGGCATCCCGCGCGCCGACATCGTGCTGGGCGATCGCGACGGCGCCAGTTGCGACCGCGACTTCACCGGCTTCGTGGCCGAGTTCCTGGAACGCCTCGGCTATCAGGTGGCGCTCAACGATCCGTTCAAGGGCGCCGAGCTGGTGGCGCGGTTCGGCCGGCCGCTGGATCTGCGCCACAGCCTGCAGATCGAGATCAACCGCGCGCTCTACATGGATCAGGACCGGATCGAAAAGCGCGCCGA